>CAJICM010000332.1_pt1 | contig 11705 bp, 15 predicted proteins | sample 9199691 | NCBI WGS metagenome assembly CAJICM01 (sample SAMEA7708338, study PRJEB35096) | sediment metagenome | biome: marine neritic benthic zone biome [ENVO:01000025]; feature: sediment [ENVO:00002007]; material: shallow marine sediment [ENVO:03000034] sea grass bed [ENVO_01000059] ...
ACAGGCACCTTACTGTCTCCGATGATTGCGGCAGCGGCAATGAGCTTGTCTTCGGTATCGGTGATCGGCAACTCACTTCGGTTGCGATCATTGAGTCTACAATGATCCGGAGGTGCCACATATGAATATCAGTGCGGCAGCAAAGGTTACGGACCTGCCTGCCAAGACTATCCGCTTCTATGAGGATATCGGGTTGATAAAACCCGATCGGACCGCCAATGGATATCGAGAATATTCCGGAAAGGACCTTCATCGGCTGCGCTTTCTGCAGCGTGCCCGCAGTCTCGGCTTCTCGATTGAAGAGTGCCGTTTGCTGTTTTCCCTGTACGAGGATCAAAACAGGGCAAGCGCAGATGTGAAGTCGATCGCAATAGACAAGATCCGACAAATTGACCGCAAGTTGGATGAACTCCATTCGCTTAAGGTTACATTGGAAAACCTGGCTGATCATTGCCACGGCGATGATCGGCCTGATTGCCCCATAATGGATGATCTTTCCGGGAAACCAACGTCATGAACAGAAACTGGCTGGTATCGTTCCTAGTCTTGTGTGCGGTGGTTGCCATTAGCCTGGGGGTTCGCCATTACCGCTCAGTCGGGCTTGTCGACAATGCTAAGCCTGGCAAACCGATCAATTCTGCAGTCATCGTGCCGTCATTCAACTCTCTGGAAGAACAAGGCGAGACGCTTTTCAATGCCAACTGCGCAACCTGCCATGGACAGAATGCAGCCGGTCAGGAAGGTGTAGCTCCACCGCTGGTGCACCTGATTTACGAGCCAAACCATCACTCAGATAAATCCTTCCAACTGGCTGCAAAACTTGGGGTTCGCCAACACCACTGGTCCTTTGGAAATATGCCCCCTGTGGAAAATGTTACCGAAGATGATGTGCAAAAGATCATTGCCTATGTCCGCGCACTACAGAAGGCAAATGGGGTGTTCTAGAAAGCAGATTCATTAATACGCAATCAGAGACAGATTGAAGCAAGCTTTATGAAGGCCAGATAATTGACCGCCAGTTTTTCACAATGGGTTGCTATACTGCAACAGTGCCCGATTCGAATTGGATGAAAAGGATTTGAACGACCGAAGTCATTCAGGATGCTCACTGTAAACACCTTTAGTTACATCTGCGCGGCTTTTGCAGGTGCGTCGGCAAAGAATGGCAAGATTGTTGCATAAATTCGAACAGTACAGCGAGCGAACGGTTTAAATTGATGGTTAACACAAGGACTCAGCGACTTTTCTACACTATTGGCAGGTGCCTCACGTACCTGGCTATGATCGCGTTGATCCTTGCGGGAAGCAATTACAGCCACGCTCATGGTCAATCGCTGGATCTTGATACAAATCATGCGCATGGCGCTTTAAATACTGATCATGTTCACCATAACGCCGCGCCCGATGCTCCGTTATCACAAGCAGACATCCACTGTGGAGCCCAGATCCTTGCACTTTGTTCGGAAAGCCCACGACTGATTTTCTTGCGGCAACCTCCTGTAGCTGTTGCAAAGTGGTTGAAAATTGTGTCTGCGGAATTTGGTCTCGAACCGCCACCCCCCAAACCTTGCTGCTGAGTTGTGCCTTCAGTCTGTCGTGAAGACAAGAAACCAACTTCAGAGCAAGGAAATTTTGTTATGCTCAATAGAAATATTTCAATGGTCGCTATCATACTGGCGGCTACTACGACCGTCGCTTTGGCTCATTCTGGTGCCACCGGCATTGTAAAAGAACGCATGGACGCCATGTCCGAGATGGGCAAGACCATCAAGGAATTGGCCACCATGATGCGTGGCGAAAAGGCCTATGATGCCAACATCGTGAGAACAGGTGCGGCGCTTATCGGCAAACACTCCGGAGACGCAATGACTGGTTTGTTCCCGAAGGGCAGCAAACACGGTCCGTCCGAAGCGCGAGAGGAAATCTGGACGAACTGGGAAGAATTCAAAAGTCTCTCCAATCGACTTGAACTACTTGCCGCCGGTTTAAGTGATGCAGCAGACAATGGTTTGATGGTCGACGTCGCCAAATCCGGAACGGGTTCATCCAACATGATGGGCCAGTCTACGATGGGAGGTTCCATGATGGGCGGCTCCATGATGGGAAGTTCCATGATGGCTGAGGGAGGGCACATTCCTGATCCAGAGATGCTTGCCTCCATGCCGGCGGATGGTGTGTTCAACATGCTGACGCAAACCTGCTCCGCCTGTCACACTAAATACAGGTTGGAGAAGAAATAGGCCATGAAGCGACTTCTGGCGTTAGCTGTTTCCTCACTTGCGATTGCAGGTGCGGGAGCAGCAGGAATTGTGGCATGGCCAATTGCCGGGCAAAGTTTGGCAATCTCGCTTTCCGGCGATCCCAACAAGGGCGCTTATCTTGCAAGGATGGCCGGGTGCATTGCTTGTCACACCAATACCAAGGACGCTGGCGCACCGTTGGCCGGAGGCCTTGCCCTCAAAACCAAATTCGGCACTTTTTATTCGCCCAATCTTACAACAGATCAGAAACACGGAATCGGAAGCTGGACAGTCGACGACTTCTCGAAGGCCGTAAGGTCAGGCGTATCGCCCGATGGCGAGCCGTATTATCCGGCCTTTCCGTATCCATTCTATTCAAAGTTCAGCGACCAGGACATTGCCGATCTTTGGGCGGCTTTTCAGACTGTGCCAGCAGTTGCCATACCATCGAAATCGCAAGAGATGGTGTTTCCCTTCAACTTCCGGCCTGGATTGAAAGTGTGGCGGGCGCTTTATGCCGACCTGGCCCCGTTCAAGACAAACCCCGGCAAGAGCGAGAACTGGAACAGGGGAAAGTTTATCGTGGAGGGTCCGGCTCATTGCGGCGCCTGTCATACGCCACGCAACTTTGCCGGCGCTCGCGAGACCGAGCTAGCACTGCACGGCGCGGAGGGGCTTCCTGATGGTGGCAAGTCACCGCCGATAACGACCGCCGAGTTATTGAAGAAGGGTTGGACAGTGAGTACATTGAAATACGCTCTCAAGACGGGTGTTCTTCCAGACGGTGACGCGTTTGGCGGCTCCATGGGAGAAGTCGTGCGCGATGGTACGTCGTTCTTGACAGATAGCGATCTGACGGCGATCGCCTCCTACTTACTGGATAAGGAAGCACAACAATGAGCATTAATCGCAGGCGTATTTTGTCTTCAGGACTTGGCGCTGCGGCTTTTTTCTCGACGGGTTCGGTATTCAACCCGACGAGGGCGACTGAACCAGTCATCGAATTAGTAGCCGGTGTGTCAAAGCAACAGCTTTACGGGGAGAAAGGCGCAGACTCCGAACTGTGGAGTTTTAACGGAACTACACCTGGACCAGAGATTCGTGTGCGCCGAGGTGATCGGGTGCGGGTTCGGCTCATTAATGAACTGCCGCAACCAACATCAATCCACTGGCATGGAATCCGCATCGCAAATGCCATGGACGGTGTCGCCGGTCTCACCCAAGATCCAGTACCGCCGGGGGAGACTTTTGAGTATGATTTCGTGGTCCCGGACACGGGTACCTATTGGTACCATGCCCATAACAAGAGTTGGGAACAGGTGGCGCGCGGCCTTTACGGTGCGCTCATAGTTGAGGAGGACGAACAATCCGTTACCCCAAGCGGCGATGTAACTCTTGTCCTTGATGATTGGGTTCTGGACCAACAGGGCAAGCTTGACCTGAGTGACTTGGGTTCGCTGGGCGACTGGAGCCATGGCGGCAGGCTGGGAAACTGGCTCACGGTTAACGGAAAGAGCCTGCCCAAAATAGAGTTGAAAACCGGGCGATACTATAGACTGCGTCTGATCAATGCATGCAATGCAAGAACCCTTCAGCTTGATGTTCGTGCCCTACACGCACAGGTGCTTGGTTATGATGGCCAGACGTTCAATTCACCTGAAGACCCAACAGAGACACCTCTGTTGTTAGCTCCTGCACAACGTGTTGATCTGCTCATGCATGCCAATACAGCGTTGGATCGCAATCTTGTAGAGGTTTCTGGTGGAGGTTCGCATGTGTTTGCGACGCTCAAGGTCACAGGAAATCCATCCATTGGTAATGAGCCAACACTATTGAACACCAATCGGTTGCCGAAACCAGATTTAGCCACAGCCCGTTCGGTCAAGCTGATCATGTCCGGTGGCGCGATGGGACGACGAGTTGATATGTACTACAAGGGAAAGAAACTTACCGGCAATGACTTCCGGAAAACCGGCCAGTTATGGGCGTTCAACGGGATCGCCAACCTGGCTAGTAGGCCGTTGTTCAGTGCTGCGCGCGGAGAGACAATTCTGCTGGAAACGGTCAACAATACTGCTTTCCCACACGCCATGCATGTTCATGGACACCATTTCCAAATCTTGAGTAAATTCAGCAGTTCTACGAAAGAGGACTTGCCCTGGAGAGATACTTTTCTCATAGATCCCGAGCGATCCAAGCAAATAGCGTTTGTCGCAGACAACCCGGGAAAATGGTTGCTGCATTGCCATATGTTAGAGCATGCTGCAGCTGGAATGAATACATGGTTCAACGTCGGTTAGGAATCACGAAAGGTTGTCAGCAGCAGTTTGGAGTTATTGTGCAAGCTATGGTAAACTGACAGTAATGCAACGAGCAATTGTCATAATAACCCTGGTGGTTTTTGTATCGGCCAAGCTGTTTGCGCTGATCGGTGCGGACATGGCTGCCGCCACTGACGTGTCATCTTTGCCAATGACTATGCAAAGTGTTGCAGTTGATAGCCACATGAGCCACGAGGCACCGTGCTGCAAACAGCATGATGCAGCGCATAGTAAAGGTTCCCACCACTGTTTCAGTGATTGTAAGCAGACTCTCGCATCTGCCGCTTATTTCGCTGTCGACCAACAAGAGCGCTGGTCTGCTGTTAGTCTAGCTAAAGCAATACCGCTCGAACCTTCAGCTCACTTCAAACCTCCAATTGCATCTTAGTCAATTCGTTGGCCCTACCCGATAGGGCTGGTTTTAGACTCTGCAATCTGGAGACCGATCATGCTTGAAACAAAGCTGTGTATTTTTTCCCGCGCGGCCCCTGGCCTCGTACCGGACAGCGACGTGTTGGTTCATTACACCGCAAAGCGGGGAATTTTTTCAACCAATCAGCCCTATGGGCCGCAACCGGTGGTTGATCTTAACAATCACTTGCCAATCGACACGAAGGTGATCGTGTCATGAACAAGAACACACGCATAGCAAAGCCAATCGACGTGCATACTGAAGCTGCCGGTCAATCGGCAAATCCCACAACACAACAGCCGATGGGATGGCTGATGATGGTGTGTTGTATTGCCATGGCGCTTGGCGTCGCCGGGATAATTGTATTGGCACCCCAGGAAGAATCGTGGGTATCGAAGTTGATGCTCACAGTACCGCTATTGGCCTGCGTGGGCGCACATTTCCTCCTGCATCGCCTGACCGGGGGGCACTCCTGCGAACAATCAAACTCCAAGGACGACAAATAAAATGACTAGTAAACTCATACTCGCAACAGCACTGCTCATGGCCACGACTTCACTGGCTGTAGCGGACCAAAACATCAACCCAAAAGCATTGCACATCTATAAGACGCCCTGGTGCGGGTGCTGCCAGGTTTGGACGGATGCCATGAAGAAAGCGGGTTACAAGGTGACTGTCGAAAACATGGAAGATCTTTCTGTCGTCAAGAAACTGGCAGGCGTGCCCGACAAGCTGGAAAGCTGCCATACAGCCCAACTTGGTGACTACACACTCGAAGGGCATGTGCCACTTGAAGCAATAAAGCGACTGATGAATGAACGGCCGAAAATACAGGGCCTTGCAGTTCCGGGCATGCCGCAAGGCTCATTGGGCATGGGCTACGACCCGAATGCCAAGTATGAGGTGTATTCCTTCACCAACAGTCGAACCGAAGCCCCGCAAGTCTACTACAAGGCGGGTGAATAGTTCGAATGTCACAACCACAATGGTTTCCAAGGCGGCGGTTTCTCGCAGGTGGCGCAAGTCTGGCTGCTTTGGCCTTGTCCGGATGTACTGCGACCGGAGAATTCAGAGACCCGGCGGTTCTGCACACATCTGAGAAATGGGCGAAGATATATGGCCCGATACCGGAAGAGCAGTTTCCGGTTCCGGCCGTAGATCTGAGTAAAGTTGACGAGAAATACTACCGCAGGCAAGTAAAGTACGAGACGGTTGAGCCTGCCGGCAGCGTTATCGTCGATACTGCCAAATTCCATCTGTATCTTGTGCAACCGGATGATCTAGCGATGCGCTATGGCGTTGGTCTAGGCAAGGCAGGGTTCGAGTGGTCGGGTCGGGCAAGAATTGCCTGGAAACGCAAGTGGCCGAAGTGGACGCCGCCCAAGGCAATGATCGAAAGAGAACCCGAGCTGGAAAAGTACAGTGTCGCAAATGGCGGAATGCCCCCCGGTTTGGAGAACCCGCTGGGAGCCCGTGCACTGTATATCTTTGAAGGCAAAGTAGATACGCTGTATCGACTTCATGGTACGCAGGAATTTGGCAGCATCGGCAATGCCGTTTCCAGCGGCTGTGTTCGACTGCTCAATCAGGACATCATCGATCTCTATGACCGCGTGCCCTCTGGTGCGCCCATACTGGTGCTCTGATGCGAAACGCGAAACCAGTACTCTTTGGCATACTGATTGCTGCTATCGCTGCAACTGCCGCAGTTTATGTTTACTCTCGCAGCAGCGGAAGTTCTTCGGCCGCCCTGCTTCGATATACTGACACTAAAACCGTCGCAGCCGGCGAAGCTATTTACAAAATCCACTGCGCTTCATGCCATGGCGTCAAGCTTGAGGGCGAGCCGAATTGGCAGCGTCCAAATGCCGATACGAAAATGCCCGCACCGCCGCACAACGAACGCGGCCATACCTGGCATCACACAGACCACCTTCTTGTCGATCTTACGAAATATGGCGTCGAAAAAATTGTGAAGATGGAAAATTACAAATCAAACATGCCTGCCTACGAGAGTGTCCTGAGTGATGACGAAATCATCGCTGTCTTATCCTACATCAAAAGTACCTGGCCTCAGGATATTCAAGCGCGCCACGACCAGTTGAATGCTCAGAAGAGGAAAGTAAAGTAATGAAAAAACTGATCCTGCTCACGACCTTCATATTGTCTACAACCGTCGCTTCATCCGCCAGCGCCGGCAACCTGACTGCAAGTGACGAAAAGCGGATCAAGGAACTCGCCATTGAAGCTATCTTGGAACGTCCTGAAATCATTGAGGAAGCAATTGCACGGTTGCGGGAATTGCAGGAACAGCGCCAACAGCAAGCCGTAGTCGAAACAATTGAGCAGCGGCGAAAGGATTTTCTCGAAGATCCCAATGCGCCAGTTCTGGGCAACCCGGACGGCGACGTGACGGTTGTTGAATTCTTCGACTACAACTGCCCGTACTGCAAGCGCGCAGCTGAGCCGGTCAAGAAACTGGTCGAAGCAGATGGAAACGTCCGGCTCGTGTATCGCGAATGGCCGATCCTGGGCGAGGGCTCACTATTTGCGGCACGTGCTGCATTGGCAGCCCGCAATCAGGGTAAATACGAGGAAATGCATGTTGGCCTCATGTCAGGCAGAAGAGTTGATGAGGCATACACGATCAAGTTGGCGGAAAAGATAGGCCTTGATGTCAAGAGGCTCCGCAAAGATATGCAGGCTCCAGAAATCAAACAGCACATCGAACTTTCTATGGAACTGGCAGCTGGCCTCGGCATCAATGGAACCCCCAGCTTTCTGGTTGGTAATCAGTTGGCTCCAGGCCTGGTCCCATACGAGGAATTGGTCAGAATGGTTGAAAATGCACGAGGCGAAAAAACAAAATGACGGCCCCTACATCCGATTCTGAAATTGTCTCCAGAACTTGGAGAGACGCATCACTTAACTCGCGCCTCGTGTGGTTGGCCATTGCTGCTGTCGGCATGGTGGCGTTCTTTTGGGACGGCATCATCTCACTGCTCGATGCCTGGTCGCGACCGGAATATAGTCACGGGCCCCTGATTCCCCTGATTGCCGGTTACCTATTGTTGAGAGAGTTTCGCAGCAAGCCGTTGGTCGCAGACCCCGGAAACCGCATTCCTGGCTTTGCAATTCTGCTGTTCGGACTGTTTGTCGGGCTGGTCGGCAATCTCACACAGATACCTTATCTAATTACTTACGGTTTCATTATTGTCGTTGCAGCTCTGGTTCTGGTTGTAACCGGACTGAGACAGGGATTAAGGCTATGGCCGGCACTGGTTTTCCTACTGTTCATGTTGCCGCTGCCGAATTTCATGTACTGGAAACTGTCGACATCACTTCAGTTAATTTCCTCCAGAATAGGAGTAGACTTCATACAGCTGGTCGGCATACCGGTCTATCTCCAAGGTAACATCATCGATTTGGGCGTATACAAGCTGCAGGTAGCTGAAGCCTGTAGCGGTCTCAACTACCTCTTCCCCCTGATGAGCTTTGGGTTCCTGTTTGCCGTTCTTTATAAGGGTCCTGTCTGGCACAAGGCTTTTCTGTTTCTGTCAACGATCCCGATTACGGTACTGATGAACAGTTTCCGTATCGCGGTGATTGGAATTCTGGTCAACAATTACGGTATCGAGCAGGCAGAGGGTTTCCTGCATTTCTTTGAAGGGTGGATCATCTTCGTCGCTTGCATCGTCCTGCTTTACGTAGAAGCCCTGATCTTGCAGCGCCTGACGCGGCACCCGGAGTCCGCAGCCAATATTCTTGACCTGGACATGAGCGGGATGTTGCCAGTGCTGGGGTCAGCATCTACAATCCCCGCAGCGAGGACATTGATTACGGCAGCGGTCCTTATTTGTGTCAGCGGAGCTGCATGGCAACTGACGCCGGCCAGAAGTGCACCCGAGATTTCGCGTGAAACGTTCGCCCTGTTTCCGATGCAGATAGAAGGTTGGAGCGGATCCCAAAGTAGCCTTGATGTAAATGTGCAGGTAGTATTGGGAGCTGACGAATACCTGCTGGCCGATTTCGTCAACAAAACAAACACGGCAAGCGTAAACCTTTTCACTGCCTATTATCATTCGATCACCGATGGATCTGGAACACATTCTCCGGAAATCTGCATACCCGGCGGCGGCTGGGAAGTGTCTCGATGGCAACAAAAGACCATTTCACCTGATGGCAGGCACGACGGTTTCAAGACCAATCGAGCAATAATTCAAAAGGGCACAGACCGCCGCCTTGTTTATTACTGGTTTGAGCGCGGCGGTTCACGTTTTGTCAGCGAGTATGCATTCAAACTCAACACCGTGTTCGATTCCTTTAGAACCGGAAGGTCTGACGGCGCTCTGGTTCGGTTGATTACTACTATTGGCCTGGGGGAATCCGAAGCCGCAGCAGAAGATAGGCTGCGAAAGTTTATCCGGCCTGTAACAAACATCATGCCCAGGTTCCTGCCGGATTGATAACGCGCTCTGCATCATGCCGCTCGCGACGTTTAGGTTAAGTGTTGTCAGAGAATTTGACTTGGGGCGAAGAAGGCAAGTGTTAACGCTAAAAGACAGTCAGTCGGATCTTTTTGAACTGCCACCAAAATCGGACAAGATCACTGACCCAATGCGGACTTCGATTGGGATACAATCGCAACTTTTGGGAGGTCAAAACATTCAGGCAGAAAGGCTGTTTGCCATATGATCTTCTTACTATGACCCTCAACAGAAATCAGGAAAATGCCCCCAAATGTAAACGACGCTGGTTCCGTATTGTCATCTTGTTGTTGATCTATGGCGGTTTGCTGGCGGGCGGTTACTGGGGAAGTGAATGGTTGGTCAGCCTTGTCGGCCCAGACCTAAGTTCAGGAGTCAAATCGCACGCTCTCCACGTGTTTATGGCGGGCATTGGCCTTTATACCGCACTGATGGCAATTCCTTTCGTTCCCGGTATGGAGATCAGTCTTGGTTTGCTCGCGGCGTTTGGCCAACAGGTTGCCATGGTTATTTATCTCGCAACAGTAGTGGCCCTGTTGATTTCCTTTGTGATCGGCCGGTTGGTGCCAGTTCGCGTGATCGCATCGCTTTTCCATACACTCGGCCAGCACCGTGCCGAAGGTCTTGTCCGGCGCCTTGAACCTCTGAACGCCAACCAACGTCTTGAAATTCTGATCGCGCACGCACCGAAGCGGATCATTCCAACCCTTTTGAAACATCGCTATATCGCGGTCGCGCTGGCATTGAACCTGCCGGGCAATGCCATCATTGGCGGCGGCGGTGGTATCGCGTTACTGGCTGGAATCAGCGGCCTGTTCACATTTCCGCGCTATCTGATCACCGTTTCACTGGCTGTCCTACCGATACCGCTTGCCGTGATATTGATAGGCAACTGACATTCATAAAACCCGGCTGCCGCGTTTGCTGGTTATTGATGGGAAACATTGAACTCCATGTCTTCAAAGATCATATAAGTACATAGATGAAGGTGGTGGTTTTAATCTCGTGCGTCAGGTAGGTGCATGTGACGATCGGAAAGGTGCCGCCAGTTTCGATTGCGGAGTTCTAATACAGCAATTTTTATTGTGAAAGGACATACGGCGAATGACCAGACTTGGTCGCATTTGTTTAATCTTCACAATAACCGGAGCATTGATGATTTCTGCTCCCGCACAGGCAGAATATCGGTTCGATTTTGAGCATTGGTATGGTCAGTCATTCGATACGGATGATGGTCGCTTTGGCAGTTGCATTGCCTCGCTTCACAATCCCAGCGACCAACTCCTTTTGATCAAGCTCGACAGAGATTTTGATCTTTCGGTAGGTGTGTCTGATGATGGTTGGAATGCGAAGCTGGGGGACACCGTTCCCGTCAATGCTTGGCTCGATCATAGTTTGTTCTACCGTGGACCGGCCATCGCAATCTCCAAAGACGTCTATTACATGCAGCTAACACAGACGGATCGGACTTTAAAACTGATGCGAAGCGCCCAGAAAATGCTCATCCAAATCAGAAAAAAATCCGTCTTGTTCAAGCTAAAAGGTATAGCTCCAACTCTAAATTCACTTATCGCATGTGTGAAGCATGGGCTGAACGAGCACTCCACAGCCTGACTATTTCTGTCGTTCTGCAGTGCCCGTTCTTAGTGATGGATTGGACGGGTGGTCGCGACACTTTAATCTTTGAGGAAACACGGAGTGTTGAGGATGAAGTCTCGTCGTCGCATCTACTGTTCAGTCGCACAACGAGGCGAGATGTGGGACGCCGACATCGACTTGGTCAAGACTACACACAGTCAGCTAATCCAGCAATTCGTTGAGCGCGACTAGCACCAGGATAAGGCCGGCAACACTTTGCAACCCCTTTGCCGCCAACTGAAATGCCCAAAACCGTTCAGACAAGAGCCGCATCATCGATGAACGCAGCAACACTGACGCGGCTGCCGTGACAGAAAGTGTCAGCGCCACTCCCAACATCATGAATACTGCGAATGCAAGTCCCGCCGACGCCACCCCCTTGCCGATAGCGTAGGTTATAACAAACGGTGTCAGAGGGTGCGGGATGAGCCCCGAGAAGACCGCGAAGATTCCGCTTCTAGTGCCAATGTGTTGGTGGCCCTTGCCCATCTGGAAGGCCTGCCAAATCATCCATGCACCGATCACGCCGAGCATCCCGCGACTCACGTCCTGCAATAGCGGCGCCTCGCCGGCACTCCCGAGGGTATGTACGATTTTTCAAGACTGA
>CAJICM010000426.1_pt1 | contig 11641 bp, 6 predicted proteins | sample 9199691 | NCBI WGS metagenome assembly CAJICM01 (sample SAMEA7708338, study PRJEB35096) | sediment metagenome | biome: marine neritic benthic zone biome [ENVO:01000025]; feature: sediment [ENVO:00002007]; material: shallow marine sediment [ENVO:03000034] sea grass bed [ENVO_01000059] ...
CTTGGCCATCCGAAGGAGTAACTCCAAGAACCATTTGGTCCAATAGCAAAGGCCCGGTGTTTCGCCTTGTTGCGATAGGTTTGCTTTAATGCCCGACGAGCTTTCTTCGTGATTCTATACCTGGAAACATCGACATCGCGCGGTGAAGAAGTAGCACCGCTGAAGCCAAGTTTGATAGGAATAATGGAGTTTACCGCTTCGCGCACTTTTCGATCCCAGATAGGGAGAACGTGACCATAGTCGTCAAACGAAATCCACTTCCATTTCTGAGAACCGAGGGTCTTTTCACAAAGACTCCTCATGGAATATGCGCCCTTGTACTTCAGTTCAAGCCTTAGAAACGGATCGTTGGCTTCGCTCCCATTCAGAACCAGCAGTGGGGTTCGACCCGACAAATATACCCTGGCCGGCCGCCCAGAGCCACAACTATGCCCCGTAACAAGAGCGCCAGAAATTTCGTCAGTTCCAACACTTAGCTTCTGCAATAATTGACCACCTTCCGAATGGCCCCAAACGAATACCTTCTTGTTCGGATATTTGTTGCGGATGTCGGTAAGAGTATCTGAGAATTGACGGCTCCTAATCTGGAACACTTCACCCTTTTGGCTATAATTGGCACCGCATTGAGCAGGTGGTCGTTTCTCCACAAAACTATCCGGCGCAAACACTTTGTAGCCGGACTTCTCCAAATGCTTAATCCATTCCTTGAGCCAGCCCTTGACGTGCAGACCGCTGCACCCGTGTAGGTGGATCAATATACCTTTGCTTGGTTTAACTTTGGAGATGTACGCCTTGTCTAATGCGGAGCTTCCAAACGCTGGATCAAGCCAACCAAATGTACAAATAAGCAATATCAAGATTGCTTTTGGAAAACGAACCATTGGGCGAATTGTAACTGGTTCAGATTCAGTGACGCAGCAGCGGCAAGGCGTTTCATATGCCCGTCCCTTCTAGTCAACATTTCAGGTCTGCAACAAAGCTCCATGTAATGACAGAAACAGTAGCAGCATTGAGGATCCGGCGCTTGACTTGCGTCAACCAGCAGGCGGCCTAGCGAGTCACTGACGCGGATTATGTTGTTTCCAGTGATGGGGGACGCAGCAGGCCGTTTCGAGCGCTGGCGGAGTCGTGTGCGGCTTTCCGACCTTAGCTTGATTTGCATCAAGGGGGCTTCACTCTGCAGCGGGTATTTTCTTGGAAGAAGCGGGCCAATGATTTCGTTCAACGCCCTGCAAACAAAGGAGTTCTGTAATGAAACTGTTCCCCGGCCTGCTGACTGGTATTGGTCTTTTGATGATGACGGTAGCTACCGCCAATGCGCAGGCAGGCAAGAATTGCAAATGGGGCGGTGATTATTCCGAAGGAAGCCGCAAATGTGTCTGTATCGTTCATCGGGACGAGCGATCAGACAAAACCCGGCATTGGCACATTGTTGGTGTCCCATACGTGTGCAAAGATGGACAGTGGACAATCAGTGCCGTCCCGGATTCGGGTCACGAAAAGTGCGTGGACATCGAGTATAAATCGGTGGACGCTGCAGCTGTAGCTATCAATTCGCCCGTCATTGCTGCAGTGTGCCGACAAGATTAACCAAGAAGGCGCTCGCAGAAGAAAAGCCCGTCAATAACCGTGCTCAGTGATTGTTGCTATTAGGCTGCTGCCATCCGCTTGCTTTTATAGAACCCCATGAAGCCACTCAATTAACAAGGTCTAGACAATCTATATGCCGTAGGCTCATACGGTCGTTATCTCCGTGTCCCAAGAAATCATAGAAAGCTGCGTTTGATTTACCGCCGCTGTGGGATGCTGGTGTGAGAAACATGGAACCGTGACTTGAACAAAAGACAGCCCACTGCGCCGTCTCCACCTAACGTTATGCATGAAATGCTGCGCTCATTCGTGGCCTTTGCGAGGAGTCTCAACCTCTCACATGCAGTCAATCAACTTGGCTCAACCAGGCAAACTGTCCGCCGGCATATTGACATGCTGCAGGAACTGAGACGGGAGAAGCTGTTTGTTTTGGTTGATCGCCAATATGTCCTGACCGACGAAGGCTTATTGGCCCTGGTCGAAGCTGAACAAATACTCCAGTTGGCCGATGCCTGGATGCGTAACGAAATTAAGGTGGTCAACGGTTTGACTGCTGTACGCTTCCAGAGCCAATCAGGCATTCCCTACTTCTCCCAGCAGCATGCAATCGACACAATCTGGACAACCGGGACTCCATTGATACAGAAAGGGCTGCTTTGCTGGATGGAATCCAGAACGTGGCTCGAAGCCCCGGAGTTTGATGCCGTCAGGGATTACCTGCTTGCATATCGTAGGCACCGCGATGATTGGCTATGTGTCAGTATCGGCGAAAAGTCTTCTTACGCGACATGGCTGGGATGGGCATGGGCGAAAAGCGCTGTTGGCCACCCGCTTTCCGATGATCCAATGGCAAGCGCGGCCGACCAGTATGTGAGCCAGTCATATGACAATGTCCTGCGAAGTGGCGGCATCCGGATTGATCACGTCTATACCCAAATTGCCAGACAGCATGGTGGCGTGCCAGACCCCATCAGTTATCAGCGGCTGATCATGCGATGCATGTTTCCCAATGGTGACCATGCTCTGGTAACTCTGGTTGACAGAACAACTGCAGTTCAAATCGTTGATGTAAGTCTTGATGACTTTCCTGCGATGGATTCGGCTCTTGCCATGAGCAACGTTTAGACTCAACTAACTGTCTGGCAATGGCCCATAGGCGGTCAAAAATGGTCGTTTGTGACCTGTCCCAAAACTCTATGCAAAGCTCCCTTTAAATTGATGCGTCTGCGGGATGGTTGCGCGCAAAGGATGTAGATTTGACTTCCGCTTTTGATTACAAAGCTGCCGTGCAACGAAACGATTGCCGATGGCTGTCTTGACCCGGAGTTGCCATTCGCCAATTACAGCCAATCTCCTTCCAGACGCCCACGAGATCTGTTCTCTTTTTGATCTTCGTCAAATTCTGATTGATCCCTGCCTTATAGACTGTCCCGACAATTGGAGTCTTTAGATGTGGATGATTTCCTAGCCCTTTTGGTGTTGGCAATAATTGTCATACTTGTTCGCTATTTAGTTTGGCTGAGCCGCTATAAGACATCTCAGGACCGTTTCAAGCGTCTCGAAGAGCAGTTCAAGGGTCTCAATGAGACTATTCTTCAAATTGCACATCAGGTGGAAGAGCTTCAGGTCAGCAAACACCGGAAAAGCAAACCGGCCAAGACACCCGCGATTGAACCCGTCAAGGTCCAGGCTGTAGAACAGCCTAAACCTGTTGTCAGAAGCGAGCCACTGGTGCCCGCATTCCCAAGAACAGGCATTGAAGCGCCTGCATACGAGGAAGCGGAACCCAAACCTGCTGCAGAGCTTGAGATTGCTCCTTCCAAAGTCTCAAAAGTTCCTGCCATGCCTCAGCCACCTAGAACGGCAGAGGCAAAGGTTAGAAAAGAGACACCAGTAGAACGGCCGCCCAGTATGCTGCGGACGGAAGCAGAACGCATTGGCAAGGGCCTTGGTCGGTTGATCAAGGGTGACAGAGATCAAACTGCTGATTGGGAAACCATTGTCGGGCGTCAATGGCTCAATCTGGTCGGGATCGTGGTCCTTGTCGTCGGCATGGTTCTGCTGACACAACAAACGCTTCTCTATCTCGGGCCGGAAGGTAAGATCGGCACTGGTGCATTGACGGGCCTGGCATTGCTGGCAGGTGGGATTGGCCTTGGACGACGTGCGGATTATCGCCTGCTCGCCTGGACGCTACTCGGTGGTGGGTGGGCACTCCTGTACTTTACCGCCTATGCCGCCCACAACATCGAACAAGCCAAAATCATCGACTCCCCAGCTGTCGCCATGGTTTGCCTGTTCCTGGTTGCTGCTGGCATCATAAGGCATTCGTTTACATACAAGTCACAACTCCTGACTGCGCTGGCTTATGGCCTCGGGTTCCTGTCCGTAACGATGAGCCCTGTAACGATCTACAGCCTGGTGGCCACGCTGGTGCTTGCAGCCTCACTCGTTGCGGTCCTGCGAGTATTGCCGTGGCATCATCTCGTGCTGGTGGGCGTAGTCGGAACTTACATCAATCAATGGCGGTGGACAGCTGAAGTCGCGGTTCCGTGGACATCAGTAGAGATATCATCGGCGGCTGCATCACAGGACTTCTGGCTCAGTACCGCGATCGTGGTGATGTACTGGGTCCTGTTCGTGGTTGCTTCCTTTGTCAGAAGACCGGTATCGCAAAAGGAACGCGATATTCATTTTATAACAAATCTTTTGAATACCGTTGGTATGTTAGGCCTGATTGCCTGGCAGACGTGGCAGTACCACCACGGTCAGCTTTATTATCTGACGGCTCCGGCAAGCATCGCTTATGTCTGCGTTGCATATCTGGACAGAAGGTTCGAGCAGCGGTTGCTGTTCTTGTTCAATGCGACAATTGCAGTGGTCCTGTTCGCCGTCAGCCTGCCACTGGCATTGATGGACGTTGAGCTAACCAAAGACTGGCTTGCGCTCTATTGGGCAGCTGGCGCCCTTGTCGTTCTGTATGCTGGTGCGAAGCTGAAAGAGATCATCATCCGCGTGCAGGCGTACCTGCTGTTCGCCCTGGCATCTCTGGCTGCCTGGCAGTTCAACCTTGGCGGTGAATTTGCCGAACGCTCGCCTATATTTTGGCCTATTGTTCCGGTTGTTGTCGTCGTGCTCACGGGTGTCGATGACTGGCTGCAGAGAGTGAAAGGGCAAAAAGGGATCAGTCCTGCAGCAGCTGAGCTGTCATGGGCCTTCGCGATTGTTGCCACGGCACTTCTTGCATTGTTGATGTGGAGACTTGTCGAACCTGGAGAAGCGGGGCTGACCTGGCTTCTGGTTGGATTGGCGCTTCTTGAAGCGGGACTTGCCACGAAGCGGCATCTCGTGCGTACGCAGGGCTACATGCTTGTTGCCTGTGGTGCATTCGCCATCTTGGGCATCAACCTTGACCTTGCCCTTGTCGATATCAATACCGCCGGTTTTTCATTATCTGAACTCGTCCTGCCAAACTGGCAACTGTGTTCGATTGCCGCCGCCGCTCTCTATTATTGGGCCTGGAGGATGTTCCGGTGCAGCGACCGTTTAATGAGGGTCGAGAATGATTTTAATTTCGTTCCACCGTGGGCTGCTACTGCAATTCTCTCCTTGTTGATGTTCAGGGAGCTGGAGTGGCCGATATTGGCTGCAGGTTGGATGTTGCTGGGGCTAGTTCTGTTTGCGATCGGGTGGTTCAGGCAGGTGATGCATCTGCGTGCGCAGTCCTATTTTCTGTCGCTCATCTCATTGGCTGCAGCGGTCGCAATCAACATCTACGAGTTGCAGCCGGCACCGGAGGGTTTTGACATTCCGCACTGGATTTTTGCGGGATACGTGACGGCAGGGCTCGCCGGTATCTATTTGGTTTGTTCAAGGACTGCCGTTGGGAAATCAGACCAACTCGCCGAAAGAACAATTACCGAAGGTGCCTCTTATGGCGCTACGCTTCTGTTGTCATTGATCCTTTGGAAGGAATTACCTTCGGTTGCCGTGGCGGTCGCCTGGACGGTATTGAGTCTCACGCTGTATGAGATCTCCTGCAAATTTGGTTTGAGCAGCCTGAGACATCAGTCACACCTGCTTATGATAGCGGTATTCGCCCGGGTCTTTATGGCCAATTTCACAATCGTGGACGAGGCGTTCGGGTTGTCTCATCGTATCCTTTCGGTAACACCGATTATTGCCACCTTGTACTATCTGCGCGTTCGCATCCTCGAAGAATTGCCAGAAACCTCCAACACCAAGAATACAGGTGCAGGCAAGACCGGTTATGGCATCTATGTGAGCAGGCTTTACAGTTACGCCGCTGCAATTCTGGTCGTGGCCCTAATGCGGTTCGAATTCGGCAGGGCCTATGCGGTTCTGGGTTGGGCCGCGATCCTTCTGATATTCTACTGGCTGGGCAGGCGTCAGGATGAGTTTGACTTTCGGGCACAATCCTACTTGCTTGCCATTCTCACCTTCGCTCGCAGTTGGGCGACAAGCGTTTATTTGCTGGGCAGTTTCTATGGTTTGCCGGAACGTGTTGTGACCATGATACCCGTGATAGCCGCTCTGCTGGCCGCAACATTCATGTCCCCGAGGCAGGCTGTTCCGGCGTTCAGACCGGGAAACTGGGCGACCTATGTAGACACCGTATCGCGTCAGTTTTTCGCTCTGCTTGCCTCAGCCCTCGTCCCAATACTGATCTTCTATCAGCTATCGGCCGACTATGTGTCGATGGGATGGGCAATTGCTGCGCTCGCTTTGCTGGGCACCGGCTTTGCAACCAAGGAGCGGACATTCAGGCTTTGCGGCCTGGCGCTTCTGTTGTTGACGCTCGGCAAAGTGACGCTGTTCGATCTTGCCGGCGTTGAGACGATTTACAGGATTCTATCCTTCATCGTTCTTGGTGTGATCCTCCTGCTCGCCTCTCTCGCATACACGCGTTATCGCAAGACGGTTGAGCGCTATGTATAGGAACCTCGAATGACCACGAAGCGCAAATTGCTTTTCTCGGTCATCATCGCGCTCAACCTAATGGTGCTCGCCGTGATCGTGTCCAGCCCGACCCGCTACAAGGTCGATTTCAGTAGCGTTCTGGAGATATGGGGCGATGTCTTCCGTGATGTAGACCGGGTTGGGTTAACTCTCACCGCCTTGCCCGTAGAGCGTGAAATCAGGATTGGTGACGAGACAGTCAAGCGTTTTGACTTGAGGCCTGAGCATCCACGACAACAGTACCTGAATCATGTCGGTGCAACGATGGCCAAGACCGCTGCGCGGCGGCGCATTCCCTATCGGTTTCACGTAATCTCGATGCTGGAGCCCAATGCGTTTGCAATTCCTGGGGGGCATGTCCTGGTGACGACGGGAATGCTCGATCTTATAGAGAGTGAAGCTGAACTGGCGGCGATCCTTGGACACGAAATTGCTCATATCGATCTCAAGCACTGCGTCGAAAATCTGCAGTACCAAATGTTCCTCAAGCGTATTGTCGGAAGCGAGTTGTCACAAATCGCGGGTATCGCTTATTGGCTGGCAGCATTCGGGTTCAGCGAGATCCAGGAGCGTGAAGCCGACCGCTCTGCCATCATCCTAATGGCGAATGCCGGTTATTCACCGCTCGAAGCCGTTAAGCTCTATCAGCGCATGGCGCGCAAGATTGGCGATAGTCAAAAGCCACGAAAACGCACCAAAGGGCCGGAAGGTGAAGTCCTGCGGGGTATTGTCGATGCGCTGAAAGACTATTTTGCCACGCATCCTGCAACCGCTTCGCGTATGCGCGATATCGAAGCAATCTTTGATCGCAATATGTCATCTTGGCGGGGACGGACATTCTATATCGGGCGCTCCAACTATTTTGATCGCATACCCAGGGATAGTGACAATAGGAAAAGCGAGCAGATTGTCTTCTCGGAAACCAATCCTGAGTTTCTGGCCGCCCGCGGAACGACCGCAGCTGTTGCTGGGGATTCGCGGAATGCTGTCGCTATCCTGACACGAGCAATTGATGCGGGGCAAAAAGATCTTGAGATCCACCGCACTCGGGCGGAAGTCTATGTTGAGCTTGAAGACTACGGCAAGGCAGCAGCAGACGCAGCCCACATAGTCGATGCGATTGGAGCGCAGATTGAAAGCAGCCTGAAGCGGGCAAACACACTGATGGATGAGAGCAACAAGACGGGTGCTGTCAAGGTCTTGCAGGAAACAACTCAGAGCTATGACAGGTTGCTGGATGCATACGCATTCTGGCTCAGCTTTGAAGTCAGCAATAAAGATCAGATTCAAAAATCTCGCGATATGGTCGCCGACGCAAAGCTCGCTATACTCCTTAAGACCGGTCGTGTTTTTAATGACCTGGGTCGATCGCAAGATGCTCTTTCGGCGTTCAATAGGGTGTTGAAGATTGAACCGCTGAACTTGGCAGTAATTGAAGCTATCGCCTTAACTCGACTTGGCATGGGCCAGAAGCAGGATGGTCTCAATTGGTTGGAATCCTTGATAGCCAATAATCCCGATGAGCCCGAATTTTTCCACATTCGCTCAAAGGTCTATCGCGGTGCGGGGAATATCAAGAAGGCGGATCGAGAATACGCTCGCTACATTCGCTTTAGGGACGACAAGGTACCTCCACTCAGCGAGAAAACCTGGGCAGGATTGGAGGACCACTGGGATAACCCAAAGTACGGACATTTCAAGGCGTTTGCTGTGCCAGCGCATGACCAGCGAGGCTGGTGGCATTCATGGGGTTACAAATGGAGTCGGACAGCAGCGTTGAACAATGTCCGAAATTGCTCGAAATCCAAAAAACGTCCATGCAAGCTGTATTCGCTCGGCGAACGAGTCGTGTGGTCTCTGGACAAAGACGAACTGGAGGCCGCCTACGATGAGTATGAGCGTAAAGTGCTGCGGGTGGATCAGATCAAAGGGTTGTCAAAGCGCATTGATGATGGGGAATGGGGCACCCGTCTCCTACGTGGTGGCATCTATATGAAGTTGAAAGCGTTCGATAAAGCAATTGCCGATTATTCTGCTTATCTGCAGGCGGTGCCCTATGCCGTAGATGCCACATACAAGCGAGGGTTGGCTTATTTCAACAGCGGGCAATATGAACGGGCACTGCAGGATTTTGGCGTATCAATTGACGAGACGTTTTATCGGACCAATTCGCAAGGTGTCATTTATCGGGGTTATTCCAAGCTGTTCACCAACGATCTGGATGGTGCACTGAACGACTTTGAGTGGTGGGTTTCAGATAATCGCAGCAATCCCTACAGAGGCTTAGTGGGGCGTGCAGCCGTCAAAGTTGCACGTGGAGAAATTTCAAGTGCAATGCAAGATCTTAATAAGGTCATCAAAGCCAAATCAGACAACGCATGGTACCATAATGAAGCTTGCTGGCTCCTGTCGCGGTTTGCATTTCCGGAAGCGGCCAGGCGTTTCTGTGCCAAAGCCAATGACCTCCGGATCATGAACCCTCGCTATCTCGACAGTTTAACGTTCATGCACTGGCAAATGGGCGATGTAGAAGAAGCGCGCAAATTGTTGGCTGACGCCAAGTATGTTGATCCCTCCTATCCCGATCATGAAATCAGGTTCTCCGAATATAAAGCCCTGTTAACGACTACATTCCTGTTTTTGCGTGGTTACGACCCAGGCATGGTGCGGAAAGTTCTTGATGACAAGGCTCGAGAAGCAATCAAGGCCTATCAGCAAGATAACCAACTTGCTGCGACTGGTGAAATAGACGACGAGACCCTTGGCCATTTGACGCCACTGGGATTTGGATCTTTCGGCATTAGGGAACTGCCAGGTAAATTATCCCGGGACCGAATAAAATCGGAATGCGCCAATGCATCGCTGGGACAGCCTGTGCTGATCACGCTAAATGCTGGCGAGAAATACCTTTGCAACACGGATGGCGTCACAGTTCGCGCTCTATCTGGTGCCACCGAGGTGCAGTGGTATCGAAAACGCGCCGAGCAGGGTCTTGCTTCAGCTCAGGCCAAGCTCGGTTACATTTACGACACCGGCCGCGGTTTACCGCAGAATTATGTTGAAGCGATGAAGTGGTACCGTAAGGCGGCAAATCAGGGACATGCAGTCGCCCAGTACAACATAGGTCAACTATTTTACATGGGTCGCGGCGTCCCACAGGATAATGCTGAAGCAGCAATCTGGTGGCGCAAGGCCAGTGAACAGGGGTATGCTTCAGCCCAGTACAACCTTGCTCTTGCGTACGCCAACGGCGAAGGTTTGCCTTATGATTTTGTACAAGCATATATGTGGTCAAGTATTGCCGCGGCACAGGGGGATAAAGAGGCGGAGACAACGCGTGACAAGATTGCTAAGGTTTTATCTGCCGGCGAACTAACCGAAGCAAAAAGGTTGGCGAACGAATGGATCGCCGAGCATCCGTTATAGATCGGCGAGAAACCTTTCATCACCTCGAAGAGCCCTGCTTTAAGGCCTGAATTTGATGCTGTGGACGGCTCCTCCACCGGCATCAGTACCGGAAGTCAACGCTTGGCTGTTTACTGCGGTTGGTTGATTCTCTAGCTTTGCAAAAAACGAACACTTCGCAGCCAACAAATTTACGATTGAGCATTGGTGCTCAGAGAGGCGGGAAAACCTATGTGTTGGAGCGCAACCGCATCAATCGCCATGGTTGACATCGGCGCCGTGGCGACCGGCTTGACTGCGGCTCGCGGAAACCCTCCAGCGATTTGGCTGACGCTCGGGTAGCTGTATAGTGGTGTCATCTGGTTTGAAGAGGATCTTGGATCTGATTGAGTTCTTGCGGTGTCAATAAACTACGAGACCCATACCCATCAGGCAGTAATGTGTGTTGGTGGAGTTGTGTTGGACTTGTGGGTCACGGGTTATGGTTCTCGCCGCTTTATACGTAAGCTATTAACCCATTCCCTGACAAAGTCGGCCTGTGAATAAGCATTGATACCGGCGATGATTAACATAGCCAACAACGCTCCAAGAGCCGCTAGGGCCATATCCTTGTGGCCGTCCCAGACATCTCCCTGAGTTCCAAGATAGGCCATGCCAAGTTCACCGCCTAATAATTCTGCAGCACCCCACTCGATCAACTCGTATGCCATAGACGTTGACATCGTGAGGCTGAGCGGCAGGAAGTAGCCCCAAAAGCCCCTGACATTTGCAATACGCAGAAATATCTCCCGGATCGGATAAGCTAAAAGCAGCCCATAGGCAAAATGTATGGCGCGGTCAAAATGATTGCGCTTCCAACCCATTGCCTCATTGATTGAGTGGCCCGTCAGTGACCGGAACCAGTCATCGTAAGGCACATGCGAGTAAGTATAATGCGCTCCAATCTCATGCAGGCAGAGAAATAGGAAGATCAGCGTCATTGATACGCGGGAAAACACGAACCACCGCCAAGAGATTGCCAGAGCCGCCACGAACACAAACACCAAGGCATTCTCAAGCAGCCAATCGGCGGGAAATAGTGCATCACTCGCCGACGCAATGAAAACTCCCAGAAACAGTAGTGCAAGAAGCATAATGTATTGAAAGTGAGACACTCGGATGCATCCCCGTCGCAGTTAATCCGAGCCGTTGACTAGCACAGGACAGGCGGTCGCCATAACCTTCTAGCTACTGCCCGAGCATTGCGTGTAGGCGATCCATGTAATGGGGAGCATGGCGAGGCACATAATAGGCATCCCGATCTCTGCTTCCAGGTTGGGCATCAACGAAGACACCCATGCCGGGGATATGCTGTGCCAGCGATGTATCCGCCCCAACCGGCAATGTTCAATGCCTTCATGTTGCCCTCCCCTGCTCACCCTACGAAGTCTAGGAAGCTGGCGTCAGCCCGTCAGATGATGGCTTCACCGCTTACCACTGAAATGACCCCAAAGCCCCAGAGCGGGTTACCGGCGCGCGTTCAGCCGTTTCCGGTGCGTGAGCCCAGCAAACCGTTTCGCACGCTGGTGGAGGTGTATATGGTTTTGGTTGACTATGCCGCCCCACTTGGCAGGTAGGTGATCGATCCGGCCACGTCCGTGTCATCGATTATGTAGAACTGACTATC
>CAJICM010000117.1_pt1 | contig 11621 bp, 10 predicted proteins | sample 9199691 | NCBI WGS metagenome assembly CAJICM01 (sample SAMEA7708338, study PRJEB35096) | sediment metagenome | biome: marine neritic benthic zone biome [ENVO:01000025]; feature: sediment [ENVO:00002007]; material: shallow marine sediment [ENVO:03000034] sea grass bed [ENVO_01000059] ...
CGATAATAAGGTAGGCCAGTCCATGATAGTCGGTCGCTGCCTTGATTGATGCAAACATGATGAGCAGTGCGACCGCAGTGACGATCTCCGGCACCATCAAGGGTTGATTGATCATGGCGTAGATCGCCGTCAGTCCCCGGTAGGGCCGGGTTCGGGTCGTGCCAAGAGCCGCCATGGTGGCCAGGACGGTGGCGAAAAAGGACGCCGAGGCAGCCAATATGAGCGAGCGAATGGCTGCATCCTGAACGAGCTTGTTGTCCCACGCTGAAACATACCAGCGCCATGACAGGCCCTCAAAATAAGCAAGTGAATCACCGGCATTGAAAGAGTACACCACCAGTGGCAGCAACGGGGCGTACAGCAGCACGAAGCAGATAATCGCCAGCGTAGGGAAACCTGGCTGGCTCTTGATCGAAAAGGGCCGTTTGCCACTCAAATTGGCAGCCGGAGTTCGCGCTTCAGCCATGGTGCGAGCCCTCCTTGCCGACACTGCGGACATAGAACAGCAGTGCCACCATGACGACCAGCAGCAAGGTCAACGACAATGCTGCGCCCAATGGCCAGTTTCGCCCTTGGCCAAACTGCAGGGATATCAGGTTGCCAAGCATCATGTTCTTGCCGCCGCCCAGAATGCGCGGGGTGACGTAAGCGCCAAGCGATGGAATGAACACCAGAATAGATCCGGCAACGACACCAGGTTTGACCAGCGGCAGAATGATCCGCCGCAGCACTTGCAGTCGTGTAGCGTACAGATCGTATCCCGCTTCAACCAGCCGGAAATCAAACTTCTCCATGGAGGCATAGATTGGTAGCACCATCAGGGGCAGATACACGTAGGTCATGCCCAGCATGATGGCGAAATCCGTGAACAACATCTGGATTGGTTCCTCGATGACCCCCATACCAGTCAGAATATTGTTGACCAGGCCCTTGTTTCGGATCACCTCCATGATGGCGAACGTGCGTATCAGCAAATTGGTCCAGAACGGAATAGTAATGAAAAACAACCAAAGGTTGCGACTTTCAGCAGGGCGCGTTGCAATGAAATAGGCCGTGGGAAAACCCAGCACCAGTGCCGTGACAGTCGTCAGGATTGACAGTTTTACCGAGCGCCAGAAGATGGTCAGATGGGCGTCGGCGACCGATAGGGTGTCATCAAAAATGTCACGTTGCAGAAATACGCTTGCCCAACCGTCAGTTGCAAATGCCCATTGCACTCCGCCATAATCGCCGGGTTTCAGAAATGAGTAGACCAGCATGATCAGCAACGGACCCGAAGCCGCAAAGAACAATACAACCAGAGCAGGCGTGGTCAGCAGAATGTGCCGGCGTACCTCCGCACGCCGGGCGGTTTCAGCCTGAACACCCGGTGCCTGGCTGGTCGTTGCCGCGGAGGCGGTGGAAGTCTGGCCGGATCCTGCCATTTAATCTCTCACCACCTGAACGGCATTGGCGCTGACTTCAATCCCAAGTTCATCACCTATCGCATAATTTTCCTGCGCGTCGCGCCGGTTTTGGGATCGCACCACAAAGGCTGTCCCTCCAGGCAACTTCAGGTGGTACTGGGTGTCGGTGCCGATATAGACGATGTTCTGCAACGTTCCCGACATCGCCGCTTTGGACTTTGCCGTGGTCAACTGGGCATGCTCGGGACGGATAACAATTGTTGCTGGTCCTGCTGAAAACTCGCCGTCAGGAAGCGAAGCGGTCATTGCCTTGCCGGATGGCAATCTGAGTTTGGCGGAGGAGCTCTTGATGGAGGTGAGTTCCACGGTCAGAAAATTGCTGTCACCAATAAAATCCGCCACAAAGCGTTCAGCAGGGTGATCGTAAATCTCACGCGGCGAACCGACCTGCAGGATCTTGCCATTCTCCATGACCGCAATGCGGTCTGACATTGTCAGGGCTTCTTCCTGATCGTGGGTCACAAACACAAAGGTGATGCCTGTTTCATTCTGCAGCCGCTTAAGTTCAATTTGCATTTCCTTACGCAGCTTGTAGTCAAGCGCAGACAGCGGCTCGTCCAGCAACAGCACACGCGGATGTGGGGCAAGCGCGCGCGCCAGCGCCACGCGCTGTTGCTGCCCGCCAGAGATTTCGCTGGTGCGCCGCGATTTCAAGTGCTGCATCTGCACCAGTTGCAGCATGCGCTCGACAGTTTCGTCGATTTCCGATTTCGGCTTGCCCAGCATTTCCAGACCAAAGGAGATATTGCCGGCAACTGTCATATGGGGAAACAGCGCGTAACTCTGAAACACCGTATTCACAGGCCGCGAATAAGGCGGCAGAAGCGAGATATCACTGCCTTCAAGCAGGATGGTGCCTGCAGTTGGCGTGTCGAAGCCGGCAATCAGGCGCAACAATGTGGTTTTTCCGCATCCCGATGGCCCCAGGAGCGTAAAAAACTCGTTCTGGCGGATTGAAACCGAAACATCATCAAGCGCGGCAACGCTGTTGGTTCCGGTGCCAAAAATCTTGCTGACATTGCGCGCCACAATAGCAGATTTTTCTTCGCGCAAGGCCATATCCTGTCACCCCTTAATGTCGCTAAACGGATCCTGCGAGATGAAAGACTAGTGGCTTCGATGCCTTCTGCCAAGGTGTTTGGATGCCTGACAGGCGTTGCTTTGCAATCATGCCGGAAAGATTTTCGGCCACCCTGAAATACGGGCATGAAATTGCCAGACGCTCCGAACACCGCGCGCTAGTCCTCAGCCTTGGCGTCCGAGTAGAAATCGCTGAGTGGTTCCTGAAACCCGCCTCCCGCGATCTCGTAATAGTCACCTGCAAAGTCGCAGTAAATATGGCCTTTGAGCGTTACGCCCAGAGGGTGGTCGAACACACCTGCAGCAATTGCGATGCGGTCAGAGCCTGCAGCTTTCCAGAACAGTGTTGACCCGCAGGTCGAGCAAAAACCGCGTTGGTATCCTGGTGTGGATTCGTACCAGGTGAGGCCGTTTGCCGATGTCATTTCCAGTGCCTCATCAGGGCATCCGGTGGCGCTCATATAGGTGCCGGTCTGTTTGCGACACTGGATGCAGTGGCAGGCCACGACATCGCGCAAGGGGCCGGTTACCTCAAACTTGACACCGCCGCACAGGCAGCTTGCTTTATGGGGTGAGCTCATTAGTGGGTCCTGACCCTAGGTCCGAATTGTTGAAAGCGCCGCAATATGATCTGGCGTAATCCCGCAACACCCGCCAATAATCTGGGCACCAGCATTGCGCCAGCCTTGCGCTGCGAGCGCAAAATCGGCCGGTGCAATGTCTACAAACTGCCAGTCCGGCATGGTGAACTCACCGGCTTCGGGGTATGCGCCTGTCGGTCCCGACCAGTTTGCGGAAATGACTTCCAGTCCTTCCATAATGGTATCGATCGGCGAGTGCATAATCAGGCAAGCATCGGGCTTGAGGCGAGTGAGTTCCCTGACCACTTTTTCAAACAGCTCATCTGGATGGTTGACGCCCGTCAAAACACCGTCGCCATTGCGTTCAACCGCGATACCGACCCAGACCGGCAGGCCTGTGTTGACGGCGGCTTCTACTGCCCAGCTGGAAAATTTCGTGTCGCGCATCATTTCCATAATCAGCAGATCAGCACCACATGCCTTCAGGTTGGCGGCCTTGGCGTCAAACAGCCGGCGCACCGTGTCATTGTCCCAGATAAACCTGGGATCAAAATCGTCGGTACCCTTGGCCATCGGTCGCATAACCGATATTGAGCCCGCAACACTAACCGGACGATCGGCGGAATCTGCAGCTTCTCGTGCAATCCGCATGGCAATTGTATCAGTTTCAATCAGGTCTCCATCCCGTCCATGGGCGTTGAACATCAAGGGGGCAGATGCATAGGTGTTGGCAGTGATCACCTCTGCACCGGCTTCGATGTAATCATCGTGAACAGCTCTGACCACTTCGGGGTGAGTGCGGTTTGCTTCAGCACACCACACGTCTGAGTCCATCTCCACACCGCGGCGCTGGATATCAGTGCCGGTGCCGCCGTCCAGAATGACCAGGTCACCATTATCAAGCTTGTCCTTGATGTGTTCGTACATGTGATGTTCCTTCCGCTCGAGCTCCAGGTGAGGGCCTAACCAATTGTTTCAGGATCAATACCACGCGCTTTCATGAAAGCGACCATATGGAAGCGGATCTGGTCCGGGGAGTAGAAATACTCGTGGGCCACGGGGCAGGCTGCCCGGGCCAGACAACCGCCTGACCGGCAGTCTTCTCCTTGAGGCGAGCGAAGATGGGTTGTACAGGCTTCTACGTCGTAGCCGTCCGGTGAGAAAGCGCGCACGGGACAGGTTGCAAGGCAAGGTTTTTCTACGCACGATTCACACGGTGAAACGGTTTCCATCGCAGATGGAAACGCAACTTCCTGGTCAAAAATCAAGGCGGCCCGGTAGGCATGCCACAGGCCGAATTTCGGATGAATGTTCATGCCAAGTGGCGAGGTGTGGCCGGCTCCCGCCGCCCGGGCCCAGGTCAGAAACGGCGGATGCGGGATGTCGAACGGGAACACCGCCCGGGCGCCCAACCGGGCTGCCAGCGGCGTCAGGGCATCTCGTGTCCAGTCATCCATGAGATCAAGTGCCGGGTCGCGTTCAGATGCAAAGCGGGCAAACATAGCCGGCCCGGCATTGCCGACGAGTACAAGCGCGCGTCCTGCAAAGTCGGACCCGGTCGCATCGTTCAGCCAGCCAAGCACCTCGAAACTTTCGGCGCGAATACGGGCTTCGATTGCAGATGCATCCGGAACCATGTCAGGAGAAGCGCGAATGACCGGGTTGCAGCAACGCGCGGTCCAGCTTGATGTCGTGGTTTGTTCGCAACAACTGGTCAATGTCGGGGGTCAGGTAGTCAGGGAAATAACCCGACAGGATCTTGTCCTTGCGTGCCGATGCTACTTTGACGATGTCTGGCTTGTTGGCCTCGTTCCACTCCTTCGGGCTCATGCGGTTGCCGACATCAGGGTAGACATAGTCTTTCTGCATCAGTTCCAGGGTTTGTCCGGACCCCAGATAGTGACCGGGGCCTTGAGTGCAAACTTCACTGATTACGTCGACGGACAAGGTGGCGTCATTCACTTCAATGCCGCGGATATTGCGGTTGATCGCCCCCAGCATGTCATTGTCGATCAACACGCTCTCATAGCAAAACCCAAGTAGTGAGGCGTGCATCCCTGCCGCTTCATAGAGCAGGTTCACGCCCGACATTGCAGTGAGTGCCGCATTGACACCATGCTCGCATCCGGCCTGCATATCGGGCAGCTTGCTGTCCGCCATGCCAGCGGCGGAGCCGGTGGGCAGATCGTAGAATTGTCCCATCTGCGCACACGCTGAAGAGATCAGGGCCTGTTCACCTGAGCCACCTGACATGGCACCGGTGCGCAAGTCGGACACAAATGGCCATGGCCCCCACAATGCATGGGCACCCGGCTGAATCGCATTCACATAGGCCAGGCCGGCAAGACACTCCGCCACTGCCTGGACCACAGTACCTGCCAGCGCCGCGGGTGATGTTGCCCCGGCCTGGGCTGCGGACAGAAGCAATACAGGCATGCCGCCTCTAACGGCAACTTCCAGGCAACGGCAGGCGTCTTCGGCCCATTTCATCGGCGGAACGACAAAACAGTTCGACTGGCTGACGAACGGCCGTTCCCGCCACTTGGATTCGCTGCCGGCCACAACGTGCAGCATCTCGAGACACTCGCGGACATGGTCAGGTTCCACCATGGACGTGCCAATGTGCTTGGACGTGCCGGCAAGGCAGGCGTAAAGCGTGTTTACATCCAGATCGCGCGGTTCGACCATGTCGCGGGCTACGACCGGGCGTTGGAAAAAGTGGATATGTTCGCAATTGTCGACAAGGCGGGCAGCGTCATAAAGGTCCAGCAGCAAGGAATCGCGGTACGACTGTGTCTCTGGTTCAACAATATGTACCGCTGCGCCAGCTGTGCCGAAATGAACATTGGTACCCCAAGGTTCAAGATCATGCTTGGGGTCACGAGCAAACAGTGGAAACCGCCGCGCACAAATTGTCAGCGTGTCTTCGATAAGGGCCCGAGGAAACCGCAATCTGCCGTCGTCACCGAGCGTGCAACCTTTTTCCGTCATCAACTCGATACAAGAAGGAATCGAGTTCCCGATACCAATCGTTTCAAGCAGCGCAAGGGCTGCGTCATTGATCTTTGCAGGCTCGTCTTGCTTGAGCGGCTTGTACTGGCCAGCTGTCATGCCGGGGCGAACGGCTGCTTCATCAATCGGAATGGCGCGCGAGCGCAGCGCCTTGCGGGCTTCACGCCCGCCGCGGCGGCGATTTGTCTCTTCGGCTACAGACATTCCCATTGTTCCTCAACTAAGGGGTCAGCTTGTGCGATACCAAGTGTGCTTCTTTTCACGGAATTTGAAAAGCGCATAGTTCTCATAACAAGTTGAATATTATTCACCAATTGTGTGTGCTTTCTTATTGATATTTAACAATATCAAGGTGATATTGCCAAAATTGAATGCCTCTTTTGCCAACAGGGTGAATTATCGTGACCAAGCGGAACTTGCCGCCTTTACGCGCGCTGACAGCATTTGAGGCAGCGGCCCGGCTGGGTAGCTTCCGGCGTGCCGCCGATGAGCTTGGCTTGACGCGATCTGCCATAAGTCATCAGATCAAGGCGCTGGAAGATGTGCTTGGCGTGGATTTGTTTTCCCGCGATGGCAAGCGAGCCGAACTCTCAGGACCGGGGTTGATCTATTTCCCCGCTGTCCGGGAGGCCTTTGACCAGATCGAGAGCCAGACACAGGTTATCCGGCCGCGCGCATCCAGCAACGAGCTCACCGTGCAGGTTTATGTGACAGTGGCGATGAAGTGGCTGCTTCCGCGACTGCATGATTTTGAACGACGTCATCCGAACATGCGCGTGCGATTGTCGACATCGTATTTTCATTGGGATTTCGACGCCGATAATGCTGATGTCGGCATTATTCTGGCTCGTAACCGAAATGATGATCATTATTATCGAAACTTGTTCCGTTCACATCTGAAACCGGTATGTTCACCGGAATACCTCGCCCGAATTGGCAATATCGCGGCGCCAATGGATTTGTTGCGGCACAAGCTGCTTTATGTCTATTCGGCGGAAGAGGATTGGCGATTGTGGTTGAAGGCTGCCGGTCTTGGTGAAACCAAGCTGTCCAGCACACTTGCATTCGACAGCTACCTGTTGGCTCAGGAAGCTGCGGTAGCAGGGCAGGGTGTTGCCATGACCATAGGGCCATACGCTCGCGACGAGCTGGCTGCAGGAAGATTGGTGCAGCCGGTTGACCTGGAAGTGCCCCATCAGCACTGGTGGACGTTTGCCTGCCGCGCAACCGACCACCTGTTGCCGAAGGTCCAATTGTTCGAGGACTGGTTGATCGGGCAGGTTGCCGACGATCCCGAAATTCCTGTGGCAGTAACGCAAGGCCGGTAAAGCATGAGCCAGATATCCGACAACAAATCTCGCAAGCTCAGTAGAAGGGGAAGCAAGCGTCGCGCGGCCATCTCTGGCGAGGCGGGGCAGACGGCAGTGGCTCAGCAGGCTCCCGGTCAGACAAGAATATTGTTTGAGCCAACCAGAATCATATCTGACGATGAGTTGGAAAGTCTGCACCAGGCTTCGCTTGAGGTGCTGGAGACCATTGGTCTTGATGTCATGTTGCCGCAAGCGAGGGAGTATTTCCTGAAAGCCGGCGCCAGCATCGAGGGAGAACGGGTTCGCATTCCCGGCGACCTGATCATGCAGGCTATTTCAACGGCACCTTCCCGGTTCACATTTCATGCCCGCAACCCTGGCAGGACTTTTCAGCTGGGTGAAGGTTGGTTGGCATTTGGAAGTGTCGCGTCGGCACCAAACTCTTCTGATCTTGAACAAGGTCGCCGTCCGGGCAACTTGAAGGATTTCCGGGATTTTCTGAAACTTACCCAGAGTTTCAACTGTATCGACTTCCTGTCCGGCTATCCGGTTGAGCCAACGGATGTTCATGCATCAGTCCGTCATCTGGTTGCGCTGAAGGATATGGTGCTGATGACTGATAAACCCTTCCACGCCTATTCCTTGGGCGTGGAACGGATACGCGATGGCATAGAGATTGCCAGAATCGCGCGTGGCGTGAGCGATGAACAGTTGGAAACCGAGCCATCTCTTTTCACCATCATCAACACTAATTCTCCGTTGAAGATGGATGTGCCCATGTTGCAGGGTGTGATTGAAATGGCACGCCGAAATCAGATTGTGTGCATCACACCATTTACGCTGTCAGGTGCCATGGCGCCTGTGACTATCGCCGGAGCGCTGGCGCAACAAAACGCCGAGGCGCTTGCGGGCATTGCCCTCACCCAGCTTGTGCGCCCCGGAGCGCCTGTTATCTATGGAGGCTTCACATCCAATGTGGATATGAAATCAGGCGCACCGGCGTTTGGTACACCGGAGTACATGAAGGCAGCGATAGTCGGTGGGCAACTGGCTCGCCGCTACAACATCCCGTACCGGACTTCCAATACCTGCGCCGCCAATGCGATTGATGCGCAGGCGGCTTACGAAAGTGTTTTTTCATTATGGGGTGTGATCATGGGTGGCGGTAACCTGGTGATGCATGGTGCCGGTTGGATGGAAGGCGGACTCGTCGCGTCGTTTGAAAAATTTGTGCTCGATTGTGACTTCATACAAATGGTCAAGTCATTTGTGCAACCCCTTGATCTGACTCGTGATGCATTGGGTCTCGAAGCCATGGCTGAAGTCGGCCCGGGGGGACACTTTTTTGGATGCGCCCATACCATGGCGAGATATGAAAACGCCTTTTACTCGCCGCTGATTTCTGACTGGCGCAATTTTGAGCAATGGCAGGCGTCGGGCTCGCCACACGCAAGTGAAAAGGCTCAAACCCTGCTGAAGCAAGTTTTGGGTTCTTATCAAAAGCCAAGCATTGATCCTGCCGTGGAAGAAGAACTGGAAGCATTTGTGGCAAGGCGCACTGAAGAAGGCGGCGCTCCGACCGACTATTAGAGCATTCGGATTTGTACATGGTTGCTTGTCGTTGACAGGTAATCAGATCATGGGCATCAAACACCAAAGCAGTGTTGGCGATTTAACTGAGTGCTCGGATGCATCAGCGAGAATGTGCACAGTCGCTCCCAGTGATGATGCGGTGGATTTTATGGCAGATCGGCAACCCGGGTAGAGTATTTGCATCTTCTTGTACTTTTTGGATCTGCATTTCTGGCAGCGACGATCTTCCCGGCGCAGTCGGAAGCGGTTTTGCTTGTCATGCAGGCAAACGGGGTGTCGTCCGATATGCTGTTGCTGGCCGTGGCCAGTCTGGGTAACACGCTGGGCGCCTGCGTGAACTGGGGGCTGGGCAGGTTCGCCTCCGGCCTGCGAGACCGGTCGTGGTTTCCCGCGAGCTCCAGCCAGTTGCAGCGCGCTGAGCGCTGGTATGCCCGTTGGGGTGTGTGGTCCTTATTGCTGAGCTGGGTGCCGTTTGTGGGCGACCCGTTGACCGTGATAGCCGGGCTGTTGCGGACACCGCTGCCGGTTTTCGTAATTATTGTGGCCATTGCCAAGACCAGTCGGTATGCAGCGTTGCTTTGGGTAATCGGAAACATTTAAGCTGGGCGCCATTGATCCCGCAGACACGATCATGCAACGCAGGTTTGATCAATGACGGACACAAAAAGCACGTGACACCATGATGTATCGACACCCGACGGTGACACAGGATAACCCGACACGATGAAAACAATCGACTATTACTATTCCACCCGGTCAAATTTTACCCTGCTTGGCGCTGGCAGGCTGAAAGCACTGGCCGAGAAATACAATCGCCGGATATCGCATCGCCCCATTCTGCTATCTGAAACAATGAAACCGCTGAAGTCGACCCCATTCCTCAAGCGGCCGGCGATTTTACTCAACTATGCCATGCACGATGCATTGCGTACGGCGGCTCACCTGGGCATTCCCTTATTGCGTGAACCGGTGCATCACATAGGCCCGGTTGAACTGCCGTCAGGAATAGTTATTGCATGTCAAAATGCGGTTCTCAGGGGTGAGGCGGGTGATGTCGATGACCTGAGCCAGAAAGTACTTGAAGCGTTATGGCTGCACGATCGAGATATTGCCGATGAATCTGTCATTTCAGGACTGGTTGAGGCCGCAGGTTTCAAGGACGCCGGTGGATTGATCGCCGATGCTTTGTCTGAAGGCACGCAAGCTGAACTGATGCGCAACTGCACCGAAGCCATCATTCGCGGTGTGATTGGCGCGCCGACCTATTTCGTTGACGAGGAGATGTTTTACGGCCAGGACAGGCTGGACTATGTGGAACGGGCCCTGATCGGTTAGCTTTTCGCCTGTTTTGCGGTTACCAGCAGGTCTTCGATTTCAGAAAAACTGGCCGCGTACTGGGCATAATCGAATGTACCCTTGTCACGCACCTCCCGTGCGGCCTGCAGAAATCCGCCGATCGCGGCGCGGGCAAATGATGACCCGGTCGAGATCCGTCTTACGCCACACCCTAACAAATCTGCTACCGTGAAATGTGAAGCCGCCGTTCCAACCACGACATTGACCGGTTTTGTTACGGCTGCACATACTAGCTCTATATCTTCTATCGACGACAACCCCGGTGCATACAGAACGTCCGCTCCGGCGGCTTCAAACGCGATCAGGCGAGAGATTGTATCATCAAGATCAGGGCGGCCGTGCAGGTAGTTTTCAGCGCGCGCCGTCAGCATGAAGGGCCGCTTGAGCGAATGGCTCGCCTCAACAGCCGCGGTGATGCGCTCCACTGCGTGAGTAAAGTCAAATATAGGTTGTTCGGATTTGCCGGTGGTGTCTTCGATGGTGCAGCCGGCGAGGCCAGTGCTTGCGGCCTGGCGAATAGTTTCGGCCACGGTTTCAGGTTTGGCGCCGAAACCGTTCTCTAGGTCGGCTGATACGGGAAGCGGGGTGGCCTTCACCATGGCGGTGCAGTGGTGCAGAGCTTCTTGTCGGCTTACCTCTCCGGGCCAGTCGCGCTTGCCAACCGAGAAGGCGTACCCTGCGCTGGTTGTTGCAATGGCTTCAAAACCCATCGCCTGCATCATACGTGCCGATCCAGTGTCCCACGCATTTGGCAGCATCAGTATGTGGTCTTCACGATCATGAAGCTGCTTGAAGTGTTCCGCTTTTTGCTTGGTCAATGGCATGCGGTGACCTCCCGTGCCGTATCGCCGTCCATGGCATTATCCTGACAGGAATTGGGCTGCGCGCAAGTGGTCAAATGAGGGCCGCTGGGCGCACGACGGCCCATTGGGGCAAGATCGTGCAAGCCCAAAGTGACGCCAATATTTTCGACTATCCACTGGTTGGAAACTTATCGGATCGAATATGCCTGTTTTGTCGACAAGGGTGGCCAACAATACAACGGGTCGTGGAATACAATAATTAGTGTTCGTCGTGTAGTTACACCCGAGGACACGGCCAATCAAATACCACAGTCTTACCAACACCAAACACCTTGGCAGAGATAGCCATTGCAATATCCCTTTGCAGACGCTTTTGCTGAATTCTGGCTGGGGCGAGGTCAGCTGCGGCGTCTGCGTCTC
>CAJICM010000321.1_pt1 | contig 11588 bp, 11 predicted proteins | sample 9199691 | NCBI WGS metagenome assembly CAJICM01 (sample SAMEA7708338, study PRJEB35096) | sediment metagenome | biome: marine neritic benthic zone biome [ENVO:01000025]; feature: sediment [ENVO:00002007]; material: shallow marine sediment [ENVO:03000034] sea grass bed [ENVO_01000059] ...
CATCATCTCGTTGACCCGCTTACCGGATCTGAAGGCTTTCAATTGCGTTTCAAGATAAATCTGGCTTTCGCCGGCCAGATGCGGTGCGACCGGAATTTTGGCGATTCCATCAAGGCCGTGACACACCTGGCATTTCTTTTTTGCAATGCCCTTGCCGACTGCCGGGTCCGCCGCAGCGTGTTCGACGCTAGCCACCAACAACAACAAGGCAATCAAGGAGCGGCTCATGGAGATTGTGTACCTGAGTTCTTTGTCGTTTACATGAGCCGGCCTCCGGAACGGAGACCGGCTCTGCTGCAAGCAGATCATGCCTGGTTAGTTACCATGGGAAATCCGGTAAATAGCGCCGGCCAGATCGTCGGATACCAGGATCGATCCGTCGCGCAGTTGTGCAACATCGACCGGACGGCCCAGATACTCTCCATTGCTGTCAAGCCAGCCGTGTGCGAACACTTCTGTGGCGCCGACACTGCCGTCTTCATTGACTGCCGTAAACATTACCCGGGCACCGATCGGTTCGGTTCGGTTCCATGAGCCATGCTGGGCCGAGAAGATACCGCCCTTGTATTTTGCCGGGAACTGCGAACCGCTGTAGAAAGTCATACCCAGGTCCGCGGCATGAGCGTCCATCTCAACGGCCGGATTGACGACATCACCAGGTACTTCTTCATCCTTGTATTCATTGGTCCGGACTGTTCCGCCGCCATACCACGGGAAGCCGAAATTCTGACCGGCCGCAGTCTGGCGGTTCAGCTCGCCGGGTGGTATGTCGTCGCCCATGCCGTCGACCTGATTGTCGGTAAACCAGAGTTCACCATTGGCCGGATTAAAGTCCATGCCGACCGAATTTCGCACACCGTAGGTGTAGACTTGTCTGCCCTTTCCATCGGTGTCCATACGCACAATTCCGCCAATACCCCACTCATTGTAGAGATCACGCTTCTCCATTGCAGGTACATTGAATGGCTGGCCGAGGCTTATGTACAGCTTGCCGTCCGCACCGATCCGGCAAACTCGGGCCGTATGATTATAGCTGACCTCGGACGTCGGGATCAGATCGCCCTCCTTGACAACATTGAATGCGGCCACGTCCGGACTCTCGTAGAAGAACTCCGCTGCAGGGTAAACCAGCACCCGGTTTTGCTCCGCAATGTACAGGAAACCATCTGGCGAAAAGCAGGGGCCGTTTGGAATCTTCATTGATAGTGACGGCGCAAAATCCTTGACCTCATCAGCGACCCGGTTCTTGTTCCGGTCCGTCACGGACCAGACCTTGGTCTTGCGCGTTCCGACAAACGTTACGATTCCCTGCGGGCCCACTGCCATGTGACGGGCATCAGGCACGATCGCGTACAGCGAAATCTTGAAGCCTGATGGAAGCTTTATTTTTTCCAGCGTCTTCTTGATTGCATCGGCATTTGCACCACTTTGCTCAATATAGGTGAAGTCGGACGTTCCTGTTGTTTGGAAATTACTCAGTTTTTCAAGATTGCTGGTGTCCTGGGCAAATGCGAAAGCCGACGAGCCGCACAGCAATACAGCGCTCAACAGTGATAGTCTCATTGGGGCATCCTCTCCTTGGGTATTTTTTGGTGTTGACACATCCGTCCCATTGTAGTGGCTGCCGTCCCGTTTTAGTGACTGCCCAATTTATGCGCATGGTCGGCTGTCTGGCTATACCTGGTTCCGCAGACCGGATTGACTGAGTGTAAATTCTTGCAGCCAGTCGCTTGCAGATCGGCGCTGTAAGTTCCCGCGCGCGCGCGCAGTGCCACTCGGTGTTTCCAAAAATCCGGTTGTGCTGACCGGATCGGGATGATCTATGGTGGATGACGACTGTCGACTGGGTTTGTCCATTATCGGGTATCGCGAAAAGCGCTGGCAAGAATGCTTCAACCATCCGAAGATCCACCTGCACTTTGTGTCGAAGGTCTCTCGTTCAGTTACGGGAAACAACCGGCACTGCAGAATTTCGACCTGACCATTAGGCCTGGTGAAACCGTTTTCCTGCTCGGCCCCAACGGCGCAGGCAAAACCACACTGTTCTCATTGATATGCGGTTTGTTTGCCCACCGCGTTGGTGCCATCCGGATCGGCGGAGTCGATGCTTCGCTTCATCGTTCCCGGGCGCTGGCGGGGTTGGGTGTGGTCTTTCAGGCCCAGACGCTCGACCTTGATCTCACCGTCGCCCAGAACCTTGCTTATTTTTGTGCCCTGAGAGGGATCAACCGCAATGCCGCCGGTCCTCTCATCGAACAGGAGTTGGTGCGTTTGGAAATGGCGCACCGCATCAACGAGAAAGTCCGAAACCTCAGTGGCGGACATCGCCGCAGAGTGGAAATAGCGCGCGCAAAGTTGACGAACCCCAAGCTGCTGTTACTGGATGAACCAACCGTAGGTCTCGACATAGCGACCCGTTCCGCATTGATTAGTCATTTGCATGAGCGCCGCGACACAGACTCCGCAGCCATTTTGTGGGCAACGCACCTGATAGACGAGATCATGCCGGATGATCGGGTGCTCGTATTGCATCGAGGCCGGCTCGTTGCAGACGGTACGCCCGCACAATTGATACAGCAGACCGGGTCAAAGGATCTCGCGGAGGCTTTCAATTTGCTTACCACATCTGCTGGTGATCGTGTCGCGGAGGCTGGGCAATGAACCATGCATTGCAGGCACTGACCGGCATTACAGTACGTGAACTGCTGCGCTTTGCCGGCCAACGCCAGCGTTTCCTGGCGGCTTTGGTCAGGCCATTGATCTGGCTGGTTGTCTTCGCTGCCGGGTTTCGGGCGGCATTGGGAACATCAGCTGTTCAGCCGTATGAAACCTATATCACCTATGAGGTCTATGTGGTGCCGGGGCTGATCGGCATGATCCAGTTGTTCAATGGCATGCAATCATCTCTGTCAATGGTTTATGATCAGGAGATGGGCTCTATGCGGGTTCTTCTGACAACACCCTTGCCTCGCTGGTACCTGCTGTTGTGCAAGCTGCTTGCCGGCGTCGCGGTGTCACTTGTGCAGGTCTATCTGTTCATTGGCATTGCATTGCTGATCGGCATTGATCTGCCGGTGGCAGGCTTGTTGGTCCTGCTGCCGGTTCTCGTGCTGACAGGTTTGATGCTGGGGGCCATCGGCATGTTGCTTGCCTCAACCATCAGGCAACTGGAAAATTTCGCGGGCGTGATGAATTTCGTCATTTTTCCGATGTTCTTCCTGTCCTCGGCGCTTTATCCGATCTTAAAAATGCGGGAAGCCAATGCCGTTCTGGCGACCATCTGTGAACTGAACCCATTCACCCATGCCGTCGAACTGGTTCGTTTTACCATGTACGGAGATTGGAATCTGCCGGCCCTCGCTGTTGTACTGGGGGCGGGTTGTTGCATGTTTCTTCTGGCGTGCTGGGTGTTTGATCCCGCGAACAGGTTTCGCGCCGGGCGCACACTAAATTGATCATGGTTTTCCGCCAGACGGACAGGCAACAGCTTGTGCGGGTACAAATTGTGGCCTATGTTTTTTCCGTCAAAGCGGGCGGCCAACACAAATTGGTCAACCAATCAGTTTTCGAATGTGGAGGAATACATGGCCTGGACAACACCAAAGTTTATCGAAGTCAGCTGTGGCATGGAAGTCACCCGGTACGTGCCTGCAGATGGTGATGAACCCATCCTTTTCTGATCACAATTATTGATAGCGGGGCGCGCGGCGATGACCGAAGTATTGCGCGCCCTGATCCTTGGTGCGGCTGCCGGCGGTGGGCTACCGCAGTGGAACTGCGGGTGCGCGAATTGTTTCGATGCGCGTGCCGGAACCGCAGGACTCATACCCCAGTCACAATCGTCGATTGCCTTCACAGCTGATGGCAGGGGTTGGGCGGTGTTTAACGCATCCCCTGATATCCGGCAGCAATTGCTGGACAATAGCCAATTGCACCCGCGATCTCTGCGCGACACCCCCATCGCCAGTATCACGCTGACCAATGGCGACATCGATCATCTAGCCGGCTTGCTGGTGGTGCGCGAAAAACAACCCTTCAACGTGTTTGCCACCCGGGAAATCATCTCGGTGATCAGTGCCAACCCCGTGTTTGACGTACTCGACAGGAGCCTCGTTTCCATCAACGAGGTTAGCCTTGGTCAGACCTACGAACCCGCTCCGGGTTTGCGGGCGGAGTTGTTTGCGGTGCCCGGCAAGGTGCCGCTCTATCTTGAAGGTGACCATGTCAAGACCGACCTGGAGGGCGAGCAAACCGTGGGCGCCAAGTTGATCAACGGTGATAAAACGGCCTATTACATTCCCGGTTGTGCGCTGATCACACCTGCCCTGGCTGACCGTCTGCGTGGCGCTGATCTGGTATTCTTTGATGGCACGGTGTTCACCGATTCAGAAATGATCGACACCGGTACCGGCGTCAAGACCGGCAGGCGCATGGGACACATGCCTGTATCGGGCGATGACGGATCGATCGCAGCTTTCAGGTCTCTTGATGTTGCAAGGCGGGTGTTTGTCCACATCAACAACACAAACCCGATGTGGCGGCCGGATTCGGCGGAACGTCGGGAAGTCGAGGCATCAGGTTGGCAGGTTGCGTATGACGGCATGGAGGTTGCGATTTGACAAAACCTCAATCCAGGCAGGCTTTTGAGCAACGGCTGCGCGACATCGGCGCTGAGCGCTACCATGACAAGCATCCCTTCCACGCAATGTTGCATTCAGGCCAATGCTCCCCGCTGCAGGTGCGGGCGTGGGTCATCAACCGATACTACTACCAGAGCCGCATTCCGATGAAGGATGCAGCATTTCTGTCGCGTTGCGAGGATGCCGACCTGCGCCGGGCATGGCGTTCGCGCCTGGAAGATCACGACGGGAACCGGGAAGCAGGCGGCGGATTGCGGCGATGGCTCAAGCTTGCCGAAGCTGTCGGGCTTGATGCAGACTTTGTAGCGTCAACCCGCGGCGTGTTGCCGGCGACCAGATTTGCAGTGGATGCGTATGTGCGTTTTGTGCGCGACATGCCGCTTCTTGATGCCATTGCGGCCTCTCTGACTGAACTGTTCGCGCCGAAAATTCATGCACAGAGGATTGAAGGTTTGTTGAGCCATTATGCTTTCGCCAACGACAGCTCCCTGTCGTACTTCAAGAACCGTCTTAAGGAAGCGCCGAAAGATGTTGCATTTGGCCTGGACTGGGTGCTCCGCCATGCAGATACTGCCGAAAAGCAGGATGCTGCTGCAGATGCGCTGATTTTCAAGACGGATGTGTTGTGGTCGCAACTGGATGCGCTCTACTCGGCGTATGTTGAGCCCGGGCGGGTGCCGCCCGGTGGCTGGGACGGCAAGGAGGGTGTGACAGGCAATGACTGAAAAGGCATCTACCCTGGACCCGGCCCTGAGGCCGTCATTGCCAAGAGGCGTCAGATTGCGCCGCGATGAAGTCCGCGATCGCACGGTTTTGCTCAGCCCGGAACGCACCATGGCATTGGAAGATACCGCGATCGCAATCGTATCGCGGATAGATGGAACGAGCACCCTTGCGCAGATCATTGACGGACTTGCGGAAGACTACAATGCGCCGCGAGAACTGATTGCTGCCGATGTCGAGGCATTTCTGCAGCAATTGCTGGACCGCCGTATGCTGGAGGTGGCCGTGTGATGGGTAATCCGCATTCGGTTGCCGGGATCAATCCACCGATGGCCATGCTGGCTGAACTGACCCATCGATGCCCGCTGGCTTGTCCATACTGTTCCAATCCGCTTGATCTGAAACAGCGGACGAGCGAATTGTCGACTGGAGATTGGGTTCGGGTGTTTGGAGAAGCGGCCGAATTGGGAGTTTTGCATGTCCATTTTTCAGGTGGAGAACCGGCATCACGGAAGGACCTTACCGAGCTGACAAAGGCTGCCAGCGATGTCGATCTCTATACCAACCTGATTACCTCCGGCATCGGGTTGACCGAAAAGCGCATGAGCGAGCTGGCTGAGGCTGGTCTGGAGCACGTGCAATTGTCTCTACAGGGCAGCGATGCTGGTGAAGCGGATTACATTGCCGCCTACAAGGGTGGCCATTTACGCAAGCTGGAGGTTGCCGGCTGGGTTCGTTCCCTCAACCTGCCGCTCACAATCAACGCCGTCTGCCACCGTCAGAATATAGATCACCTTCAGCGCACCATTGATCTGTCTGTGGAGCTCGGCGCTCAGCGGCTGGAAGTGGCCACCGTCCAGTTTCATGGCTGGGCGGAGAAAAATCGCGCCGCTCTCATGCCAACAAAGCAACAGGATGCCGCGGCCTGCAGGACAGTCGAAGCAGCACGCGAACAGTTGAAAGGGATACTGGTTATCGACTACGTGCCGGCCGACTATCATGCAACATTTCCGAAAGCCTGTATGGGCGGGTGGGGCCGGGTTGGCCTGAATGTGGATCCCACCGGGCGCGTGCTGCCCTGTCACGCAGCGGAAAGCATTAGCGGCCTTGAATTTGACAATGTACGGGATAAATCCCTGGCCGATATCTGGTATCACGGCCACGCGTTCAACAAGTTCCGCGGTTTCGACTGGATGGAGGAACCTTGCCGGTCGTGCGACCGGAAAGCGATAGACTTCGGCGGGTGCCGGTGTCAGGCGATGGCAATTACCGGCAATGCGGCTGCCACTGATCCTGTGTGTTCAAAGTCACCGATGCACGAGATCGTACTCGATACTGTGTCTGAACTCGATGCAGTATCCACCTTGCCACCACTGGTGTATCGTGGCCGGTGAGCCAACGGGCGAAGGACCGTTCAGTTAATGACAATGGCCGCCTGATCAGCTGCAACTATTACAACATTGCAACACCGTCAGGCCATGTCCGTACAACGCGATGCCAGGTGAGGCGTCCGCGCTGCAGCAACGCAGCGCGGATGTAAAGCGCGTCTTATTTTGGGGTCAGCTTGTAGATTGTGCCGCCATCAACTGCAGTATAAAGGCTGCCGTCCGGTCCCTGCACCACCGACCGGAAACGACCGGCGGGCATTGGCAGCGACATGGATGACACATCCTTGACCGACATGCCGTCATCGGCAAGATCGACAACGTCAATACGCATCCCGACCGCTGTTCCACCAAAACCGATACCCATGATGCCGACGGCCATGCGACCGTTCCCGGCATCGGCACTTTGCCCAGCCTGGGCGTTGGTTGCTCCTATAGTGAAGGCAACACAGACTACAGGTAACTTGAGCAGCGTCGTTATTCGCATTGAAACATTCTCCTTGCCCCAGATTTTTTCTTTTGTGTCTTGTAACGAAGAAAATCGCTTGTTGTTGGTCAATCAGAAGTTCTTGATCGCTGCCTGGGCGCCAGCATGTAGCGTTTCGAGCTTCAACAGGTCTTTCGGTGGTGCAGCTCCTGGCAGTGTCGAGATATTTGACAGCACGGCTTCAGTCACAACTGACACAAGACGGGCAGGGAAGTTTGCCAGGACGACAAATTCCAGATCATCGAACCGGTAGATTGTTCTTAGATCCACCGGCCGTTTATCGGAAAACACGCCGGATGCGGTCCGCATCGCTTTGATATTCGCTTTCGACAACACGGCGAACTGGAACTGGTCTGTGCGCAACAGGTTGTAAGCCCGTTCGAGATTGACGGCACGCGCCGGCCGGGCGCTGGCTTCGGGTGCGGACTTGTTGATGGCCGCTACCAGTAGTTTGGAAAAGTCGTAGCTGTCGGGATCATCACGCGTGCTGAGCACCAGGAGGTGTTTTTGCCGGTAAACCGCATACTGGCCCCACGGCGAATGGGCGTGAGCGGCTTGCGGCACAAGCAGGGCAGGCAACATACAGATAAATGATCGCCTGAGCATATCTTACCTCAATATGACGAGGGCCGCTCCAGCGCGAACAGCCCTCAAATGGCGGGATCAATAGTGGCGGAACTTATCGAAGACCCCGAGATTCAAGGTCGCTGTAACCACATAGTTCGGTACATCCACGACCTGGCCGACCCTCAAATCAACAGCCACCGAGCTCAGCACGTAGGCCTGCTCCTTGGTCAATCCATGCTCTTTCACGATGTAGTCAATCATTTGCAGCAGCGCATGCCGGGCAGCAATTGTCAGGTCCTCATTGAGATTTGCAAGGTTGTCGATCTTGGTACCTGTGAGATACTTATGGGTCGGTGGAATTTCGCCCACACCCTTCAACGGTATTCCGACGGTCTGATAGTATCGGGTCGGTTCCATGTTTGCGATCTGCTCATTGCCCTTGGTCGCAGGCATTGGCAGGTCAGCGCCCATGCCCTTGTGAATTTTCACGACCCGCAATGTTGTCACCGCACCCATTTCGATGGCGGTGCCGGAGACCTCGCCATCGCCTTGCGCGTAGTGGACGTCACCGACAAACAGGCCGCACCCCTTTATAAAGCAGGGAAACAGCATGCGGGTGCCAACCTGCTGCTGCTGAACATCCATGTTGCCGCCGTTTTCACGCGGCGGGATCGTGCGCAGGCAGCGGCTCTCGAATGTCCCGCCCTCACCGCAAAGATCGGCCGGAAGCGCGCCAGGCCCTGACGGGGTCAGCACGACGCCGCCAGCACCGGCGAGATCTGCCTCGCGTTTGAGAATCTTGTCGAGTTCTTCCTCACCCGGCATGACGCCAATGGACCCCGGAAAGGCCTCGTAGGGAATGGTGATGCCCGGCATGCCGTCGGACACCGCCCCGTTGCGAGTCAGTCGCCAGTTGACGATGTAGGGTTCGGTAAACACGTCGCGCAGGAATCCGAAGCCCGGTGCGATCACCGTATATCCATACTCGTCCGGGGTGATGTCGACAATTTCAATCTCGATCGCATCGCCACGTTCAGCGCCATTTATACTGACCGGGCCGGTCATCGGGTGCACCAGGCCCAGATCCACGGTTGCCAGATCATCGGCTGTTGAATCCAGCCTGAATTCGGTGTCCAGCGCATCGCGCGTGTGAAACACGATCATGTCGCCGACATTGGCGCTGGCCTTGCTTGGAATTTCGGGATGGTAGCGGTTGAAACAGTTGGCATCATCGGCGCAATGCGTGCCCTGTTTGGTCAGCTCGACTTTCGACATCCACCGCTGTTCGGTCGTGTCGGCCAAGGCTCCGGCGCCAAAAACGGGCAACATGAAAATGCCCGCCAGTAGTTTGTGAGTTCCCTTCATTGCTTCCTCCCTTTGTGTTCCAGCATAGCTTTCAGGCGACAAGTGCAACCATTGTGTTCAGTCGCCCGTGAACAGCTTGGGCAGCACGCAGAAGCAACGCATGCGCGGGTTTGGCCGTCAAGCCGCAGTTTCAAATGGCGGGTTGCGAGGTGGGAACGAGTCGGCGCTCACCGGGGCCTGGGCATTTGTCCGGTCGGCTCAGGCAGTGGTGTATCAGACCGTACCGCTGGGTGGTGCATAGGATGGGAGCTTTACAATGGCATTCCCTTGAACCAGATTATGTTCAAAGAACTGGATCAGGTCTTCAGACACAGTCCAGGTGTACTGAAGATCTTGCCTGGTAAAGGATGACTTGATCAGAGACGGTGGGGCAAGGGTTCGAGGGGCTTTTTGGCGCGCACTCAAACAAGATTTTCGAAGTATCTTCTTGATGACCAAAAATAAGCTGGCAGCAATTTTGATCTGTTCTGTGGCATCAGCCATTGCGCAGAGTGACGCCTCGGCGACTGGCGACGGCGAATGGCGCAACTTCTCCGAAGAACCGAATGGCGACGTCCATTTCTATGATGCTTCACGTGTGAAAAGCATCAGCAACTTGCATAGAGTTTGGAACAGGATCCGGTACAAAACGTCGGTCATGGGGGCGTCAAGTTATCAAAGCCTGTTGGAAATCGACTGCTCTGCGCAGACGGAGAAAATTTTGCAGAACACTTTTTTCTCAGACAAGCACTGGAAAGAGCCAGCGATGAACACTGACATGACGGAAAAACCAAAGCGTCCAATACAGAAGGGCTCATCGACGGAGCGTCTTTCTGCAATCTTGTGCGGCCAATAAATTGTTTGGCAGCTGAGGCTCTGTCTGCTCAGATTTCACACCAAAAGTTAAGCGAAAAAATACCCGCGCCACTTCTGTAGCGCGGGTACTAATCGTGGAGAACTAATTCTTTTGGAGAATTACTTCATGCTTTCCGCTGTCACTTTGTAGATTTCGCCTGCATCTACAGAAACGTAAAGGGCGTTGTCTGGTCCCATGACCAAACCACGGAATCTCTTGGTCATGCCGAGAGGCATCCGCGTGATTCCATTGATGCCCAAGCCGTCAGGCGTGATGCTGATCATGTCGATTCTAGAGCCCGCTGGCGTACCACCAAAACCGATACCCATGATGCCTACTGCCAGGCGGCCTTCGTAGATGCCCCAGTTGCTGCCTTTGAGGAAGGCGGCAGAGCCGGTGCCTTGAGAGAACCCATTATTGTTCCACGTAGCCGGCATCAGATCTTTGAAGCGCGTGTCGCTCATCGGGGTGTACGCAGCACGTATCGCCGGGTCCATTCCCTCCTTCTGATTTGGTTCGTAGCCACAGTATTTATCCGGGCACTCGCCTCTGCCGCCTCTCTTCTCGGCGGGGTCCCAACCGGCATTACCGCCGTTAACAAGTGCGGTGATTTCATCGTTATGCCAGGGGCCATGTTCAGCGGTGAACGCTTTGCCGTCGCTTGGGCGGAAATCAATGCCTTGCACGTTTCTGTGCCCATACGTGTAGATGCGCTTGTCAAAGCCTTCGGGAGGATTGTTGTCCGGGTGAGCATTACCGTCCATATCGATCCGCAGAACCTTGCCACACAGTAGCTTCGGATCCTGAGGACAAACTCCTCTGTGACGGTCGCCACCAGCGACCCAAAGATAGCCTCCAGGCCCAACGCGGAGTCTCCCGCCATTGTGAGCACCCGGGTCACCAAAAGGCTGATTGGACTTGAACGGTTTATACTGAATATCAGTTACGATATCAGTCCGATCAGAGACGCTCTTGAGGTCATCGCTGACCTTGAACCGCATGACGATGTTGCCGTTACATCTTTCAAAATTGGTTTTGCAGCCATCGCCGCGATACTTCATCGAAGACGAGTAGAGGTAGAGGATGCGGTTCTTGGCGAAATGCCTATCTGGAACCACGCCAAGCACACCAGCTTGCGCTTCACAAAAAAGGTCATCGCCAGTGGCGGCATAGCCTGAGGACCCTTTCACGCCATACAGTGCATTAACGGTTCCATCTTTGGTTCTGACAGAGAGGCCTTTGCATTTTTCGGTGAAGAACATCGTGCCGTCTGGCAAGAAAGCCATGTCCCAGGGATTCTCTAGTCCTTTCAACAAAACCGTTGCTTTGATCTTGGGTACATCCATCCCTTCGTGACTGTCTGCCTGAGCAACCAAAGGCACGCCGAAAATCAAGGCAGAGGCTATGACTCCCGAATACAAACTACTAGATATCTTTTTCATTTCTCGCTCCCTATTCAACAACATACTTCGCATCTTTCAAATACGCCGCCAAATTTGCAATTTCCTCATCAGTCAATGGCTTGGCCATCGGAATCATGAGGAATGAGTTTGAGCCTTGTTCTATACCTTTTCTGTAGGCCTCTA
>CAJICM010000435.1_pt1 | contig 11582 bp, 8 predicted proteins | sample 9199691 | NCBI WGS metagenome assembly CAJICM01 (sample SAMEA7708338, study PRJEB35096) | sediment metagenome | biome: marine neritic benthic zone biome [ENVO:01000025]; feature: sediment [ENVO:00002007]; material: shallow marine sediment [ENVO:03000034] sea grass bed [ENVO_01000059] ...
CATGCAAAAAGTTGCCATAGCCAAACTCACCGAGCTTGAGGACCGCAAGCCCGCATATGCGATTTCCGGCGAAGTTGATCTCGTTGTCGTGAGAATTGATGACGATGTATCGGTGTTCTATGGCCGTTGTCTGCATCGCGGCGCACTGATGTCGGACGGATTTGTGCGCGGCAAGAACCTGATCTGCGGTGTGCACAATTGGGATTATCGGCTGGACGGCGGTGTCTCGGAATACGCCAACAATGAAGCCTTGCCAAAATTCGCATCGTGGATTGAGGGTAATGAGGTCCTTGTGGATGAAGACGAGATTGCCGAATGGGCGTTGAAACACCCCCAGCCTTTCAACCGCAAGGCCTATCTCGGTCTTTATGCCGACACCTCGCACGGCACAGCGGAAGAACCATATAACGGGTTGATAAGGCAATATGCTCGCGACGGGTTGTCAAAGACCGGTCACCATGGAGCGGTGGATGCCATGGGTGTGCCACGTGATCAATTGCCGTCCTGGGATGATATTCAACTGGTAACTGCACAATTGTGGAAAGCGCCACTGCTGGATGAGGCCCCCGTTGGCACAGATGTGGTGATCGGCCCGAAAACCCAAAAGCCACTGCACCTGAAGATACCTTTATTCGTTTCTGACATGTCTTTCGGCGCGTTGTCAGAGCCGGCCAAAGTGTCACTGGCACTCGGGGCCGAGATGGCCGGCACCGGAATCTGTTCGGGAGAGGGCGGAATGCTGCCGGAAGAGCAAGCCGCCAACAGTCGTTATTTTTATGAACTGGCTTCCGGCCGTTTCGGCTTCAGCTGGGATAAACTGGCAAAAGTACAGGCGTTTCATTTCAAGGGCGGGCAGGGAGCCAAGACCGGGACCGGAGGCCATCTGCCGGGTAAAAAGGTAAAGGGGAAAATTGCCCAGGTACGTGAGTTGAAGGAAGGCGAGGATGCAATCTCGCCGCCGCGCTTTCCGGAATGGACCTCGCCGGAGCAAATCAGGGAGTTCGCCGATGAGGTTCGTGATCGAACCGGCGGTATTCCCATCGGCTATAAACTGTCTGCCCAGCATATCGAGAAAGATATCGATGCCGCGCTGGAAGTGGGGGTCGATTATATTATCCTGGATGGACGCGGCGGCGGTACCGGAGCTGCGCCAATCATATTCCGGGATAATATTTCGGTGCCCACCATCGCAGCGCTTGCCCGGGCCCGTGCGCATCTGGACAAGTCGGAAAGAAGCGACATCAGCCTTGTCATTACAGGGGGCTTGCGCAAACCAGCCGACTTCATAAAGGCTTTGGCAATGGGCGCCGATGCGATTGCAGTGTCGAACGCGGCAATGCAAGCTATTGGATGCATTGCCATGCGCGCCTGTCACACCAACAATTGCCCCGTTGGAATCGCCAGTCAAAAACCGCATTTGGCCAGCCGCATCGTCGTTGAAAAATCCGCCAGGCAATTGGCCAATTTCTTCGAGGCGAGCGTTGAACTCATGCAAGTGATGGCCCGTGCCTGTGGCCATGATCATTTGAACAAGTTCAACCGGGATGACCTGACTACGTGGAAGAAGGACATGGCCGAGATATCAGGTGTTGCATTTGGCGGCGTGGCGTAAGGAGAGCGGATCAATGAGCGAACAAAATCTTGAATGGTACGCGGTAGGGTTGGCAAAAGACCTGCCGGAAGGTCGCGTCAAAACTGTAACAGCGCGGACTACGTCAATCTGTCTGGTGCACTTTGACGGCAAGTGGTCAGCGATGGACAACCGTTGTCCTCACCAGAACGGACCGCTTGGAGAAGGGGCAATCGAGAAGGGCGAGGGCGGGAAATGCTGGATCCGATGTCCATGGCACGGCTGGGATTTTGATCCGCTGACCGGTAAACCGCCGGGCGGGCATGAAGACAGTGGCCAACAGATGTTTCCGGTCGAGGTGCGCGATGGAGAGGTCTTCGTGGGTCTGGAAGCGGAGCCGCCGCGCGAACGAACCGTCACGGATGTCATGGTCGACACAATGACCAACTGGGGCGTGCAATCGGTGTTCGGCATGGTCGGTCATTCGAACCTTGGCCTGTCGGACGCAATCCGGCTGGCGGTTGAAGACAAACGGCTGAAATATTACGGCATCCGTCATGAAGGGGCGGGCGCCTTTGCTGCTTCTGCCTATGGCAAACTGACAGGCAAGCCTGCCGCGTGCCTGACCATCGCCGGACCTGGAGCTACCAACCTGATGACCGGCATGTGGGACGCCAAGGTAGACCGGGCACCGGTTCTGGCCCTGACCGGGCAGGTGCAAACCCAGGTTCTGGGTGCGGGTGCGTTTCAGGACATTGATTTGAGGTCAGCGTTTCAGGCGGTGTCAGCGTTCTCGCAACCGGTTCTGAGCAGTTCGAGCCATGCGGAGCTGATGTCACTTGCGTGCAAGACGGCGATAGTAGAACAGAACGTGGCGCATCTGATCTTTCCTGATGACGTGCAGACCTTGCCGTCCACGAAGTCTGCCACTGGGCCGTCGGGCCGCGTGTCCCGGCAAGGCATTCAACCCGAAGAGGCCGATATCGCACAGGCAGTGCAAATGATTGCCAAAGCCAAACGGCCAATTCTTGTGGTTGGCCATGGTGCCTTTCCCGCCCGTGAACAGGTTATCACCCTGGCAGAAGAATTCGGCCTGCCGGTTATGACTACTTTCAAGGCCAAGGGGCTGATCCCCGACAGTCATCCCAATGCGGGCGGTGTTATGGGCAGGTCCGGCACGCCAATTGCCAGCTGGTTTCTGAATGAAGCCGATCTTGTCGTGACCCTTGGAGCCAGCTTTTCGAACCATACCGGCATCACGCCCAGCAAAACGATTATCCAGGTCGATCATGACCGAATGCAGTTGGGCAAATTCCACCCGGTCAGCCTGCCTGTCTGGGGTGACATCGGCGCGTTTTGTGCCGCCATGCAAGGGCAGGCAAAACCGGCAGGCTCAGATCAGTTGCCGGAACTGGCCGAGCGCTGGCGCATGTGGCGAGATGAAAAGCAGCGCCGGCTGGCGGAGGAACACGGTGAAGGTGTTCATTCGTTTGCGATTTTCGATGCGCTGGGCCGTGTTGCGCCGGATGATGCAATATTTGCAGTGGATGTGGGTAACAACACCTATTCGTTCGGCCGGTACCTTGAGACAAAGGGCAACCAGCAAGTGTTGATGTCAGGGTATCTGGGATCTATCGGATTTGGTTTTCCTGCCGGCATGGGAGCGTGGGCTGCCACGCAGGATGTTGCAGCGTTGAAGGGAAGAAAAGTGATCTCTGTCTCCGGCGACGGCGGCTTCGGTCAATATCCGATGGATTTCACCACGGCCGTGAAATACCGGATGGATGTTACCCATATCCTGCTTCACAACGGGCAACTGGGGAAGATCAGCAAGGAACAGCGTGCGGGCGAGTGGCCGGTCTGGCAGACAGATTTGCACAACCCGTCGTTTGCCGCTTTTGCCAAACTTTGCGGCGGGCACGGAGCCAGGGTAACGGATGCGCAAGACCTCGAAACTGCGATCCGCAAGGCGCTGGATTACGACGGACCTGCGCTTGTTGAAGTCATGGCAGATCCGGAACTCATCTGACCGCCTGCCATTGTGCGAAGAATGAGCTACTGTACGCCATAAATAGCATGGCGTGCAGTGATGCCGGTTGATGCAGGAATATAGTGAAGCGTGACCGAGGAGACACAGTCGGCTAATTGATCTGATGGTCGGGCGCTTGCGAACACATGCCATCCTCTATTGGCCCAATTTGCGTCACATGCTGTGATTGCACCGGCGTGAAGAAAGTGAGCCTTCGTATTGCTTGAGATTTCAGAACTTGAAAGCAGAAACGTCGGTCCAATCACCCTCGAAGTCTCCGATGGGTGTTGCGTAGCCATCATTGGGCCGTCAGGGGCCGGCAAGTCGTTGCTGTTGCGAGCCGTTGCAGATCTTGACCCCAATAACGGCAGTGTCCGGCTGAACGGGCAGGCTCGAGAAGAGATGCCGGCATACGAGTGGCGCAGGAAAGTGTCATTTGTTCCGGCTGAATCCGGCTGGTGGGCAGACCGGGTAGGCGATCATTTTGAAAATGGCGATAAATCAGAAGAAATGCTGGCTACAGTTGGAATGTCAGACACGATGGACTGGGAAGTCAATCGGCTGTCGACAGGTGAAAGGCACCGATTGGCCATTGTCCGCGCGTTGCAAATGGAACCCCGGGCGCTTTTGCTTGATGAGCCGACAGCAGCGCTGGATGCTGACATGACGAACGCTGTTGAGCGGTTGATCAGGCAGCAGATGGAAAATGATGTATGTGTGTTGATGGTTACCCATGATGAGGAGCAGGCCGCTCGAATTGCCGGCCGATCTATCAGACTGAGTTCGGGTCAGATTGTTCCGGAAGCCGGGGCTGCATCGTGACGACGTATATTCCATTGTCTTATCTGGACCTGGTCGGAGCATCCGTTTTCCTAATACTGAATGCAGTATTCTCCCTTGCGCTGAAGCTGAATCTGGAGCGGCAATTGCTGACATCCTGCCTGAGGATGATAGTGCAACTGCTCATGGTAGGACTGGTACTCAAAGCAGTGTTTGCAGTGTCTTCCGCCGTCGTCACCTTTTTGATCGCGATGGTCATGATTGCATTTGCCGGTCGCGAAATCTGGGCGCGTCAGGAACGCCGGTTGTCTGGCATTTGGGGCTACGGGTTGGGTGCCGGTTTCATGATGTTTGCGGGTGCAATTGTTACTGTGTGTGCCCTGGTCACCCAAATTCAGCCGCAGCCATGGTGGACGCCGCAATTTGCCTTACCGCTGTTCGGTATGATCCTGGGAAACACCATGACTGGCGTCAGCCTTGGCCTGGATAATCTACATAGTTCCCTTTATCGAGAACGAACCGCCATTGAAGCGCAATTGTTGCTGGGTAAAACTCGCTGGGAAGCCGTACTGCCGTCCACACGTCGCGCCCTGCGCAGCGGATTCACGCCCATCATAAATGCCATGGCGGCAACCGGCGTGGTGTCGTTGCCAGGCATGATGACCGGTCAGATTCTATCTGGTGTGGATCCGCAGGAGGCGGTGAAATATCAGATACTGATCATGTTCCTGATTGGCGGGGCGACCGGGCTGGGAGTGCTTGGCGCTGTATTTGGCAGTGTGTGGCGGTTGACCGATCATCGTCACCGTATCCGGCTGGATCGTTTGCGAGCGAGTGCAAATTGATACTGTCGCATTTCTTTTTCACAAAACCGGTATCCACTCTTGTGAGAAATGCTTTAGCTTCTATTGCGCATGATGTGCGCATCGAGCGCTGCAAGGCCTTCATCCAGGCCAGTTCGACCATAGCCGAGGCGGAAGCGGTCGCTCGGCGTCTCGTTCAGCTGTGAACTGTATATGCTGCCTGGAAGCAGTAAAACGCCACTTTCCTCCACTAGTGAACGGGTGAAGTTTTCGACGCCGTCAGAACCCTTGTATCGCGGAAATGCCATGCAGGAACCATCTGGTGTCTGCCAGTCAAACAGGTCCGGGTGGCGGGCGAAGAAGGCGTCCCACTTGGGGAGATTTTCATCGACAATAGCGCAGTTTCTCGCCAGCAGACTTTCGCGGTTGTTGAGGGCAATTCTGGCCAATCGTTCACTTGGGCCGGAATTGCAGATAGAGAGATAATGCTTCATGCGCTCCATCTGGCTGATTATGGCCGGGTCCTGACAGGCAATCCAGCCGATCCTCAAGCCCGGCAGGCCATATGATTTCGACATCACATTGAGTGAAAGACCACGCTCGTAAATATCTGCGATGTATGGCAGGTGTTGTGTTCCGGTGCGCCCGAGTCCGTTGAATATCTCGTCGTGCAATATGTAAATTCCGTGTTTCCGGCATACGTCGATCAATGCTTGATAGCGGTCCGGTGGCAGGATTGCGCCGGTCGGGTTGTGGGGGAAATTGATAGTGAGGAGTTTGGTGTTTGGCTGCACGGCGCCAGCCAAACGATCGATGTCCAAAGACCAGTTGTCATCAGCATCCAGCGGCACGCCTGTGACTTCACAGATTGCCTGGGGCAGGGTTTCGTGAGACTGGTAATTGGGCGTTACGACAATCGCGTGACTGTCCTTGTCGAGGATCGTCGTATTGGCGGCAAAAATGCCTTCGCTAGCACCGGCAAAACACAAGATTTCGTTTGCTGTTCGATGGACATATGTAGACGCGATTGCGTCGCGCAGGTCAGGTGCACCGAATGTTTCGGTATACCCCAGCCAGAGACGGTCGAACTCGTCACGTTCTTCCGGCGTTGCCATGGCCAGAAGTTCACGCATGGTGATACTCTGCGCGTCTGACGCAGTCATGTGAAAGCGAGCTCGAAACTCCCATCTGGAAAAGTGTGTTTCCAGTTTGAAATCCGGCAAGGTGGTCATACTGGTAGGCCTGTGCTGTTGAAGGTTGGATCGCTTGCAGGATGAAGAACACGACCTTTTTCCATTGCTCCGCAAGCGGGCGGAACCACGCGATCGGATTGACGACGTCGTTGCTCAATTGACCCGGGAGCACGCGGTCGATCGCCTTGATGCAAAGCTCATTACAGAAGGTCTGTCAACGGTCCTCGCCGGTGTGTCCGACTTACTTCCGGCTTACTTGGTGCCGAACATACGGTCGCCGGCGTCTCCCAGACCCGGCACTATATAACCGTGATCGTTGAGATGGCTGTCAACTGCCGCAGTGAAGACCGGCACGTCAGGATGCTTTGTTGACAACGCCTTGATGCCTTCCGGTGCGGACAACAGACACACGAAGCGAATGTCCTTGGCACCGGCCTGCTTGAGACGATCGATGGCTGCCGAGACGGAATTACCTGTCGCCAGCATCGGATCGACCAGAATAACAGGTCGGGCCTCAATCTCATGGGGCAGCTTCATGTAGTATTCAACAGCTTTCAGGGTTTTGGGATCGCGATAAAGCCCGATGTGGCCAACGCGGGCTGAAGGCACCAGGTCCATCATGCCCGACAGCAGTCCGTTGCCCGCGCGTAAAATGGAAACCAGGCAGAGTTTTTTTCCGGCCAGGAATGGCGCTTCCATCGATTCAATCGGCGTGTCGATTGTGCGAGTGGTTATCGGCAGGTCACGCAACACTTCATAAGCCAGTAACAGCGAAATCTCGGTCAACAGTTTGCGAAACACCGCAGAGGGCGTTGTCTTGTCCCGCATCAGAGACAGCTTATGCAACACCAGGGGATGGTCGATCACGGTGACCTGCGTGGTCATGGTTGAAACCCTTTCGAGCTCATGAAGAATTGGCAAAGACCTTGACACAGTGGATACGCACTCAAGTCAGTTTGGGCAAGTGCAGGGTGTGGATAAAAATAAGAAAATTTACCAATTGATAAATTTTTTGAATCTGCCTAATCTTGAAGTGCAGCCTGACAAATCAGGCAACCTCAAGAAAGATCAGTCAAAGGCCTGGGAGTAAGTCCATTGAATAGCAAAAAGCATGCAAGTGGCGTTGTTGCCGGGCGGCTGGCAACTGTTGAAATTCAGGAGAACTTTCAGGACCTGCACCCCCCGTTGAATGCTCACGAAGCAGTGGTTGCTGCTGATAGATGTTATTTTTGCCATGACGCGCCTTGCGTGACCGCATGTCCGACTTCCATCGACATCCCCCTGTTCATAAGACAAATCTCAACCGGCAATCCGCTTGGATCGGCTGCAACGATATTTGACCAGAATATTCTGGGTGGAATGTGCGCCAGGGTATGTCCAACCGAAACCTTGTGCGAGCAGGTTTGTGTTCGCGAAGTTGCAGAGGGCAAGCCGGTTCAGATCGGTCTGTTACAGCGATATGCAACTGACCATGCAATGGACAACACTGCGCAGATGTATCAGCGAGCCGCGGTGACAGGCAAGAAAGTGGCTGTAGTCGGCGCAGGGCCTGCCGGTCTGGCGTGCGCGCATCGTCTGGCGATGTATGGGCACGATGTCGAAATTTTTGAAGGCAGGGAAAAACCCGGCGGCCTGAACGAGTTCGGTATTGCTGCCTACAAGACGGTTGACGGTTTTGCCCAACGGGAAGTTGAATTTGTGCTGTCCATTGGGGGCATTCAGATCCAGTACGGTAAAAGACTGGGCGAGGGGATCTCTGTGCAACAGTTGCAGTCAGACTATGACGCAGTGTTCCTCGGAATCGGACTGGCTGGGGTGAATGGGCTGCAGATGCAAGATGCCGATGCGGAAGGTGTTGTGGATGCGGTAGATTTCATTGCCGGTTTGCGCCAGTCGGCAGATAAGTCGGATATTGCCGTTGGCAGGCGGATAGTGGTGATCGGCGGTGGCATGACTGCGATTGATGCCGCCGTGCAAGCCAAGCTGCTCGGTGCAGAAGAAGTGACGATTTGCTACCGCAGAGGCAAAAAACAGATGAATGCTTCGGTTTTTGAGCAGAAACTTGCCACATCGCGTGGTGTCGTCATTCGGCACTGGCTACAGCCTGCGACAGTCAACACCACGGACGGCAAGCTGCAATCAGTCACCCTTGAGTACACCTCACAGGACGGCGACAGACTGTCCGGCACCGGAGAGTCGATGACGATCGAGGCTGATCAGGTGCTGGTTGCCATCGGGCAGAAACTAGAAGGCTCTGACCTTGGCTCGCAAATCAAGCTCGATGGCGGACGCATTGCGACAGATGCAGATGGTCGCACGTCTGTTGAGAAAATCTGGGCGGGTGGCGATTGCACCAATAGCGGTGATGACCTGACAGTAACCGCGGTTGCCCAGGGTCGAGACGCAGCAGAAGCGATCAACGAAACACTCAAACAATAGCGCGACTTTCAATTTTGGCGTGCCAAAGGAGCAGGTAGAATGGCTGACATCACAAACACTTTCGCCGGCATTAAATCACCAAACCCGTTCTGGCTGGCGTCGGCGCCTCCCACCGACAAGGCCTATAACGTCGAGCGTGCGTTCAGAGCTGGATGGGGCGGTGTTGTCTGGAAAACACTTGGGGAAGAAGGACCACCGCTGGTAAACGTCAATGGCCCGCGATATGGCGCCATCTGGGGGGCCGACCGTCGGCTGCTGGGCTTCAACAATATTGAACTGATTACCGACCGTGATCTTTATGTCAATCTTCGCGAGATCAAGCAGGTCAAGAGGGACTGGCCGGATCGGGCGCTGGTTGTGTCGATTATGGTGCCCTGCGAGGAAGCCGCATGGAAGGCGATTTTGCCTTTGGTTGAAGAAACCGGTGCCGATGGTATCGAGCTCAATTTTGGTTGTCCGCATGGTATGAGTGAACGCGGCATGGGATCAGCGGTCGGCCAGGTTCCCGAGTATATCGAAATGGTAACCCGCTGGTGCAAGGCAAACACCCGGATGCCGGTGATCGTCAAGCTGACGCCCAACATCACCGATATCCGGTTCCCGGCACGTGCGGCCCGGGCAGGAGGGGCAGATGCAGTGTCCCTGATCAACACCGTGTCTTCGATTACGTCCGTCAATCTTGACAATTTTTCACCTGAACCTTCGATTGACGGGAAGGGATCGCACGGCGGGTATTGCGGCCCGGCGGTCAAGCCGATTGCGTTGAACATGGTGGCGGAAATCGCCCGCGACGGAGAAACGCGGGACCTGCCTATCTCGGGCATTGGCGGTATTACCACCTGGCGTGATGCAGCTGAGTTTCTGGCCCTTGGTTCCGGCAATGTGCAGGTTTGCACGGCAGCAATGACATATGGATTCAAGATCGTTTCAGAAATGATCGAGGGCCTCGAAAACTGGATGGATGCCAAAGGCCACGCGACGCTTGATGATGTGATCGGACGTGCTGTACCAAATGTTACCGACTGGCAGTATCTCAATCTGAACTATGTGACAAAGGCGCGGATAGACCAGGATATGTGTATCTCATGCGGCCGGTGTCATATAGTTTGTGAAGACACCTCCCATCAGGCGATTACCCAGGAAGTGAATGGCAAACGCCGTTTCGAGGTGATCGAGGAAGAGTGCGTGGGCTGCAACCTGTGTGTCAATGTATGTCCGGTTGAAAACTGTATCACCATGGAGCCGTTGGCGGCAGGACAAATTGACAAGCGAACCGGCGAAAAGGTGAGTGACGACTACGGCAACTGGACGGAGCATCCCAACAATCCGGCGCGCGTGGCTGCCGAGTGACACAGGCTCGTGAGCACGCCTGGCAATCCGGCGCTTGGGGAACTGCAAATGCGGAGGTTGTAGCGAGCCATACCAATGGTTGAGAATGCCGGTGGCCAGCAACGCACGGTCTTTGCAACCGGCCGGCAAAAGCTGCTTGGCCATTTTGCATCACTCTCGTTTGCCCTGCTGATTGCAGGCTCGTTCTCTATTGGTGATCTGGCAGCTCCGTTCATCGCACCGACAGCGCTGAACGCCGTGAGGTTTGTGATCGCGACCGGCCTGGTCGCCGGTGTTGCCCTGGCAATCGCAAGAGAACCGATTGCACTGCCGACGGGTATCTGGCGCTACTGTATTCTTGGCGCTCTGATGGCAGCGTACTTCATCTTGATGTTCGTGGCGTTGCAGATTGCCGAGCCTGTATCAACCGGTGCCGTGTTCATGCTGGTTCCCCTGATGAGTGCCGGGTTTGGCTGGCTGTTCCTGCGCCAGACAACGCCAGGCATTGTGTGGGTCAGTCTGCTGATTGCCGCGACTGGTGCCATCTGGGTGATATTTCAAGGCGATCTGGATGCAATACTGAGATTACAGATCGGCAAGGGCGAGGCGATTTTCTTTGTGGGATGCGCTGCCCACGCCGCCTACGCGCCACTGGTGCGCAAGTTCAACAAAGGCGAACCGGTGCTGGTTTTCACGCTGTACACGCTTGCAGCATCGACCATCTGGATTGCGGCGATCGGTGCCCGGGATATCATGTCGACGGACTGGGCTGGACTTCCGATTATCGTCTGGCTGGCGGTTGCCTATTTGTCCGTGTTCACAACGGCTGGAACCTTCTTTCTGATCCAGTTCGCCTCGCTTCGCCTGCCGGCATCAAAAGTATTGTCTTACACTTATTTCACCCCTGCCTTTGTGATCCTGATTGAAGGCAGTATCGGACACGGCTGGGTTGGCCCTTCAATTCTTGCCGGCGCCGCGGTCACTGCAGCGGCCATGTTGGTCATGGCGCTGGCGCCGGACGCGTGAGCTGGTCGCCGCTGGTGAGCCAGGGGCGGGTGCTTCGATAATTGTGTGTTTCACTTATTTCCCTGAAGAAGCTCTTATGATGTCGTATACAAATACGGGTTGTTTGATCCCGAAGCCATCGGTGAGGTGAGCAAAGCCAGTTGTGTACTTGCCAGTTTGCAGTCACCCACCGGGGAGGAGGTCGTTGTCGCAGGTGCAGAGCACATACTGATCAGCGCCGAGATTGATACAGACAGAATTACTGCCACACGCGCACAACTTGCCTACCTGCCAGACGCACTTATGCTTGCATGAAGAGGAGTTACTGCTTGCACGATTATCCCTTTGGTGAAGAAGAACTCAAGCGACGCGTCGCCAACGCTTGCCGGGCGCTCGAAGCGAACAATCTCGACGGGATCGTTATTTCGGTCCCG
>CAJICM010000127.1_pt1 | contig 11576 bp, 7 predicted proteins | sample 9199691 | NCBI WGS metagenome assembly CAJICM01 (sample SAMEA7708338, study PRJEB35096) | sediment metagenome | biome: marine neritic benthic zone biome [ENVO:01000025]; feature: sediment [ENVO:00002007]; material: shallow marine sediment [ENVO:03000034] sea grass bed [ENVO_01000059] ...
GCCTGATCCTGGCAGGCTTGGATGTAGGAAATCGGCCTGACTATTTGTCAGCGTTTCCTGTTCCGCTTTGGTACATATAGCAGTACCGAAAATGTGTCCATTTGTGATACCTGTAATCTCTGCAATCGGCCAGGAGCGGAGATTGCAGCGAGTCAGTTCCCATCCTCTGCAACAAACTGTTCGCAGGTCCCTTCGGCGGGTTGCCATACCGCCGCATATGGATTATCGATGCAGACGATGGCGAGAAAACGGTTGCGTTCACGGGTTTGTCGGGCTTTCTGGCCTGCGAGTATTGGAGAAAAACCCGGATCGTCGTAGAGCGTTTGTAGATAAGCCTCTTTGGGCAGGATGGAATACCCGTCTTCCGCCGCCTGGGCAAGCGCTTCCCCCTCTCGCAAGAACGCAAGTCACAATTGGTCTTTATTGGTCACCGAATGGGCGAGATCAGATTGCTATCTCAGTTATCGGAATGTCTTGTGTAGCCACACGTCATGACGGGCTTGATCCGGTATCATTCAACTGCTTTAGCCGGCTCTTGCTCTTGCGATCCATCAGCAAAGACTGGGGGCTGGCCACCAGCTTCACCCATTCCGTTACGGCTGTCTCGAACAATTCAGCGGTTTCCGGAAGCAGGAACTCATCATCACGCCGGCATTTGTCCCAAAGGTATCGCATCAGGTTGTAGCACATTGTGCATTGGCCGGTGATGACCAGGTGATCAAGGTCATTGAGCGAATCCTTTTTGGCCGGGTCAATCCATAGCTTGGTGGCCATGCTTGCACTGATGTCCACAATTCGCATCATTTCCTGTGGTGGTGGCCAGGCTTCCCGCCGCTCCAATTCAAGATGCAGCGTATCCTGTTTGTAGTGTGCATCCTGCAGGTTAAAAATCTCGTTGGGCTGAATGCGATTCTGCAGGTCGGGACGACTGCGGGCAGCTGCATAGCTCAAAGCACGGATGCGTTTCATAAAAATAGTAGGGGTCACCGCTGAGACGGAGCCATAGCGCAGCATGGCCATGTTCAACAGGTTTCCGACTGTCAGTTTGTTCATATATTTTTTCGGGGTCTTTTCCCAGTCCGGGATCAGCGTCTGCATGGCTTTTTCCGCTTTGATGCGGTTAAGCTTCAGCAAAGCCAGCAATATGAAAACAGTCGGCAAAATCAGCAGAGGAGTAATGACTTGAAAGATCACGTGTTTCAGGTTGTAAAACCATCCACGATCGGCCTGCCACCAACTTCCGTCTATGAGTTCCCAGGAATTCACACCAATGCTGACAAATACGATGACCAGCATTACTTTTCCGAGAACATCAAGCCAACCCAGTGTGCGTGCCTCAAGCCATTCTTTGAACCAGCCCTTAAGACTATGACTGGCCTTTGCAATCCTGCCAGTGGGTGGGCTGTCAACTGTTTCCTCAAAGGCAATGCGCGGGTAGATTGATGCCTTTCGCTTCGGTGTATCGGAAATGATGAGCAAATCAAGATCCGAAGAACTGACCGTGACGGTTTGATAGGATGCGCCTTGAACAACGTTTCCAGACATCCAGTTGGCATATTCTTGCGATCTGGTCGGATCACCACGGCTTTTCATTGATTGACCACATTCGTTTTTATCAGGATCGGTATGTGGATTTTGCCTTCGATTCAAAGCCAACAGCGTGCTCGCAATCCCCTGGTTGTCGTAAATACCGCCATCCATAAGGGCAATATTTGTCTGTGCAGTATCAGTATTACGTTCTAAAGCCGCACTAATCTCGTCACAGGTCGGACGATCGACCACTTTGTTGAAGTGTGGATCCCACTTATCATCGGGCCAATGAAAGTCATCCGGAAAGAACAGCGGTTCCATACCCATTGGAATACATGATGACGCAGCCATGATATCGGCAAGCCGGATCTGCCGAGCATGCTTCTTACACAATGAAACGTGAGCATTACCCATCAAGCAACGAAATTCACTGACCTGGAAACGAAACGCGGTTCCGGACTTGAACTCGGTGGCATTGAAAATCATCTCTTTCAGATGACCGACGTGCGGCTGACGCAACAACATGTCAAAAGTCAATCGCTTGTTTTCAGAGTATTCACTGAAAAATCGCTCGAAGTACATTGCATGGTAGCTATTGGCAAGTGAAGCAATCATGTCACGCCTGCCTGACGGCGAACTAGGCTCTTTTGCAGTCATGCGCGAAAGTAATTCTTCAAAGACATTCAGTCGCGGCAGAAACTCGTAAAAATCATCAAAAAAATTCTGGAACGAGCGACCGAATCGTTGCGAAAGCGCATAACCCAACCCGGGCATGCTGCCACCGGAAACAGTTGAAATAATTTCCACCTTTGTGAGCAGACCGAGACGATCAAGCATGCTCATGCTTCCAAGATGAAAACCGAGGGCACGCACACCCCCACCCGAAAGTGACAACGCGATTTTGTCAATTTTGCCAGTAATAGCTGAAGTCTCTGTGCTCATAGGAAAATTCCCGAATAATTGGGGTCAGAGTAAAAACTCAATTGAAGCGCAATTAAATTTGGGCCATCGCCACGGCTTGCTTACATTTGCCGCTGCGCTCGACGCTGGGGGCTGACACCGGTAGACGCGCTCAGTTGTATATATTACCGCCGCGTCGCGGATGCGGTTTAGGCGTGTACTTCGATAATACTTGTTTCGCGCATCCGGGTTCAAGTCCACCCATCACCACCAGATAAAACAACGGGTTACGGCTTCTCAATGTAGCCCGTTTTTTAATCGGGGTGCATGGGGGGTGAATTAGCGCTGAAATTCAATAAAATCATGGTTTATCAGTGAAACTGGAAGCTGGTTTGTTCTGAAATGGGTCGTTAGCGGCCCTCAGACCCTTATCCGTGCTAACGACTGCTTCCAGGTGGGAAGCAGAACAAATCTAAGGCCTCATCCTGGATACTGCTACGACTGCTACCGGCCAAAATCAGCCTAATTAACTGTGTAAATCTTGCGTGCTCAGCGTGACTGCTACCGCTGAAGTGTACGGCCCACCGGTCACGGTCAGGTACAGGGTCTTCAGTTGTCTCGCGAGCATGGATTCAGTTATGTCTGAATTCACGCTGGAAATACCAGGCGATATAGGTGGCGGACCCAAATACGCGCTACACTTGCATATGCCCTCAAATCCCATCACACCAGCACCCGGTCGTCCCACAAAAAGCCTGCGAGTGTCAGATGTCCGGGCTATTGCAGAACTCGCCGTGCAAGCCACAGAAGGTGTGACGCGCATCACCGAAGGCGTGCACCAGTCGGTGTTGGGCACCATGGGTATTCCTGCTGGCAACAGCCCGGAACAAACCGGCTGTATTGCTGGCCTGGTTTACAGGAATGTCCAAAATATCACTCGGCTAGCGGGCAGAAGCCTGGACACGCTGTTGGCCGCACTGCAACCGCTCTTGGATCCGGCCGAAGATGACCTGCCTGAATCACCACAACGCGAAGCGGTTATGGCGGCACTCAATGGCGTGATTGGTGACCGTTTGGTCGCCAGCAACAATTCGTTCGCCATCCCCATGACCATTCGCTACAAGGATGAAACGCTGAACTGGGAGTCTCTGCCACCTATGCCCGAAGCCACGGGCAAGATAATACTGCTGGTTCATGGCTTATGTATGAACGACCTCTGGCGGCACGCTCAGCACAAAGGGCATGAGCTGGACCACGGTGATGAACTGGCTTCGGCCTTGGGCTATACACCTGTATATCTACACTACAATTCCGGCCTGCACACCTCCCTGAATGGTCGCGAGTTGTCAGCCCAACTGGATCAATTGGTCAGACACTGGCCAACACCGGTTGAAGAACTGAGTGTGGTGGCCTACAGCATGGGGGGACTGCTGACTCGCAGCGCCTTCCATTACGCCAAGGTTGAAAATTTGCACTGGCCATCTCACTTGAAAAACATCGTGTTCATGGGTACGCCGCACCATGGTACTTCGCTGGAACAACTCGGCAATTGGATGGACGAGTTTCTGGGTAGCATGCCCTATACCAGGCCTTTCACCCGTTTGGCCCAGCTGCGTAGTGCGGGTATCACGGATCTGCGATACGGTCATGTTCTGGACGAGGACTGGCATGGCCACGACCGTTTTCACCGCAGACCCGATGGCCGTCAGCTGGTGGCCTTGCCGGAGGGGGTGGCCTGTTACACAGTGGCCGCGAGTTTGGCAGACAGGCACAGCACGCTGTCGAATCGCCTGCTTGGCGATGGCCTGGTGCCTCTGCACAGCGCACTGGGACATCATGAAAAAGCGCAGCGAAAGCTACTGTTTGCAAACGAGTCTCACCGGATTTTCTACCAGATGAATCACATGGAGTTGTTGCACAGCCCCAAGGTGATCCGGCAGATACATCGGTGGTTGAGTATTTAGTGGATTCGCCAACAGACGCCAGCTGGATTTAATGAGTGGTTTTCACGATGTATGCGCACGATGAAAGCGAACCCACAGGACTTATTGGTGAGACAACCACTATTGAGTATCCGGTTGATTCTCTGGCTCCAGAATGTATCAATAGCAGTTCTGGGTCGACAACGGCCCAAACGGCCAAGGCAGTGGGCAGTTCTGAAGTTTGGCAGGTAGCAGAACTCCTTTGAGGTCAATTCCCGGAGGAGCTTATTTCTCAGTTCGGCTAGGAATAGAAGTCAGACCTGTTCGTTCCGGAACTCAAAGGCAATGGGTCTGGACTCCAGCGACTGGCTAGCCAAAACTCAAATCAACTTGCAGGCCTCGATTGAGAGCTGTACCACTTTTTCTCTTTCTTTTTTCATTCCAAGAATTTCTCTTGGGTCCCAATTTTCTCCACTGGCGTCATCTGCGGAAAGGAGAACTTGCCCCAATACAACACCTCGAAATGCAGCCACCGCGAATAGGGCTGCGGCCTCCATATCTACACAACTACAACCGAGTTTCTTCCTCTGTTCCACTTTCCCCTTCGTTGAACGGTAAAACGCATCTGTGGTCCAGGTCTTTACCTTCTTGAATCCTACGCCAGCATCTCTCAGCACAGTCTCAATTGCATTGAGCGCCTCAAAAGACGGATGGACTTCTTCACCTGGAGGCAAGTAGTGATAGGAAGTACCTTCATCCCTAACTGCTTCGATGGGCACCAGCAACTCCCCTGAGGTGATTGATGATTCCAAAACCCCCGTTGTTCCGCAGGCAATGAATTTCCTGCCGCCCAGCGCAATGACTTCCTCGAATAAAGCGGCAGTGAGCGGGGCGCCAATGCCCGGTTGAAAAATTGCTGTTTTCGGTTCGGTATCTCGTATCAGGTATATGGGGTGTTGCCCCATTTCACTTCTAAAGCGAGTAATCAGGTCAACTTGATTCGTGGCCACCAGGTCATCAATAACATTCTGAAAGAAGCACACAACGCATCGCTCTGGCATTTCATCATTTCGAGCAATGACATCGTGAGGATCGAGTACTGCGGACCGCTCACTGTCAAAATCAAGTATTGGGTAGGTTTTCTTCATCAGTTGGATAACGCGTAATCATCTAGGCAACGAGTGCCGGTTTGCCGACCCAATTCATTCAGGAACGGAAGCCCAAACTGAATGGCTGCCTCCGGTTCAAGTCAGCTATCCGCTACGATGGACTCAACACTCAAACCTTACATTAAAGGCAGAATAACGTCAGCCAGGGATGACCGCCTCTTATGCGGAGGTCCGCAAAGGGTCGGAAGCGGCCCAAGTAGGCTTTCAAGCGACTAGTTCCGGTGTTCAGCGCATAACAGAATTCCCGTGGATGCGAATTTTAGGGGAGTCTTGTTCTCAGTTCGGCCAGCAGGGGAAGTCTTTGAAATCTGCAAACAGGTTTGCTAGTAGTATTTTCATCCCTCCAACGTCAATTCATCAGGCACCGGTTCAGCAGGGTAAACGGCTTCCTGATTAATGCGATTTTGCAACTCATTCATCAGGCTTTGGTCCATCTTGAACAATCTGTTCTGAGGCCGGTCCAGATCCGTGACCAGCGCCAAGACTGCGGCAAATGTAATGGCAAGTGTCCAGGTCGCCAAAATGCTGCGTTTACCGGTGAGTCCGGCCTGGTATCCCATTACTATCATCGAAAGAAGGCACATCGCCATCAGTGTTAACCAAATTATCGGCGATATCCGATTGAACATCGTATGTTGCACCCGTTCGTCGTTCGCGCGAATCATTTCCAGTATCGCTTGAGAGAAAATGCTGTCGTCAACAGAGTCGCCTGGTGATTGCATGGAACTGTCAGCAACGAGCCAGAGTTTGTCGTGCAACTTCTCGGCATCGCGAATCAACATGATAACTTCATCCAACTCGTCGTGGTCTTCGGCGGCTGAAGTATCGCGTCTCAATTGAACGAACTGGCGGAGTAGAGTCTTGGCTTCAGCGGCCCGCTCCTGTTCCAGCAGGCTGGCACCCCGGTAGGCGGCATCTATCGCAGTAATTTCAAGCAGATAGGCATTAGTCCGTGCTTCGAAGTGCTGTTGCGCCACGGCGAAGCTAAATGCGAGCATGAAGGCCAGCAGCCCCAAAGAAGCGCCCATAATGGCTCGCACCTGCGCCATCTGCGCCTTATCAGGCTTTCTGCGGCTATATAAACCGCCTCTATATCCCGTCTCGATCAACAAGATCATCGCCAAGATAGCTATGAGGAGGTAGATCGGGAGTGGAATGTTGTCGAAAAATTCCATCAACTCCATGATGAATCTTAATCATGCATCGGCATAGGAATCAAACTGGCGATGCAGCATCACAAAAAAAAGGGGGCCGGATACATTTTGTCAAGGACAAGGGCGAGGACGAAGGCGAGGGCGAGGGCGGCGGGATACGCATCGAAAAATGTCTCCGGCCCCTTTTTCGAAGATCAAGGATTCGGCGGGTCCTCGAAGCTATCGCGAAAGATAATTTCCTCGCCTTGATCGCAGATGCCGTCTTCGTCGGCGTCTGGCCCGTCATTGGCCGGATCGTTGTCGGGCAGCGGTCCGAAGTCGTCGGTGCCGATGGCGCAGTCGTCGCAGGTGTCGCCGTCGAGGTCCTGGCATACGTCCGGGTTCAGAGGCTCGCTATCCTCATCATCGAAAACCCCGTCATTGTCGTCATCATCGTCCGTTGCATCGGGCACGCCGTCGCCGTCGGTGTCCGTCAACGGACAGTCGGAATCGGCCGCGTCGACGAATCCGTCGCAATCATTGTCCAGAACGTCGCTACAGCTGACCTCGTTAATGGGCTCCGTCGGCTCGCAGAACGGCACACTGCAATCCTGCGCGCAATTGCCAGCGGACTCCTGGCCCTCGCATAGCAGGTCGCCGCAGGTCGCATCCACGCGCGGGGCCACGCGGCAGAAGCGGTCGGAACCCGTGTCGATACAGCGCGAATCGGAATCACTCGTGCCGCAAGCGATCGGGTTGGTGCCACCATTGCCGCAGCAGAAATCGTCGCCACCGCCGTCCTGCTCGCCATTGCAGTCCACCGGGCATGTTGTGCAATCCTCGCCGTCACCACTCTCGCACAGCCGGTTGCCGCATGCCGCGCCGCTGACTTGGGCACAATCGGCACAACCAAAACCGTCTTCACCGGCCTCGCAGTAGCCGTCGAGGTCACAGTTGCCCGGATCGTTGACCATGACGAACTGGCGCATCATCTCGTGGTCCTCGTGATCAAGAATGTGGCAGTGGTATGGAAAGCGCCCGAGATAATCCTGGTAGCGCGCAATCACGCGTACGCGCGTTCCGGCGGGCACCGCCACGGTGTCCTTCCACGTATTGAGCTCATGTGCGGCCAGTGCCAGCGGCGTGCCGTCGCTGAGCAGCGTGCGGTCGAGCACCTGGAATGCGACCAGGTGGATATGCATCGGATGCATGATCTCGCCGGGATTCTCGAACTCCCAGATCTCGGTGTTGCCCACCTGCACGAATTCGGACAAATCGTCCCAGTGCTCGTCGCCGGTCGGGACGCCGCCCGGCCCGTCGAGTGTCTGGATCACCCATTCGTTGCCGGCGCACGTCTCAGCGATACGTTCGAGCCGAAACCAGCGCGTAAGATCGGCTTCGATCTCCGGGATGGGCGTGACCGGCCGCAGCGTTGCCGGCAGCGGGTCGGTGTGACCGGCCTGGTCGGTCACGACGAAGCGCATGACATTGGGAACAATGGGCGATGTCGTGTCGTCGTTACGCAGCACGATCTCAGTGCCAGTCGCAAAACCTGCAAAATCGATCACGACGTCGAAGCGCTCGGCCGGCACCATGTCGATACGGGTGATCTGCACCGGTGCCGAAATCAGTCCGAGGTCCGTGCCTATCAGGGCAAAGGGTATGACCTGCGCAGGCGCATCCTGGTTTTCCAGCCGCAGCGAATACTGACGCGCCTGGGATCCGTTGACGAAGCGAAAGCGATACTTGCCTTTCTTGACGTCGAGCGACGGCCAGACCTTGCCGTTGACCAGGACCTTGTCGCCAAAGAAGGTGTCCTGCACCGAGACCGGGTACGCCAGCGAACCGTCGGGATTGAACTCGCGGTCCTGGATCACGGCCGGGATTTCAAATTCGCCGGCCGGTAGTCCGAGCGCATCCTCGAAGTCGTCGCGGAGCAAATAATAGCCGGCCATGCCGCCGTAGACGTTGAGGCGCGTGATGCCAAGCGCATGGTCGTGATACCAGAGCGTCGCCGGCAACTGATCGTTGGCGTATTCGTAGACGTCCGTCTCGCCCGGCATGATGTGGTATTCGGGCTGGCCGTCGAAGCGCGCCGGAACGTGGCCACCATGCAAGTGGGTCACGATGCGCGGAGAGTCGCTGAAATAATTGGGCCCGTGCGCGCACTCGTCTACTTCGAACAGGTGCCCCCCGGGAGGCAGGTCGTTGATATAAGTGACTTCGACCGGTTCGTTTACGCGCGCCTCGATGGTATGGCTCGGGTACGCGCCGTTATAAGTCCACAGGTCGGTCAGCGGCAGTTCGCTGTGCAGTTGCTGTTGTGTGGCCTGCACGGTGATCTCGTATTGCGGCGTCCCGTCGGGGCGCGTGCCGACCGACGCGAGAACGCCCGGAATTGGCAATGCGTCCACAAATGGCTCGAGCCCACAGTCCACTACAATGTCGCCGCACTGGCTGCCAGGGCCCTGCGGCACGCCGCCCGAAGCGATGCAATCATCGGCAGCGACACCGTCCGAGCAGGTCTCTTCGAGGTTGCAGCAAGCGCCCGTCGGCTGCGGGCACATGTTCGGGAAGCACGATGTATTTTCTGTGTCAGGCGTGCCGCCGGCCGCCGTGCAGTCGGTCGTGGAAAGGACCGAGCAGGCGCCGGTGTCAAAACAGCACGCAAACGTCATCGCGGCGGGCGGATTTAGCGGGCTGGCGGGCGGTATGTCCTGGTCGGGAATCGCCTGCGGCGTGCCGTCTCCTGCGTAACCCGTATTACCGGTGGTGGTCCAACCCGGTTGCGCGTCGGCTGCTATCTCGACGAGATTGGAATCGCCGTTGCCGTCGGAATCCACGCCTTCGACGGCCATGAAGGCCCCGACCCAGTCGTTGCCGGATACCGCTTGGTGCACGGCCCAACCATACGCATTCCAGGGTGAGCCGCCACCGCTCTCGACGTGACAGACCTGGCACCTCGCCCCCGTTGCCGACTCCATGATGGCCATCGAATTGGAATCGATGCCCGATGTCCCGCCTGCTCCGTAGTAGTCCGCCCAATCGTTGGCGATGGGATTGCGGGCTTCGGTGTCACCGCACGGCAGAACCAGTGCCGCAATGACAAGAATAGCCGCCAAACTACGCTCTATTCTCATTTGGCGCTCCCATGGAGGATCAGCTGAATCAGGCCTATCCGGCTCCATATTTTCGCTATTGATAAATGCCTTGCAGCGGGGTTCAGGCATTTTCCCGCGCTTTTCCTATTAAGCTTGAATCCTGGCTATCAGAATGTTGATGACCTGAATCAGGTTTGGTCTGTTCTTTTGCTTAACCCAAACAGCTTGCCGGGCGCCTGATCTTCCGTCCTTGGAGTTGAAAGCAATCAGCGTGATTCGAGCAAACGGTATGGAAACGCCGGATTGGTTTCACATCGATTCAGTGGACGGTAGAGTTCCGCCCGCATGGTCCGCTCCTCGAACTCAGCTGGCCACCGCGGTCGGAGTGGTGGATCAGTTCGCCGTCTGCCTGACGTTGACCGATTGAATCCGCAGTCGATAGCGGAACTTTTGAACCAAGAAGCCTACATCGCACAAAAACTAATCAAAAGATCTGCAAGTCATGAATCAGAAACCGAATGGTGCCCAGGGGCGGACAAATCTGACTGGATCAGATTTGGACGCACGAAGTGCGCCCGCAGGGCGAGCCACAGGGAAGTGTCGAGTCAATCTAACCACTGGCACGCGGATTTTCAATCCGCGAATAATATCTATAACTATATGTAATATATGTTTTTATTTCCATTTAACAGGTACAAGGCACATTATTGGGCATATGAAAGTTTTGAGTAATGGCGCTCTTGCTGCCTCAAGCTGAATTTCAGCATCATGCCATGTCTTGACAAGTCATGACACGCCCTGATAGTCTCATTGTATGGCTAAAATCAAAATCAGTTCCAAAGTCGAGCAGTGCGAATGGGAAGCTCTACAGTCGATCGCAATCGAGTCTCAACAAAGCATTTCCGGCTTGCTTTCTGAGGCTGTGGCCGATTATGTGCGAAAACGCCGGCTTCGCCCGACCGTGCTTTCACACCTTGAAGACTCGATGAACGAAAACGAGGAATTGGGTCGCCTCCTTGCAAAGTAATGTCGTTCAGTTCCTGTCGCTTGACGAAGCCATTGCCATTCATGGGCGACTGATCGACAAATTCGGAGGTGCTCCAGGCTTGCGTGATAAGGGGTTACTGGAGAGCGCGCTATTTCGTCCTCAAACAGGTCATTACGAAGATCTGGCTCAGATGGCGGCTGCATTGTTTGAGTCGCTAATTAGCAATTATGCATTCGTAGACGGTAACAAGCGAGTCGCTTTTTTCACCTGCGACGTCTTCTTGCGTCTCAATGGCTGGAAGCTGAAAGTTGATTCTGACAGCGGATATGATTTTATTGTCGGTTCCCTCGAGAGAAGGCAATGTGATTTCGAGCACTTACTGCCATGGATTCAGCAGCATCTGGAAAAACTCTAACAGCCTTTTTGAACAAGATTTCCACGTTCAAGGCTGATAAGTAAAATTACTTTCACCCAATCCAAAAGGCCGGGCAGGATTCACTCGCCAGATTTGGACGCACGAAGTGCGCCCGCAGGGCGAGCCACAGGGAAGTGGCGAGTCAATCTAACCACTGACGTGCGGATTTTCAATCCTGATAATTATTGATTATCTTTATGATTAATATAATTAAATTAGGTTCCAAAGGCCAATAGGCACAACAATAGGCACAATTGCTCTGACCTGGTTGGAAATTCCTCGATCTACCGGTATTGTGAGTAAATGTATATTACTGTAATATACAATAATGATTGACCTGGCGAAGATCACGAGCTTTGACTGGGATGAAGGAAACGCGCGAAAAAACGAAAAACATGGCGTCTCCATGGCAGAGGCA
>CAJICM010000064.1_pt1 | contig 11563 bp, 11 predicted proteins | sample 9199691 | NCBI WGS metagenome assembly CAJICM01 (sample SAMEA7708338, study PRJEB35096) | sediment metagenome | biome: marine neritic benthic zone biome [ENVO:01000025]; feature: sediment [ENVO:00002007]; material: shallow marine sediment [ENVO:03000034] sea grass bed [ENVO_01000059] ...
ATCCGGGTTTCATTGCTGACGGGCAGGCGGAACAGGATAGAGCGGATTACCAGGCCAGCCTGATAACCCGCCACATGGGTAAATTGCAGCCCGCCTGCCACATCACCAATGGCGTAAACCTTGCGATTGGTGCTGCGCAGGCCCTTGTCCACCTTGATACCGCGCTTATCGTATTCGATCCCGGCAGCTTCCAGGTTGAGGCCCTCGACATTGGCTATGCGCCCGGCGGCAACGAGCAGATGCGATCCGGAAAGCTTTTCGGTCTTGCCGTTTTCGTCCGCAAGCGAAATCTCCACAGACTTTGATTTTCCGGCCCTGGCAATGGTGGTAATCTTGGCGCCGGCGCGGATGTCGATACCTTCATCTCGCAGATGATCGAGAACAATAGCAGTTAACTCGGGATCGTCCTTGCCAAGTGGTTGAAATGCCTCGAGAACCGTGACTTTGGCACCGAGGCGGCGGTGAGCCTGCGCCATTTCCATGCCAATCGGACCGCCGCCAATAATGATCAGGTGAGCCGGCAGCACATTGTTGTCAAAAATGGTCTCGTTTGTAAAATAGTCGACACTGTCCATGCCGGGAATTGGCGGCGCGGTCGGCGATGAGCCTGTCGCCACAACAAACCGGCGTGCCTTTATGCGGTTGCCGCCGGCTTCGACCGTTTCGGCATCCACAAATTTTGCCGCCTCCCGGATCACTGTTACGCCCAGGCCTTCAAAGCGTTCCTGGCTGTCGTGCGGTGCGATGCCTGCAATGACATCTTTCACATGCGCCATGGTCTTGGCGAAGTCCACCTTGGCAGCCTGCGCGGCAACTCCGAATTCTACGCCCGAGGAAAACGCATGAGCATGCTTGCCGGCGGCCAGCAGTGCCTTGGACGGCACGCAACCATAGTTCAGGCAGTCGCCGCCCATTTTCCCCTTTTCGATCAGCACGACGTGCTCGCCAAACTGGCTAGCCGCGGCTGCTACACTCAATCCACCGGAGCCAGCGCCGATCACGCAGATGTCGCAGCTTATCTCAGTCATGGAATTACCTTTCGGGCCTCGTTCGAGTTCCACCTTTACACGAATAGTCGGTTAGCTGTGAGATTGGTCTGACCAGGCAGATGCTCTCACGCATCGCCACTGGTTGCCTTGTTGCGCCGGCGCAGTTTTTTCATCGCTACCGGGATCAGCGCAACCACGCCCAACGCGGCAAATGCCGCCAGCAATTGCGGCGTTACAAGCGCACCGACATCAAGTGCAAACTCGCAATTGGCGGCACCCTTCTCCGCGACGCAGGTTTGGAAGACGGACTTTTGCTCAGTGATGATGGAATCCAGGCCCGAGCCAAGCGCAGAAAATGCAAAGGTGCCCGGGATAATGCCGATAAGCGTTGTCAGCGCATAAGTGCCAAGACCCACACCGGCAATGGCGGGCGCAATATTGACAAGCCAGAACGGGAACACCGGCACCAGCCTCAAGAACAGCATGTAGTTGAACGCATCCTCGCGGAACCCGCCGGATAGTTTGTCCATCCAGGGTCCCGCTCGCCTGGCCAGCGCGTCGCCAAGCGCGGTTTTGGCGACCAGAAAAATCGCCACCGCACCAAGGGTCGCGGCAATGACGGTGAATATGCCGCCGAAAAACCAGCCGAACAGAAACCCGCCAAGGATTGTCAGCAAGGCCGCACCAGGTAATGAAAATGCAACTGTGCCAATGTAGACAAGGACATATGAACCGGCTGCCAAAACAGAATTTTCGGCAACAAATTCCATAAGGGCATCACGATTGTCGGCGATGGCGGTAAGCGAGAGGTATTTGTGCAAACCGGATGCATAAACGGTCGCAATTCCGACCAGCAATACAGCCAGTGGCACCCAGCGTTTGGCTTGCGCGGCAAAGCGGGCAGAACGGGTCAAGCCCACTTCAGCAATGTTTCCAGACATTTTTTCTTGTTCTTTCTTCATCTGTATCAGTAAGGCGTGATCCGGGTGAAGATGCAACAGAATGACGTTTTCATGAATTCTCCCGCATACCAATTTCCGGATCACAAGGGTTGCCGGAGAAGATGCGGCAGAACGTGATCGGTTGTAAGGGGGGATAAACTGCTTGTGATAAGGTATGACAACCGGTGAGAATTTCGTTCCCGGCCGCAACCGACAGGCGTCAAATAGATGTCGTGGGCGAATTGACTTGTTGCCGCTACGCCCGTATAAGCGCGCAGGATTTCATCCGGTAATCTTTGTTTAGCCTGCTTGACGTACCTGTCCGTCGCTGCCTGACCATACCGGAAGCATGAATATTTTGGAGATTTGTCATGAAACGTACGTTTCAACCCAGCAATCTTGTTCGCAAGCGCCGCCATGGCTTTCGTGCCCGTATGGCCACTGTCGGTGGCCGCAAGGTCATTGCACGCCGTCGTGCGCGCGGTCGCTCCAAGCTGAGCGCCTGATCGGCCGGATTGTGGATTGACCGTGACTTGTGATGCGTTTCCGGTCAGCTTCGCAGGAACTCACTCATTGGTAGAGCACCTAAAGCGACGGCAGGATTTCCTGGCCGCCGCGGCGTCAATGGTGTGTGCACGGCGCGGGTGTGTCGTACAGGTCAGGGTTCGAGATGATCTCGGTGAACCGCGTATCGGCTTTACCGTCACCCGTAAACTTGGTAACGCCGTGTTGCGAAACCGGATAAAAAGACGGTTACGCGAAGCAGTTCGTGTTGCATCAGGGCTGGACCTGAGACGCGGGCATGACTATGTGTTCATCGGACGTGCAGCAACGCTTGTTCAGAAATTCGAAGACCTGAAGGATGACATCGTTGTTGCCACGCAAAGACTGAATGACGGTAAGGCCGACCCGGCGCGCTTGCGCGGGAGCAGGCGCAGTGGACGAGGTCGCGCTGAGGGGCGCAAGAATTAGCAACGCTCAGGCGTGAATGGGGATGAGCCGCAGGATTGGCCAGAGGCAGGACCGGAAATCATGAATAGTGAAATGAAGAACTATATTCTGGCGATAGCATTATCGCTGGGCGTGATCATTTTCTGGCAGACCTACTTTGGCAATCCGGCACAACAACAGTTACAGGAGCAGGCTGCAACCCAACAGCAGCAACAGGTGGCCCCCGGCAACGCGCAATCAGGTGATGCCGGCGTTCCGCAGGCGCCTCAAGCCGATACCGGCACGGGCGTCCCCCAGGCAGCGCCGGGCGGAAATGCCGTTCCAGGTGCTGCGCTGGCATTGCCGCGCGATGCGGTTCTTGAGCAAAGCCCCAGGATCCGGATCGACACGCCGGTGCTGTCCGGCAGCATCAATCTCAAAGGTGCCCGTCTCGATGACCTTCGGCTGAAGAATTATCACGAGACGGTGGATAACACCTCACCCACCATTGTGCTGTTGTCACCGGTGGGCGGCACGGGCGCTTTTTTTACCGAGCAGGGCTGGGTCGCACCGACCGGCCAGACCATCAAACTACCCAATGCAGAAACTGTCTGGTCGACAACCGGCAACGCAACGCTCACACCCACAGCGCCGGTCACGTTGCAATGGGACAATGGCGAAGGCCTGTTGTTTGAGCAGATATTCTCGATCGACGACAATTACATGCTGACGGTCCGCCAGGACATCACCAACAAAACCGCGGCTGCTGTTAATGTGTTTCCTTACGCGCGCGTTCAGCGTATTGGCATTCCGGAGATAACCGGCATTTATGTCTTGCATGAAGGCCTGCTCAGCGTTCTGGGCGAAACCCTGGAGGAACTGACCTACTCCGATGCGCAGGACAATGGTGCCGATGCCTATACCTCCAAGAGCACCGGAGGCTGGCTTGGCATAACCGACAAGTATTGGGCCGCAGCCCTGATTCCCGATCAGAAACAGGAAATTACCGGCACGCTGCGGCATCTGAAAATTGCCAACAACGATGCTTTTCAGGCCGACTACCTGGCCACGCAGCCGGTAAGCATAGCGCCTGGTGCGACGACAAGCGTTGAATCCCGGGTTTTTGCAGGTGCCAAGAAGAGCTATCTGATCGACAGTTACCAGGACCAGCTCGGCATCACGAACTTTGAATTGATGATCGACTGGGGCTGGTTCTATTTCATCACCAAACCGCTGTTCAAGGTACTGCATTTCTTCAACGAAATGGTCGGCAATTTCGGCATCGCCATCCTCATCGTGACGGTTCTGCTCAAACTCCTGTTCTTCCCGCTGCAGAACAAATCGTATGCCTCCATGAGCAAGATGAAAAAGCTTGCGCCAGAAATGGAGAAGATCAAGACACGTTTCCCGGACGATCGCGCCAAGCAGCAACAGGCGATGATGGAGATGTACAAGAAGGAAGCAGTCTCTCCACTGTCGGGGTGCTGGCCAATCCTGATACAGATTCCTGTGTTCTTTGCGCTCTACAAAGTGATCTATGTCACCATCGAAATGCGCCATGCACCATTTTTCGGATGGTTGCAGGATCTGTCGGCACCGGATCCGACAAGCATTTTCAACCTGTTTGGCCTGTTGCCGTTTACCCCGCCGCAATTCTTGCTGATTGGTGTCCTGCCAATCCTCATGGGCATCACCATGTGGGTGCAAATGCGTCTTAACCCGGCACCGCCGGATCCCATTCAGGCGCAGATATTCAACTGGATGCCCTTGTTCTTCACCTTCCTGCTTGCCTCGTTTCCGGCCGGGCTGGTGCTGTACTGGACATGGAACAACCTGCTGTCGATCCTGCAGCAATCCTACATCATGAAAAAGCACGGTGTTGAGATAAACCTGCTGGGCAACATGAAGGCCGCGCTTGGTCTGGAAAAGCAAAAGGACCAGCCGGAAAAGAAGTCCGACTGAACCTGGTTCAACAATGCGAGAGTACGACCCGGAAGAGATTGAGCGCGGACGCCTGTTATTTGCCGGTCAGAGCGAATTTCGCATGGGGGTCGCCAAATTAGACCAATTGCCGCCCGAATATCCGCTTGAAGTGGCTTTCGCCGGCAGGTCGAACGTTGGCAAATCGTCTCTTCTCAACGCACTTACCGGGCGCAAGGACATTGCCCGCACGTCCAACACACCGGGCCGCACCCGGGAGCTCAACTACTTTGAACTGGCAGGCGGTGAGGTGGCCCTGGTGGATATGCCGGGCTACGGTTACGCAAGGGCGACAAAATCCCTGGTGAAAGCGTGGCAGTCGATCATCATGGGGTATCTTCGCGGCAGGCCGAACCTGCGCCGGGTATTCGTGTTGATTGATGCACGCCATGGCATCAAGCAGATTGATCTGGAAACGCTGGACCAGCTTGACGATGCCGCCGTCAGCTACCAGATCGTCCTGACCAAGGCAGACAAGATAAAGCAGGCTGAACGCGATGCCGCAGTTGCAGCCGCCGCAAAAGTCATAGCCAGACGTCCGGCAGCCTTTCCCGAAACGATAATTACCTCTTCAGCCAAGGGTTGGGGCATTCGGGAACTGCGAGCCGAGATTGCCGGCATGCGGCGCTGATAGCCGAACAGGGTCACGATCACGGCGTTCATCCTTATCTGGACTTGTGCAATTGATCGGCTATAAGGCTGGGCTGGCACCTGAACCGCATTCTCCGGGTAGTTTGAAATCATGTCGGACTCTGAACAACCTCAGACCATTGCACGCATCCTGTCGGAAGCGCTGCCTTTTATGCAGCTCTATGACAATCAGGTTATTGTGGTGAAGTACGGCGGCCATGCGATGGTGGACCCGGATCTGTCACGCAAGTTCGCCCGCGATATCGTCCAGATGAAACAATCCGGTTTCAACCCGATTGTTGTACATGGCGGCGGTCCGCAAATTGGCTCCATGCTGGATCGTCTGAAAATCAAATCGCGATTTGAAGACGGTTTGCGTGTCACCGACAGGGAAACCATGGAAGTGGTTGAAATGGTGTTAGCTGGTTCGATCAATTCATCCGTGGTCTCTGATATCCAGGCTGCAGGCGGCAAGGCGATAGGCATATCCGGCAAGGATGGAAATCTGTGTGTTGCCAGGAAGCTTGAACGCACCCGCAAAAATGCTGAAACCGGCAGTGAGGAAACTGTCGACCTCGGCTTTGTGGGTGATCCGGGGCAGATAAACCCGGAAATCCTGCACACCATTATCAAGTCGGAAACAGTGCCGGTAATTGCACCGATTGCAACTTCGATGGAAGGTGAAACCTACAATGTAAACGCAGACACTTTTGCGGGTGCCATCGCGGTTGCCATGAAAGCCAAGCGATTGTTGCTGCTAACCGATGTTACCGGTGTGCTGGACAAGAACAAGACCATGTTACCGGAGCTGACGCTTGCCCAGATAGATGACTTGAGCCGCGACGGGACCATTTCCGGCGGCATGATTCCGAAACTGGAAAGTTGTGCGTCGGTGGTACGCGGCGGCGTTGAAGGTGTGGTCATAACCGATGGCCGGGTGCCGCATTGTGTATTGCTGGAACTGCTGACGCCACACGGCGTCGGCACACGCATTTCCGAACGCAAGGTTTGAACACATGTCAGCACCCGGTTTTCATCATGTCGACACCTGGATATTCGATCTCGACAATACGCTGTATCCCGCATCATGCCGGTTGTTCGATCAGATCGATGTACGCATGGGCGAATTCATTTCTGATCAGTTCAAAGTGGACAGGGTTGAAGCGCGGCGCATCCAGAAAGACTTTTTCTACAAGTACGGCACCACTTTGCGCGGGCTGATGAGCGAGCATCAAATGAAGCCGGAAACCTTTCTGAACTATGTGCACGATATCGATCATTCGGCCGTACCTGCCAATCATGCACTTGCCGATAATCTGGAGGCTTTGCCGGGACGCAAGCTGGTTTTCACCAATGGTACGGTGTCGCATGCCACAAATGTCATGCAGCGCATTGGCATCACCCATTTATTCGATGGCATATTTGATATCGTTCATTCCGACTTCATTCCGAAACCGGAACGCGGGCCCTACGAAAAGTTCATTTCAGAACATGGTGTGGATCCGGAAAAAGCCGCAATGTTCGAGGACATGGCCCGCAATCTGGCAGTCCCACACGATCTTGGCATGACAACTGTTCTGGTTCACGACGATGCCAACGAAGACAGCGCAAAAATAAACAGTATGAGTGGTGACGCGCAAGATGCGGCCCACGTACATCACACGACCGACGATCTGGCCGGGTTTCTGGCGCAGATCGTGATCTCGTCCGATTGAATTTCCGAGCAATTCAGGAGCTGATTCCATGAGCCACGACAATCTGCAAGCAACCATCGAACGGGCCTGGGAAGACCGGGACAATGTCACGCCGCAAACTCAAGGACCGGTTCGTGACGGTGTCGAGGAAACCCTGGGTTTGCTGGATTCCGGCAAGGTCCGGGTTGCCGAAAAGGGTGCCGACGGCAACTGGTCCGTCAACCAGTGGCTCAAGCAGGCAGTCCTGCTGTCGTTCAGGTTAAATGATATGGCGCCAATTGCCGGTGGTCCCGGCACAGCGACCTGGTGGGATAAGGTACCATCCAAGTTTGAAGGATGGGGGGACAATCAGTGGCGCGACGCCGGTTTCCGGGCCGTGCCAAATTGCACGGTTCGCCGGTCGGCCTACATTGCGCCGTCAGTGGTGCTGATGCCGTCATTCGTAAATCTGGGCGCCTATGTGGATGAAGCCACGATGGTTGATACATGGGCAACCGTGGGTTCATGTGCCCAGATTGGCAAAGGTGTGCACCTGTCCGGCGGTGTCGGTATTGGCGGTGTGCTGGAACCCTTGCAGGCCGGACCGGTGATCATTGAAGACAATTGCTTTATCGGAGCGCGCTCGGAAGTCGTTGAAGGCTGTATTGTACGCGAAGGCGCGGTTCTGGGCATGGGTGTGTATATCGGAAAGTCGACCAAGATCGTGGATCGCGCAACCGGCGAGATTATGTACGGCGAAGTGCCTGCGTACTCGGTGGTCGTATCAGGCACGTTGCCGGGCAAGGATCTTCCAAACGGCGATCCCGGCCCGTCACTTTACTGTGCCGTCATCGTCAAGCGTGTTGATGAACGCACGCGTTCCAAGACGTCGATCAACGAGTTACTGAGGGATTGATCAGAACTTTGCCTATACGGCAAACGTTTTCATGATCGGGACAAGTCGGTCTGGCGCATCCTTACAGGTCTGGCGAGGATTGTCGATCCTGGCTGGTTACGCATGGACTGCGGCCTGTTGCAAGGCTCCGACGGGCCAAACCGGTTCGACCCGGATCCGCTGGCGCCGGGTTGATCGTCACCATACCGTAATGTTGTTCACCCGACCTCTTGGCCGGTTGTTTTGTTTCAGGTAAGCCTTGCTAGATGACCAACACGCCTGATCCCACACCCATACTGCAAGCGCTGATCCGCTGCCCGTCCGTTACCCCGCAGGAGGCCGGCGCTCTGGATTACCTGGAAAACCTGATGACCCCGGCAGGCTTTGGCGCCAGCCGAATGCCGTTCACCGAACACGGCACGGCGGACGTCGACAATCTATTCCTGCGCATAGGCACCGATGGTCCGCATTTTTGTTTTGCGGGCCATGTGGATGTTGTACCGCCGGGGGCAGACGATCTTTGGTCGTATCCGCCTTTTGCAGCTGAAATACACGACGGCATCATCTTCGGCCGTGGCGCATGCGACATGAAGGGGTCGGTTGCCGCATTTTGTGCCGCAGTACTCGGTTTCACTTCGGACAATGCCGGGAAATTGCCAGGATCGATCTCCATGCTCATCACAGGTGATGAAGAAGGTATTGCCATCAATGGTACAGTGAAGATGCTTGCCGAACTGAAACGACGCGGCGAAGTACCGGATGTCTGCCTTGTTGGCGAGCCGACGTGCCCTGGCGTACTGGGCGATACGCTGAAGATCGGCCGCCGCGGTTCAATTCACTTTGAAGTCACCTGGACCGGTGTTCAGGGTCACTCGGCCTATCCCGACAAGGGGCTAAATCCGATTACGCCGCTGGCGCGCCTGACGGACAATGTTTCATCCCGTCAGTTGGACACCGGCAACGCGCATTTTGGCCCGACGACGCTGGCCGTAACCAATTTTGACACCGGAAATCCTGCCAACAATGTCATACCGGCATCCGCAAATGCCAGGTTCAACATTCGCTACAATACCGAGCATACCGCGGCAAGCCTTGAGGACTGGGTAAGGCGAGAATGCGAAACGGTAAGACAGACATTCGGCGGGACTTACCAAATTGACATCGTTGAAGGCGCAGACGCCTTTGTGACTGAACCGTGCGGCTTTGTGGAGTGCATGGCGGGTGCTGTTGCAGCGGAAACCGGCATAACACCGGAACTCGACACCGGTGGCGGTACTTCCGACGCCCGCTTCATCAAGGATTATTGCCCCGTTGTTGAATTTGGACCCAACAATGCAACCATTCATCGGGCAAACGAGTGCATCAAGGTGAATGAGCTGGCAGCGTTGACGCGAGTCTATCGGCGCATGCTGGACGACTGGTTTGCGGGAGGACGCGGGTGAGTTTTGCGCTTCAGGCAGTACGTGCACTCAAAGCCTGCTGGCGTCTGGTGTGCATGGATGAAGACGGTCTCGATGATTTCGACCTGAGTGCTGACGGGTTTTGGAACTCCTTTGCGGCATTGATATTCGTTGCTCCGCTTTACCTGTATTCGTCTTCAGCCAGCGCCCGGCTGGCAACGCCGCCGCAACCGGAACGGCCATGGCTAAATGCTTTCGCGCTGCTGGCGCTCTTATGGGTCCTTTGGCCATGGGTCATGATTGCCGTGTCCCATTTACTGGACCGGCAACAGCACTATGTCCGCTATATCGTGGCTTACAACTGGTCCAGCGTGTACGTCATCGCAGCCCTGGTGCCGGTATTCATTCTGCAGCAAACAGGCATAATCGGTATTGGGCTCGGCGCAGTGCTGAGCCTGTGCGTGATCATATGGTCGCTATACTATCGCTGGTATGTTGCAAAAACAGCTCTTGATACTTCAGCATTCACGGCTTCCATGCTGGTTGCTGGAGACTTGGCGATGTCAATCGTGGCATCATTGGCTGTGTAGCTTTCAATCGAACAAAAAACCTCTCTGATATCAGTAGTCGACCCTTAGCAGATACAGCCCCTGCGGCGGAGCGACAGGGCCGCAGGCTGCACGGTCTGCTGCCTGCAGCGCATTGCGCACATCGGCTGGCGACCATTTTCCCTCACCAGCGAGTTTCAGGGTTCCGACCAGCGAGCGGACCTGATTGTGCAAGAACGACCGGGCTGATGCACTCACAACAATGTCCCGACCCCGTCGGGTCACTTCCAGTCTATCCAGTGTTTTTACCGGCGATGCCGACTGGCACTGGCTGGACCTGAAAGTTGTGAAGTCGTGATGTCCGATCAACTCCCTGGCTGCCTCGTGCATGGCTGCCTCGTCCAGACGAATTGGCACCCACCACACCCGTTGACGATCCAGGGCAGGCGGCACCCTGCCGTCCCTGATCAGGTACTCATAGTGACGTGCTTTTGCGGAGAACCGGGCATGGAAGCTGTCGTCCACCTGGCAAACATCAAAGACACTTATGGGATCGGGCCGCACTTGCGCGTTGATGGCCGCCATGAGCTTTTCGGCAGTCCAGGCTTTTTCCAGATCGATGTGAGCTACCTGGCCCAGCGCATGTACACCGGCATCGGTTCGTCCGGCGCCAAACAATGTTACCGGAGACTGCTCCAGCCGCGACACGGCGTCTTCTATGGAAGCTTGAACGGATGGTTGGCCGTTCTGGCGCTGCCAGCCTGAAAACGGAGAACCGTCATATTCAATGGTCATGCGATAGCGCGGCATCAGACTCATCCTGCCCTGGAGCCTACCGCCGGCTTCAACCCGTGCAAAAATGTAACCAGATCAATTGCGGACTTGCCTTCACGCTGCAGGCGCACGGGACGTATGGCACCTTCCCGGCAGGCAATCGCCAGTCGCTCGTCAAGCACTGTGCCGGGTGTTCCGGACATATCCGCCAACCGCTCAACTTCCAGCAGCTTTACCCGCACCGGTTTGCCGGGGGCCTGCAACATGCACCATGCACCGGGAAACGGTGAAAGACCGTGCACATGGCGCAGCACATCGCGAGCCGGCTGGGCAAAATCAATGTGGGCTTCCTGCTTGCTGATCTTGTCGGCGTAGGTGACGCCCTCTTCTGCCTGTGGAACAGCGTGGAGTGAGCCGGTTGCCTTAAGCTCAACCAGCACATCACTTATCGCGTCAGCACCGGCTTGTGCCAATTCATCATGCAGTGATTGCGACGTGGTCTGATCTGTAATCGGTACGCGATGTTCGTGTACCACAGGCCCGGTGTCGAGCCCCTGGTCCATCTGCATGATTGTAACCCCCGTCTCGGTGTCGCCTGCCATGATAGCCCGTTGTACAGGGGCTGCGCCCCGCCAGCGTGGCAACAGTGAAGCATGAACGTTCAGGCAGCCGAACCGCGGTGCCTGAAGGATCGCATCGGGAAGGATCAGTCCGTAGGCCACCACGACGGCCAAGTCCGCACCCAGTGTCTCAAACGCCTCACGTTCGTCGTCCGGTTTTAACGAAACCGGCGTACGCACCGC
>CAJICM010000094.1_pt1 | contig 11562 bp, 11 predicted proteins | sample 9199691 | NCBI WGS metagenome assembly CAJICM01 (sample SAMEA7708338, study PRJEB35096) | sediment metagenome | biome: marine neritic benthic zone biome [ENVO:01000025]; feature: sediment [ENVO:00002007]; material: shallow marine sediment [ENVO:03000034] sea grass bed [ENVO_01000059] ...
CTTGCAACAACATCACGCAACACTGTCAGTTCAACTGTTCCCGCGTCCTGCCGGTTCGAAATCCTGTATCTGAGGTCCCACTCGCCGGCGCATTGTCCAGGTCCGAGCAGCCGAGGCACCTCACTAATGCGGCTGCATTCCCGGCCAACAACATACTCGGCGGCACGGCGGGCAATTCTGCAACCAGCGAACGTCCTGGCTCTTCCTGTCCCGGACTGCATCCACTCCAGCAGGTCTTCAGCCCCGGCAAGGCTGCGTTCTACCCCGCCCCCATAAATTTCAACAACTGCCAGCAAGGCGCGCAGCTGAATTTCGGCAGGCGCTTGCAAAAAAGGGGGTCGCAGAATACGGGCGAAACCTGCGGTTTCATGCACAACAGCTTGCTGGATCAGCTCGCAGGTCGCTTGCTGAAGCGCCTGTCGTGCCCGCGCGAGACGCCGCGAAGAACGCGCCAGGTCGATTTTACTTACGCCTTCGTTTTCCAGACTCTCAAGCGCTTTGCGCACTCGCACTCTTTCATATTTGATATCGCGGTTGGTCGGGTCTTCCACCCAACTCACCCCGGCGTGTAACAATGTGGACCGCAACCGGGAACGAGACACTTCCAGCAGAGGTCGGACAATAGTTAATCCATTGAATTCCGACCGCACCTGCATGGCTGAAAGGCCGTCAACGCCGGCACCTCTCGCCAGGGCCATTACAAGCGTTTCAGCCTGATCATCAAGCGAGTGCGCCGTAACAAGCACGGCATCATGGAGGTGGCAAACCTGTGACATAAGACTGTAGCGCGCTTCGCGAGCAGCTGCTGCCAAACCGGTTTCCGGATGCGGGCCATGCCAGATCAATTTCTCTGCCGGCAAACCCGCCAGACCCGCTTCGCGCAAAACAAAATCAGCCTCTTCGCCAGATTCCGGTCGCAGCTTGTGGTCCACGGTCACCACATGAACAGCCAATCGAGCGTCAGGTTCCAGCCCCCTGTTCCAGCGATGCATCAGCCACATCAGCGCAATTGAGTCAGACCCGCCTGAAACTGCCAGCACAACGCTGGTCAGACCGGTCAGATGTCGAGAAAACAGACTTGCCGCTTCATGTTCATCGACGGCCGCATTATCAGCTGCACCCGGCACGCTGCATTTCTTTGAGTGACGTGTTGCGCAGCGAGGTCTGCTTGGCGAATTTCTTGTTGACCTCGGCGAAGGTTGAGCAGGCCTGCTTCTTCTGTCCAAGCTTGTTGAGCGACATGCCCAGTTTCAGCAGATTTGAACCACGCTTGTCGCTCTTGGGAAAATTCTGGTAACCCGCCAGAAAGGTCTGGGCAGCCTGTTTCCAGTTGCCCTGTGCGTAATAAGCTTCGCCGAGCAGAAATTGGGCATCATCTGCGAGAGGGTGCTGCCTGTGCTTGGTTACGAAGGTACGAAACCCGGATACGGCACCGGAGAAGTCTCGCGACCTGTAACTCGATTGCGCCTGCTTGAACAGACTGTCGGCAGTTACGTCTATCACGCTCGCATTGCTGGTCGATCCCGCAGAAAGACTGCTGTCACCAGCAGTACTGTCCAGCATCGCTGTGTCGACCTTTTCCGGTGCAAGGGATGGACGGCCCTGTGCATCAAATCCCGGTTCCTGCGCTGGTTCAGGTTGGTAGGCCTGCGGGCCCTGTTGCAGCTGATAGCGCGGCTGACCCTGAGGAAGTTGCTGGGCAACACCTGGCTGACCGCTGCCGATCGGCGGCAGGGAATGCGACTGCACGCCTTGTACCTGACGCGGTTGGGTATTTGTTTGTTGCCACTGCTGCGGTTGCAATGGCTGTGGCGGCGGCTGTGGTGGCAGGTAGGTCGGTTGCGCCGGCGCTGCGGGAACGCCCTGGCTGTCATCGTCAAGGTTCAGCGTACCAAGTATCTGCGGGCCTGACGTTAGTCCGCCGCGCGGAACTTGCGGCACAGATGATGATCCGCGCTCGATCTCGACCGATTGCTGCAGGCGACCGTAGTCGGGAGCCGGCGCCTCCTGCGCCTGGTTCCATTGTTGAGGTTGCTGTTGTGGCGCAATAACCGATGCAACCTGGCGCTTTTTGGGGAACAGGAGGCCCTGGCGCTCCAGCTCACGCAGCCGGTTCAATTCGCGCTGCATATCATATATCTGTTGCGCCATTGCGTTGATTTGAGCCGAAAGTTGCTGCAACTGCGCCTGTAGCTGCACATTACCAGCGCCACCACCACTGCGAACCTCAGCTTCCAGCCGAATAATCCGATCGTAGAGCGAATTCCATTGATCCGATTGTGCAAAAGCAGAACCTGCCGGCAAAACAGCAAGTCCAAGCAATGATATTGCCAAAGAGCGTTTGAGCTGTTTGATCATGAAAGCGGTCCCTTGAACAAAAAATGTGCCGATAAATGAACTTGTAACGAGTTCCCGGTGAATTCTCAATCCAGGTCTGAAATCAGTCACAATTTCACACCTGGTTAGACTGCCCCTGAAATCCGGTCAAACTTGGACACCAGGCATCTCGCCGGGCAACCAAAGCGGCTCGCGATACCTGCGCCAGCCTTTCTGCAAACACCCTGTCACCGGATTCGCGTATCAGCCCGGTGAAGCGCCGCCGGTAATTGCCGTAACCGCACGGCGATTTTGCGCCCAGCAACTTTCAGCATCGCAAAGCGCGACGGGGCGCTCCTTGCCATATGCCAGTGTGGAAATACGCTTCGCAGCTATTCCCTGAGAAATCAGGAACTCACGGGTTGCCGTTGAGCGGCGAGCCGATAGAGCAATATTGTACTCACGCGTACCACGCTCATCGGCGTGGCCCTCAACTTGTATGGTGACGTTCGGATACTGATTCAACCATTGCGCCTGTCGTCGAAGTGTTTCCATGCCTTCCGGCGTCAAGGTCGTCTGATCGACAAGAAAATAGATCCGGTCACCCACATTGACTATGAAGTCACGTTCCGAACCTGGTGCGACTTGTGTGGCATTGTTGACGGTACTCTGCGATAGCAAGTCAGGTTTTTCTGATTTTGAACATCCAGCCAATACCAGTAACCCGACAAAAGCCAGGCCAACCTTGTGGCCTGCTGTGCTGCGAAACATTTTATCCCACTCCTTGTGGCATCCAATTATCCATCCGCTTGTTGCAAAGCCGGCCCCACCAGACTTGAAACGCAACGCGGAAAATTCATGATGGCCAATCGACCCTTGTGATGGCAGATTTATGGCACTGCATACCAACAACTGACCAGAATGTACTTCGAGCTCCGTTTATCTCAGAAGTGGTGACCAAGCCGGATCAGATGCAAAAGTCGGCGTCGGCACCGGACGCTCATTATATCCCGTCAAATCAACAGAATACAATCTTGCCCCCCCGTTTTCTCCTCCAGATTCGCGGAAGAACATAATCACCCGTCCATTTGGCGACCATGTCGGACCCTCATTATGGAAACCTTCGGTTAATATTCTCTCACCAGAACCGTCTGGACGCATGACTCCAATAGAGAATCGGCCCCCGCCAAACCGGGTAAATGCAATGTTGTCCCCACGCGGTGACCATACCGGTGTGGAATAGCGACCCTGACCAAACGAAATACGCCGCTGACCCGTCCCGTCCGAGTTCATAACGTAGATCTGCTGCCCACCGTCGCGGTCACTTTCAAAGACAATGTGCCGACCGTCTTGCGAATACGACGGAGCTGTATCAATGGCGGCGGTATTGGTCAACTGACGTAATCTTCTGGTACGCAGGTCCATCTCATAAATGTTGGAGTTGCCACCTTCCTGCAGGCTCATGATTACTTTTTGACCATCAGGAGAAAACCGCGGGCTGAAGCTCATATTGGGAAACTCACCGACGACTTCGCGCTGACGGGTATCGATATTGTATAGGTAAACGCGGGGCCGACCGCCCGCAAAAGACATATAGGTTATTTCCTGAGATGTTGGCGAAAATCTGGGGGTCAGCACCAGATCGTTTCCGCTGGTAAGAGCGCGTGCATTGAAACCGTCCTGGTCCATGATGGTCAGAACCTTTTTGCGCTTGTCCTTGGGCCCGCTTTCAGCAACGTATACAATTCTGCTGTCGAAATACCCCTCTTCACCGGTCATTGCCTTGTATATCGCATCAGCAATCAGGTGCCCTATGCGACGCCAGTTTTTCTGTGTTGTCACAAACTGCAAACCAATGATCTGGTTCTGGCCGTAAACGTCCCACAAACGAAAGTCCGCTCGCAATCGCCCGTCACCAAGAATAACCGCCTGACCAGTGACAAGGGCTCTTGCCTGTATGGTTTGCCAGTCAACGAATCGCGGCTGGGCATTGAAATCCGGCGTCTGCTGCAGGTACGAATTTTGTGGCAGCGGGCGGAAAAGACCCGAACGCTCAAGATTGCTACCAATGATTGTCGTAATATCCACACCGTATTGCTGCGACTGCGTGTCAGCTCCACCGAAATTCGGCAATGCAACGGGAATTGGGTCAACCTGCCCCCGGTTGATATCGACCTCAAGCACGGCATGGGCCGGCAGCGAGAGGCCAATCCAGATTAATGCACAAGCACAAAGCCGTTGCAAAACCGCCAATAACAAATTGGCTGCTGCTATTTTTGCGAGTCCCATTGAAAGTCCCTGTTCAATTCAGCCCGACCATCAAGCTGGGATCGAATTTCATTCTTATATCCGACCATAGGTGATGAGTTTCTCTGGGCATTCTGTCGTATGGCTGACACTGGATCAATGCCGCAAGCGCAGAACGCGCGGCCGCCTCTGCCGCTGGATGGTTGGTGACCCGCTCAACCAATGGTTGAGACACCAGTTTCCCATTGACGTCCAGCTGGAACCGCAATGTCACAACCAGTCCTGCAGCATCGCGAGCTCCTGCCGGAATTGACCAGCACTGCCCTACCCGCTGGCGTAACCAGTCGAGCGCTGTAGCAGTCACCTGTTGATCATTTCCAGTCAGGTTTTGGGTTCCCTGCAGGGGAGTGCCAAAAAGGGACTCATTAACAGGCGATGTCTTCTCCTCGTCTGTCTTGTTCAGCAGTGCAGCAATATCATCCAGTTTGAACTCTTCCTGCTTTTTCTTTTTTTTGGCAATTCTCTTGGGCGGCTTGGGCTTCAATCGTGGTTTCGGAACCGGTTTTTGCTTTGCCTTCTTGGGCTTTTCCACCGGTTTAGGCTCAGGTGCCACTTCCTCGGTTTGCTTGATCAGCTCTTCAAGCGGAGCCGGATCTGGTGGCGCAGGTTCAGCCTTGGCCGGTTCAGGTTTCGGTTCCGGTTTAGGCTCCGGTTGCGCCTGGGGTTCACGTGCAGCCTGTTTTATCTCCTTGGCAGGTTTTGGAGTGGGCCTGTCAATTTTCTTTTCAATCTTATGAACCTTCGGCGTGTCCTGTGGCTCGACCGGCTTTTTCACCTCTTCGGTAGTCTGATTGGCGCGTTTGGCGACATCCTGAAAATCTTCGATGTTAACGGCAACAGGAGGGGGTTCGGGAATGTCGTGCTGCTCCGGAGACGGCAAAACCACTACCGCCATCAGCAGAATGGCGGCATGTACCGTAAAGGAAGTCAGCAAACTCCAGTTGATCTGCATATATCTTCGTCCACCTGTCAGAATTTGGACTTTGGGTCAGGACTCTAGTTCTTCGGGTTACTTAGCAGGTCAATTCGTCGAAAACCACTGGCATTGAGCTCTCCGATCACTTGCATCACCAGGCCGTAATTCACTCCCTTGTCGCCGCGCACCCGAACGCGCTGATCCCTGGTTTCGGCTTCTGATTGCCTGCTTTGTGCAATGGCGTTCAATCTTGGCGCGAGTGTGTCGGCCGTCACTTCTGTATCACCGATGTATATCTTGCCTTCCGCATCAATTGAAATAGTGATCGGATCCTTCTTCTCGCCAGGTGTCTGTTCAGCCTTGTTCTCAGGTAGATCAATCGGTACCGAAACATTCAGCAACGGCGCAGCTACCATAAACACAATCAACAGTACCAGCATGACATCAACAAATGGTGTGACATTGATCTCGCTCATGGGCGCAAAACTGGATTTACGCCTGCGCCGCCTGCCATCACCTCTGTTCGTGCTTGCCAATCCTAACGCCATGTTCTCTCCACCGTCCGGTTTTCATCTTACATGCGTTCATCAAGCTGACGCGAAATTATCGAGCCAAATTCGTCTGCAAAATTCTCCAGCCGCGCCGCAATCTTGCCGATGTCACTGGAGTACTTGTTGTAAAACATAACAGCCGGTATTGCTGCCAACAGGCCAAGTGCGGTAGCAAACAGCGCTTCGGCTAGCCCCGGCGCCACAACCGCCAGATTGGTGTTCTTGGAAACCCCAATGGCGCGGAAGGAATTCATGATACCCCATACGGTGCCGAATAGTCCAATAAACGGCGCCGTGGAGCCGACAGTTGCCAGGACCAGTAGACGTTGCTCAAGCTTCGCCATTTCCTTCTGCAACTGGACATCCATCACCTTGTTGATGCGCATTTGCACCCCTGCAAATCCAGCCCGCATGGCAGAGTCCTGCGACCGCTTCCACTCTCTCATCGCAGACATGAACAAGGCAGCCATGCCCTTGTTGTTGCGCGGACCCAGCGTCAGATAGAGGTCTTCCAGCGACTGGCCAGACCAGAACAGTTGCTCGAACTTGTCCATGGTCGATTTCATTCGGCGTACTGCCAGCCATTTTTCGAAGACAATCCCCCAGCACAAGATCGACGCAAAAACCAGGCCGATCATCACCAATTTGACCATTGGCGAAGCAATCAGGAACAGGTTGAGCAACCCGAACTGTTCAGTTTGGGCCGCGAGCTCCCCTACTTTGACTTCCATGTTTTGCCTGCTCTAATCCACGTAACAACCCGTTTGGGTGATAATAATCGATTCTCAAGAACAATATGGGCTTTGATTATTTCAAACCAAATCCATGAAACCGATCGCTTCCAAAGTCCTGAAACAACTTTCCGGGTTCAGAAGAACCCATGCCTCCCGATGATTTTGCGGGCTTCAAAAACCTGTTTACTTTGTCGAAACTGCGGCACCGAAAACCGCGCGAACACCACACCTGATTCCAACAGCACTGAACGCTGCATTAGTTAACACATCGTTACTTTGCAAGCCCGCAGTGCGTTCACCTTTATGATACTAACTGGATCATTTCGGTCGGAATTCTTTGCGGCCGCCCCGACCGATTGATCATTGCGACAGTTACATCGGCTTCAAACAGGGTCCGCCCGTCATGCATTACCGCCTGGGCCATCACCAGTCTCGCGCCCGTGACAAGCTTGATGCGGGTCTCGACCCTCAAGACATCATCAATACGCGCCGGGGCCTTGAAATCGCATACCATGCGCCTGACCACAAAATGCAACCCGTCTTTTGTCAGCTCTGCGTGGTGTACACCGGTCAGCCGCAGCATATCGGATCTCCCGCGTTCACAGAACTTCAGGTAATTGGCATGATACACAAGGCCTGAAAAATCAGTGTCTTCAAAATAAACCCGGATATCGAGGTGATGAACACCATCGGCAATTTGGCCGGATAGGGTCATCATCATTCATCATCCTCAAACAGTTCCACCTGCCTGGTTGTCAATGTTTCGGGCGTGATAAGTCCCAGATGCCTGAATGCATGCGGCGTCAGAATTCGCCCGCGCGGCGTCCGGTTCACGAAACCCTGCTGGATTAGATAGGGCTCTATAATCTCTTCTATCGCATCACGCGGTTCCGACAGCGAAGCCGCGATGGTTTCGATACCAACTGGCCCGCCGCCAAAGTTTATGGCTATGCATTTCAGGTATCGATGGTCGAGCGCATCGAGACCCAACGAGTCCACCTCCAGTTTCCGCAAAGCCTTGTCGGCGGCCTGGCGGTCGACTTGCGCCGTACCGTCAACTGACGCAAAGTCTCGCACCCTGCGCAACAACCGACCGGCAATTCGCGGTGTACCGCGTGCGCGTCGTGCCACTTCAAGCGCACCGTCTTCGGTCATGGCAAGTCCCAGCACCCGCGCACCACGGGTGACTATTTCCAGCAGTTCGTCTTCTTCGTAGAAGTTGAGCCTGACCGGTATGCCGAACCGGTCGCGAAGCGGCGTCGTCAAGAGCCCCGTCCGCGTGGTTGCACCGACCAGCGTAAACTGCGCCAGATCAATGCGCACCGACCGCGCTGCCGGTCCTTCGCCAATGATCAGGTCCAGCTGGAAATCCTCCATGGCCGGATAGAGCACTTCTTCCACTGCCGGATTGAGCCGGTGAATCTCATCGATGAACAAGACATCCCGATCTTCCAGATTGGTGAGCAATGCTGCCAGGTCGCCTGCCTTGGCGATAACAGGACCGGACGTTGCCCTGAAATTGACGCCAAGTTCCCGCGACACAATTTGAGCCAGCGTGGTTTTGCCGAGGCCAGGAGGACCGGCAAACAACACATGGTCCAGTGCCTCACCGCGCGTCCGTGCCGCTTCGATAAATACTTTGAGATTGGACTTGGCCTGCCTCTGACCAATGAACTCATCCAGCACTTGTGGCCTGAGATGTGTGTCGAACTCATCTTCACCGCGCTTAACGGGCTCTAACAAACGGTCGTTCACCGGGCCAACTCCTTCAGACCCAACCTGATCAGGGTTTCTGTTGCAGCATCCTCACCGGCATCGCGCATGGCCGCCGAAACAGCCGCCCCGGCCTGAGTTTGACCGTAGCCGAGATTGACCAGTGCCGAGACCGCCTCAGCTGCCGCGGTTGGTCGCGGTGCGTCAAGTGCACTGGACACTGCTGCCAATGCTGAATCGTCACCGGTAAACTTTGGTGCCTTGTCCTTCAGCTCGGTCACGATGCGTTGCGCCAGTTTCGGCCCGACCCCGTTGGCGCGGCCAACCATCGCCTTGTCTCCCAGCGCAATGGCATTTGTCAGTTCTGCTGTTGTCAAAGTCGACAGCAATGCAAGTGATACCTTGGTGCCGACACCTTGCACATTGTCGAGCAAACGAAACCAGCCGCGTTCACCGTCGGTCGAAAATCCAACCAGCCGGATCGAATTCTCCGACACCAGCATTTCGGTGTGAAGCACCGCGGCTTCTCCGACCGGCGGCAATGCAGCCAGCGTCTTGGCTGAACACGCCACGTGATAACCAACCCCGCCCACATCCAGGATAACGTGATCATCACCATATTCATCCACAATCCCTTTTAGCCTGCCGATCATCCCGCCGCCTTTAGTGCTGCCATCAGCGACGCCGGTCCGCGGTGTTGCGCATGGCAGATGGCGATCGCCAGGGCATCCGCAGAATCCGCTGAGTTGGGCGTGCACTTGGGCAACAGTATTTTCACCATCGCCTGTACCTGGTGCTTATCCGCATGACCAGCTCCGACCACGGTTTTTTTCACCAGGTTTGGCGCATATTCCGCGACCCGCAGACCGGCTTGAGCCGGCACAAGCATGGCGATACCGCGCGCCTGCCCAAGCTTCAAGGTGGCACGTGCATCCTTGTTGACAAATGTTTCTTCTACGGCCGCTTCCGCCGGCTCAAATCCACCTATGACCTCCTTCAGTTTCTCATACAACTGCATCAGTCGATCCGACAGCACGGCGTTTGCGTCTGACTTGATGGTGCCATCTGCGACATAGGAAAGCCTTGTGCCGTGTACCGCGACAATACCCCAGCCGGTGTGCCTCAATCCCGGATCTATCCCGATTATGCGAATCGCCTGTGTCATCAAAATCACCCTACGCGGCCTGTGCGGGCGGAGGCAAACTTGTCTGCCATTTTGTCCAGTACAATTCCTGTACAACTATACATTTAATTTTAGCGGTGATTTCCAGCTTTCCCAGCCGTACAACCAAAAGTTACAGGGCATATTCCAAAGTGGCGTTCGAGGCTGCGGCCGGCTAGGACAGAACTGCCAGAGCATCCGTATTGATCAAGCCGGCTTTTCATTGCATTTTCGATCGTCATCTTTATTGGCTTGTTCCCTCGTCGAGCTGGCTCCTGATCCAGGCCTCAAATGCATGCGCAGCCTCTTTCGCGGGCGATGCATCGCTTACCCGAATGTAGTAGCTCCACCTGCTGGGAATGGACAAGGCAAACGGCCTCACCAGCTGCCCGCTCTCCAGACTCGCGCGGGCTGTAAACAAGTCACCCAGTGCTACTCCATGGCCTGAAGCTGCTGCCATTTGCACCATCGGCATATCCGAAAACACCAGCCCGCCGCGCGGATCAACCTGGCTCGCGCCAGCAGCTTCAAGCCAGCGCTGCCAGTCCACATGGGTAACCAGATGCAGCAAACGCAGTCGCTTAAGGTCTGAAGCCTTGCGCAATCCTGGCTCAGCGCTCAGCATGGATGGTGCACATACCGGAAACAGCGCCACCTGTGCCAGCAGGTCTGCCCTGTCGCGCAATTGCACCTCATCGCCAAACGCCACCTGCACATCCGCTGTTTCATCTGTAATGTCGCCCAATGCACGAGCAGCCGCAAGATGAATGCTGATGTCCGGAAACTGGCTGGCGAACTGTCCGATCCTGTCCGCCAGCCAGAATGTTGCAAACCCCGGTGGGGCGACCACTTTCAACTCACCCGACAAAGCCGGTTCATCAGCTGCCGCGCGTGACATGATATCAAGCGCGCGCCGAGCTTGCTGGGCATATCGCCGGCCACGAGGGGTCAGCCGAACGCCGCGACCATCCGGTTCACTGACGGCAAAGCCCAGGTCATCCTCCAGCCGCCGCAACATGTGACTGACCGCTGATCGCGTCAGAGACATTTCGTCAGCAACGGCGCCTGCAGATTTCAGCCTGTCCAACGCTTCGAGAGCCCGCATCGCCTTTACCGGCGGTAGCCGGTTGAATTTGCTCATGCCATCCGCTTCCATCGACAAATTTTCGTCAACAATAACAAGAGAAATTTCACTTGTGTGTTAAAATTTGTCACCTCATCATGAGGTTACAGGTATACCGACGTACTGGATGGATTTGATGGACGCTGAATTTTCCCGCCGCAAGCTGCTGGAACGTGATCATCTTCGTGCGCTGTATGAGCGTTCAGACTTGCGTGGCTGGTTACAGGTCGGCTCGCATTTCGGCGCCATTGGCTTCACCGGCTTTGTGCTGTGGCAGACATGGGGCACCTGGATGGCAGTCCCGGTTTTCATAATTCACGGCATTCTGATAAATTTTCTGTATGCGGGGCAACATGAACTGAGCCACGGTACGGTGTTCCGGACCAAATGGCTGAACGAATGGCTGGGCCGGCTAATTGGTTTCGCGATGATATATCCACGCGATTTCGACAGGATCCAGCACTTCGCACATCATCAATATACCCAAAACTGGGAAAAGGATGGCGAATTGATCCGCGAACCCTACACGCTGTCATCCTACCTATTATGGTTTTTTGGTCCGTCCTACTGGTTAACTCGCGTCAAACGCATTTTGCGTTTTTCCGCCGGGATCGTAACCGAGCCGTACGTCTTCAAGACGCAGCATGACCTGGTTATCACGGAAGCCCGCATTACGCTGGCGTGCTACGCACTGATTGCTGCGGTATCGGTTTACCTGCAATCCTGGGCGCCGGTGATCC
>CAJICM010000226.1_pt1 | contig 11461 bp, 7 predicted proteins | sample 9199691 | NCBI WGS metagenome assembly CAJICM01 (sample SAMEA7708338, study PRJEB35096) | sediment metagenome | biome: marine neritic benthic zone biome [ENVO:01000025]; feature: sediment [ENVO:00002007]; material: shallow marine sediment [ENVO:03000034] sea grass bed [ENVO_01000059] ...
ATATCGCTTCCAGTTCATTGAATGAACCTGAGTAAAACAGTGCAATGGCAAAAACGCCGATCGCCACATAAGCCAAAATCGTGCCGAACCAGCACAAGGCGTATCGCGCATACAATGGTCCGGAGCGACCGCTGAAACTAAAGGGCGTGTTCCCGAAGCGCATGTCGTTTGTGATGTGTTCTGCCAGTATCAGGTTCATTGCCGGGGTGGACCAGCCAACCGTTATCGGGCTCAGCAAAAGTGATCCGAAATACTTTCCACTGTAAGACAGGGCAGAACCTGACAAGGCCCCGCGAATACCCCGCCAAACCGTTCTGGAGAGGCGATATCGCCGCGCTCGATAAATTGCAAAACCGTAAAGCGCCACCAGTGACAAGGTCACTACCAGCTGAAACGCTATCAATACTGGGCTTTCTGGGCCGTAATATGCAGCTAGCCCCAGTCCAACGAGTGCCAATGGCAAAAAGACTATGGCCATAATCACTATAAAGCCTGTGAATAGTTCTTTTCCGGTTCCGGTATATTCAACGGGTTCACCGTTTATGCGAACGCTGGACCAAATATGACGGCGAACGCGAGTCCTTGCCCAAAAACGGTAAATCCAAAGCGTAATCAGGTTCAGAACGAAATTTGAGACTGCAATTGCACCCAGTCCCGACTGTGACACGTACTCGATTTTGACTGGTTCCGCGCCAACCGGCGCAGTTGCCGAAGCACGGTCTCCAAATCGGCTGGATGTCATTGGAAAGGGTCTTTCTGGACTAAACGGGCACAATTATCGTTGGGAATCAATGCAATGGTAACCCATTAGCGATCTCCGGCAACCTTCGGCTTGCGAGGGAGCAGGTGTTGCAAATATGTCACACTTTTTAGAAATCTGCACCGACTGCCACATAATGCCTTAATCGCGCTCAAATCAGGATTATAAGAGGGTGGTACACGCAGTAAATGAAAAGAACACGCCTAGCACTTTAGAAGGGGAAAAGAGGCAGGCGGTTTAACCTAACAGGCAGACCCGGGGCGGATTTGACCAAATGTATGCGAGTCTAAACAACAAGAGCAGGCGACTGAAAGAGCATGTGACGAAGGCTGTGCAGCGCGGGACGCACCACTGCTTTAATGTTCTCTCACTCACTTTTCTCAGATCTGAGAAACGCGCGGCGGGACTTGGGTCATATTTACGTGGATCTACCAGTTTGCGATTGGCAGTCGGCCTGCTGCTGACGGGCAGTGCCGGTTTTGTTACCGCTGGTCACAGTTGGGCGCAGGCACAATTGCCACCCGGATTTTATTCTTTTGCGCCCAGCAAGCAGGAAATGCCTGTTGGTCAACTGTCCGCTCGTGCCCAGGCAGATCTTAACGCTGCCCTGGCAGCTTACAGAGCGAAGGATTTTGCCGCGACAATGCCCCGTCTAGCCCGTCCTTCAAGAGAAGGCAGCATCCAGGCAAACTGGTTGTTGGGTCATATGTATCGGAAGGGCTTGGGGGTATCGGCAGATTTGGCGACAGCCTTCAAACACTACTATCGGGTTGCTGATGATTATGTCGACCACCGCAGTGAGGTTTCAGGTAATGAACAGTATTTTGTACTGGACAGCCTGACACGTACGGCAAATCTTCTGCGCAAGGGACACAAGAAGGCTGGCATCAGGAAAAACATTCCCCGCGCATTGCACTTCTACCAGACAGCTGCATCAGCCGGGCATGCAGGTGCCCAGTATGGTTTCGGTATCATGTACCTCAATGGCGAGGGCGTGACCATGGACCGATCATATGGCATGCGATGGCTCGGCACAGCAGCACAGAAGCGATATGCGCCAGCCGCATCGTTGCTTGGCGATATTTATGAAGACAGTGGTGACACGGTACGGGCGTTGGTCTGGTACAGAATCGCTGCCGACACCGCCAGACGTTCGCTGAAAAAGAAAATCTCACGCAAGTATGACAAACTTGTTGCAGTTGCCAGTCAGGATCAACTGGATGAAGTGAGCAGACTGTACAAGAGATGGTCTAACCGTTTTCCAGTTCGCTCCCGTCAAGCTCGAAACTAGTCTTTGGGAACTGTGTAGTACCCGTTAGGTGTTTCTGGAGAGATTCAGGTTTTGATTGTATAAAAACCGCGCTCTAACCTTTTGTTGTCGCATTTCTTTTTCACAAAACCGGTATCCACTTTTGTGAGAATTGCTCTAAATATCCAGTTCTACGATGACTGGCACGTGATCGGATGGCTTTTCCCATCCGCGCACGTGACTGTCTATGCGAAAACCCACAGACCGGTCGGTAGCCTGCGGTGACAGCAATACATGATCGATTCTGATGCCATTGTTTTTCTGCCACGCCCCAGCCTGATAGTCCCAAAACGTGTAAATACCATCAGACTGATCGAAGCTCCGCACCGCATCAGTTAGACCCAGCGCAGTGAGTTCACGAAACTTTTCCCGTGTTTCCAGGCGGAAAAGGGCATCCTCAGTCCACAACTCCGGCCGCGCGGCGTCACGGGCCTGCGGAATCACATTGTAGTCGCCGAGAAGCGCAAAAGGCTCTTCCATTATCAGTGTCTTTTTTGCATGGGTAATCAGTCGATCCATCCAAGCCAGTTTATAGGGATATTTTTCCGTTTCGACCGGATTTCCGTTGGGTAGATACAAGCAGCCAACCCGACAGACTGTCCGTTCTCCTGGTACGACAGCTTCCAGATAACGGGCTTGCTCATCCGTATCGTCACCGGGAAGACGCATGACAACATCCTCAACGGGCTTGATGGACAGGATCGCAACGCCATTGAAACCTTTCTGTCCGTGCGTGACAATATTGTAGCCGATCTCCTCAAAGGCGCCACGAGGAAAAGTGTCATCCATGGACTTGATTTCCTGGAGGCACGCGACATCGGGCCGGGCTTCCTTTAGCCAGGAAATAGCGGTTCCCAGACGCGCCTTTACGCCGTTGATATTCCAGGTCGCGATCTGCATGGTCACCTCAGGTTCATGTTACCTTACAGACCACAGTTGCTGCAGGCGACCGACGGCGTCAAGACCACAAAGTCGATCGTCACCAGTTGCAGTGCAAGTGGTTCCGCCTTCATAAAGCAGTGCGGCTCATTCGCAGCGATCAAGCAATCGTTCGCGTCTGCCAGACTCAAGACGCGCCTTGCGTTTGGATACCTCGCTGCACCATCTGAGATGTGTTTCGTAACGGAGGCTCCAGCGTCGACCACCAAATCCGCAATCGAGGCGACGTCCTTCGCGCGCCTGCCGCACGGCAGAACGGGCATAGTTGCGGCAATGAGCACGGACGGCTCGATCACGGCGGGCGGCAGCCAGCCGGCAGCTTCGAATCTGCCGAGCCCTTGTGTTCAACAATTTGGTGGCAGCACGTGGCCCAATCCGAATACACAAGCGCGCCTGGCGGACCCGGCTTGACGACCAGCGTTCACCGTCAAAACCGCACTTTGACACACGAGCCTGCTGGACCTGTCGTACGCTCTGTCCGGCAAAGTTTCGGCAAAACCGGCCTGTACGGGAATCGTCAGCCAGTACTTCGTCTGACTCAGTATCGTCCAAGTCAGGCGGGGTGATATCCTCGCCGCCTTGTTCGCGAGTTGCAATCTCACGTTTGCATTTGTCCAGTTCCCGGTCGCGCGCTGCGCGGGATCCGTTATATATGGATGAGGGGTTACGCATGCAGAAGTTGAAGTAGGAGTTTCTGGGATACCCCCACAAACTGCCGGAGAATCGGCAGTTCAAACGCTTGTTTTCATCGTTTTGAACAATCGCGCGTGTAGCATAGTTGTTGCAAGCCGCAACCTTTGCGGAATCTGCTTGTGGAGCCTCCTGTTGTAGATCTTCAGCATCCTGCTGCAACGGTCGTTGTAACGGTTTCGGCGGCGGCGAAATGGTTATCTTCTCCTTATCCTCCCGCGGCGCTGGTGGGTCAGGCAATGGCTTGACAATAGTCTGCCTGGCGGGTTCATCGGGAGATGGCTTTACCGGATCTGCCGACTTTGAAGGCGCAGGGGCCGGATCTGGTTGCGACGACACACTGGGCTCTGAACGAGGCTGGGTTGGTGTCGGCTTCGCCGAAACAGTGGGTTTTTGAGGTGCTGGAGCGGGAGCGGGATCATCTGTTCGGGTAACCGGGCTGGAGGTGGAGATGACTCCCGATATGCAACAGGTATCTGAACGCTTGGGCGGCACGCCCGTTTTGAGGGCACATGTGGCCTTTGGCCCTTTTGCGCCAGGCCAGGAATATGTCCACGCACGACATTTTCCGTCTTTTTTGCAAGCGTTTTCACATAAATCAGGATTGGGAGCCGACAGTTCCAAGGTCTTGTAGTCCAACCCCGGTCGATCAGTCGAGCCGTCACGGGCGGCAACTGCGGCAGATGATAGGAAAAAAATGCAGAATACGGCGGCTAAGAAGGGCCTAAGCCAGAATGGAGAGTGCAGCATGAAATACATTGCGTCCCTGAAAAGTCCCTCAGTGACGATTTTGCGCACGATCATGGCGCAATTGTGGGCTTGAACCACTGAAGCCAGTTCAACCCGGTCAAATCGAAAAACTCGTGCCACACCCGCACGAGGCCGTAGCGTTCGGATTATTGACCTGAAACTGTGCAGCCATCAGGTCATCCACAAAGTCGACTTCCGACCCCAGTACATAGACCAGCGAAACAGAATCTATCAACAAAATGGCCCCGTCGCGTTCAACAACAGCGTCACCTTCACCGGCCTTGTCATCAAGTTCGAACTCATATGAAAAACCCGAGCATCCGCCACCGTTGACCGCCAACCGCAACGCGGTCTTGTCGGTTTCATTGGCAACAATCTCCCGAATTCTGCGAGCCGCGTTTTCGGTTAGTGTAATTGCTGCAGACATGGCAAGAATAGCCTCGAATGATCTAGTGTCCAATAAGTACTTATGTTGTTTGAGTTGAGTGGTTTGTCAATGCGCATCCTGAAATTGTCTCAAATGGAAAAATTTTCATGGAAAAACTAGCGCCGTTTGCCAGTCATCCCAGTAATTCGCGTGGCAGGTTCCTTGATGAGACCGATGCCGCAGGTCGGTCTCCGTTTCAGCGGGATCGTGACCGCATAATTCATTCTGCGGCGTTCAGACGTCTCAAACACAAAACGCAGGTGTTCGTCTATCACGAGGGCGATCATTATCGAACGCGTTTGACCCATTCGCTTGAAGTAGCTCAGGTGGCACGGTCCATCGCGCGAGCCTTGCAACTGGATGAAGATCTGACCGAAGCGCTTTCGTTGGCGCATGATTTGGGCCATACGCCTTTTGGCCATGCCGGAGAACGTGAGCTGAACCGGTGCATGGCGGATCACGGCGGTTTTGATCACAATGCACAGGCGCTTCGCATTGTGACCCGGCTTGAGCGCCGGTATGCCGGTTTTGACGGGTTGAACCTGACATGGGAGACTCTGGAAGGCCTGGTGAAGCACAATGGCCCGGTACTTGATGCACAGGGTTTGCCGGTTGGGCGTTATGCAAACACCGGACTTCCACATGCGATGCTTGAATTCGCACAAAGTCACGACCTGCATCTGGACAGCTATGCATCTGCGGAAGCGCAAGTGGCCGCGATTTCTGACGACATCGCCTACAATGCCCATGACATTGATGACGGCCTGCGGGCAGGCCTGTTCAATGTCAATTCCCTTCGCGAGGCGCCAATTGCCGGCAATGCCATCCGCGAAGTTGAAACCTTGTGGCCCAACCTGGACAGGCATCGCCTGATTCACGAGACAGTTCGGCGCGTTATTTCCTGGATGATCTACGATGTGATCGCCAGGACCAGGGCGTCCGCAGTTGAAACCGGCGTTGACAGCGCTGACGCGGTACGCAACTCAAACGTTGCCATAGTCGGATTCTCGGCGCAAATGGCTCAGAACAACACAGACTTGCAGGCGTTTCTGGCCGAGCATATGTACAAGCATAGTAAAGTCATTGCGATTATGCGTCGGGCCCGTCGAGTGGTAAGCGACCTGTTTGAGGCCTACGGCAGCGACCCGGGGCAATTGCCAGCCGATTGGCAGGAACAGGGATATTCGCGTGGAGACAGCCGCCAGGCGCGACAGATCTGCGACTTTATTGCCGGCATGACTGATCGCTACGCGCTTGATGAACACAAGCGGTTGTTTGACCTCGATCCGCTTTTCCGTTAAGCCCCGCGCGGCACATCCGGTAACACGGATAAGGCCATTACTCACAGCCATACCCCCGGACAAGATGAACCCGTTCAACCAATTCAAGACCATACTCGACAACACGCTCATTCAACTTGTTGATGACGGCTTGCTTCCGGACGGCGTGGACACATCCAGGGTAGTTGTAGAGCCGCCAAGAGATACGGCTCATGGCGACATTACCACCAATGCAGCAATGGTACTGGCCAAGCCTTCAGGGAAGCCGCCACGTCAACTAGCCGAATATCTCTGCCAGGCTCTTGAGCAGCACGAGTACATTTCATCGGCAGAAGTTGCGGGCCCCGGTTTTGTCAATCTTCGGATCTGCAAGACCTATTGGCCTGGATTCATCCGCGCAGTACTCGCTGGCGGGGTGGAGTTCGCCAGATCGACCATGGGGCAGGGGCGTTCTGTCAATGTCGAATATGTCTCCGCAAATCCCACTGGCCCGCTGCATGTAGGTCACTGCCGCGGCGCCGTATTTGGCGATGCGCTGGCAAATCTGCTGGCAGCAACCGGTCACGAAGTGACGCGGGAATACTATATCAACGATGCAGGCAGCCAGATCGACACGCTCAGCGAAAGCGTTTACCTGCGCTATCTCGAAGCGCTTGGGGAACAAATAGGTGAAATACCGTCCGGACTGTATCCGGGTGACTACTTGTTACCGATTGGCCAATCACTGGCTGACGAGTTCGGCGAAAAACTGAGATCGATGGATGAAACGCAGCGCCGGTTACTGATAAAAGATCGCTCGATCGCGGCAATGATGATTTTGATCAAAGAGGATCTTGCGGCGCTGGGTGTCCATCAGGAAACATTCTTCTCTGAGAAAAAGCTCCATGAAAACGGGAAAATAGCGGAAACAGTTCAAATGATGCGTGATGCCGGTCTGATCTACGAGGGACGCATACCGCCACCCAAGGGCCAGGTGCCCGAAGACTGGGAAGATCGCGATCAGACCTTGTTTCGCGCGACACAGTTTGGCGACGACATAGACCGGCCGCTCATGAAATCGGATGGCAGTTTCACCTATTTTGCGGCCGACGCTGCTTACGCGCGCGACAAGATCGAACGGGGTTTCAGCGAACTGGTATTTATTCTGGGTGCTGATCATGGCGGGTACGTCAAACGGTTGAAAGCCGTTACCAAGGCTCTATCGCAGGATCAAGTGACCGCTGATGCCCTGTTGTGTCAGCTGGTTCGGCTTTTCCGTGGTGGTGAACCGATCAAAATGTCCAAGCGGGCCGGTGAATTCGTTACATTGCGTGAAGTTGTCGATGAGGTTGGCGCAGACGTGTTGCGTTTCATGATGTTGACACGCAAGAATGACGCGCCGCTTGATTTCGATTTCCAGAAGGTGACAGAGCAATCCCGGGATAACCCTGTTTGGTATGTTCAATACGCGCATGCGAGGATCGGATCAGCATTTGTGAAGGCCAAGCTTGAAGTTGTAGAGGCTGTAAACGAACTGTCGGATGTGAGTGAAAAAACGCTGCTTATGCTCGATGATGAGACCGAACAGCGAATCATTGCGCTGATCGCTGGTTGGCCACGTGCGGTCGAACTGGCCGCAGTTAATCGCGAGCCTCATAGGTTGGCGTTCTATCTATATGAAGTTGCAGCAGAATTTCATTCGTATTACAACAAGGGCAAAGATCAGCCGCAATTAAGGTTTATTTTGCCTAATCAGGTGCATCTTACGCAAGGACGTCTCGCCTTGTTGCAAATGATCCGCTATACTTTGGTTAGTGGGCTTAACATCTTGGGCGTAAAACCTATCGATGAGATGTAAGGGTTTGATGGGAACTGGATGGATCAGGAATCAAATAGTAAACCGAGCAATCGCGGTAGTTGGCGTGATCGGCTCGGCATAAACGACGACAACGCGGCCGCAAAACCACAGGCGAGCTCCGAACCGGCAGAAGCGCCGGCCAAGCCGGCCGCTGGTGGCAAGGCAAAGGTTGTCGCCAAACCGGCACCGATGGCACCACGACCAGGTGCAGCGGTGAAGGCACCTGTTCGAGTCGAAAAGGCGCCTGCGCCAGATGCCGAAAAAGTGCAGGAAAATCCGAAGCCGGCATCGGAACGGCCCCCGGTTTCCAGTGGATCCAAAGATGATGCGTTTGCCGAACGCCTTCGTCAGCACCGCGCGGCAGCTGAAGAAGCCGTAAAGAAGCGGAGCACGTCACCTGGTCTGGACAAGTTCTCGTTCGCAAAAAAGGAAGTTGAATCGGCCCGGGCAGAAAGTGTTCCGGCAAAACCGACTACCCCGAGGCCGGCAAGCCCGGATACGGTCGCGACTGTCACACCGCCTCAGGCGCCTGCGCCTCCGCGGCCGCCAGCGTCTATGCGGCCTCCGGCTCAGGTAGCCGCTGCTTCTACATCGCCAGCCACGGCGCCAATACGCCGTCCTCCACCTCTGCAACCGGTAAGGCCGCCGGCCGCAGGCGGTGGCTTGTCGCCATCGCCCAGGCCGTCGCAGTTTTCACCGCCGCAATCTCCCTATGGTCAACCACCTTTGGGCCAACCGAGGCAAACTGCTCCGGCGTATAGGCCACAGGGGCCTGGTTATGCGGCTCCACCCGGACCGCGTCCGCAACCCTATCCCGGGTATACACCGCAAGGGGCCGATCCTCACGCCCGTGGCGGGTACAATGGCCCTCGGCCACCGGCCCCACAACCTGCACCTCCTGGTCCAGGGCATCGTTTCGCGCCACCTTCCAGCGAGCACGATTTGTTCGAGGACAATGGATATCGGCCCGCTGCACCTTTAGGCCGTGGTTCTGCAGTACCATCACGAAATGAGCCGTTGCGTCCGGATTTCGAAGATCCATTCGATGACAAGCGCGACTATGGCGGGCGTACTGCTGGTGATTACTCTCAGGCGTATCGCGAATATGACGACGAAGACTATGAGGAAGACGAGCCACGCCGTTGGGGTGGTCTGATCATGGTCATCCTCGCATTGCTGACAATTGGAGCAATAGCAGCCGGGTTGATCTACTGGTATATGAAATCCGGCACGGCAACCAGCGGCGGTTCAACTGGCGAAGTTCCCGTCATCAGCGCACCTGAAAAACCGGTAAAGGCGGAACCTGATACCACCACAAAACCGCCTGCCAGCGCTCCAGCTCAGGGCAAGAAGCTGATCTATGATCGTATTCTGGGCGACAGTAGTGGCAGCGAGCCAGAAAGGATTGTGCCGCGACAGGAGACCCCGCAGGCACCTGCCAGCAACAGCGGAGATGACAATCTCCTGCCGTTACCGTTGCCGCCTCCGCCTCAGACCCAAGGTTCTATGACGCCCGAGAATGCCGGGCCGGATCCCGCGCAGCGAACAGCCGGCGCGGCCACAAACAGTCTGAATACACAAGAAGCCGCCGGGAGCGAACCGGCGGCTTCTGCCGTTTTAACGCCACCTGCAGCCGCGTTGACAGAATCTGAGCCGCAAACTGCGCAGCTGGGTTCGATTGAACAGCCGCCGGTACCGCGCAGCAGACCAAGTAATCTGGTAGCAGCAATACAGCAGGCGCCGTCAACAGAGTTTCGCCCCGTGTTACAACCGACTCCCGCTCCTGGCCAGCAATTGAATGCGCCTATAGATTTGCAACAACAAGCTGCAATCGTAAACCAGCAGGTACAAGCGCCTGTCAGCAACCAGGTTGCGACTCCAGCTCCAGCGCCGGCGGTACCGCAAACGCGCACCGTATCGCGGGATGATGATCCGCTTTCCGGATTGCGAGCACCTTTGAGTTCGCCCAGTCGGGCAACCCAGCAGCAAGTGCCACAAGCATTGCAGCAACAACAATCTGCTGCAGTTACACCGCCACCGCTGCCAACCCCACAGCCCCAGCAACCGATTACATCGCAGTCACTGCAGTCATTTTCTCCGCCACCTGTAAACCAGAATCAGGCAGCCCGAGCCACGGGTTCCGGCTATGTGGTACAGCTTGCTGCCTATCGATCGGAACAGGAAGCGTTGGGACAATACCAGCAACTGCGAGCCAGGCACCGCAACATAATTGGCGATTTGCCGCCGGCAGTACAGCAAACCAATCTCGGTGCCAGTGGCATCTTTTATCGTCTTGGTATGGGCCCCGTGGCATCCAAACAGGCGGCCACGGAGATGTGTAACAAGCTGATTGCAGCTGGTGAGCGCGACTGTCTGGTGCGTCGTCGCTAGTTTTCCGGTTTACGAGCAGATTCAGAGAACTGGCGGAGGGGATCCGTCTTATGCCGCATCAGTCGTGACCATTATTAGTGCCTCCCGTCAGTGCCTAATGGACAGGTTGGTTTGTGCTCCATAGGTCACGTAGCAACACAATCAGTTCCAACCAGTTCGGGTTGATCTAACAAATCCTCCACCGCCATATCCGGATTTTGCGGGAATTTGTTGGCCGCTCATCACCGGCCTCAGATACTGTCGATAGCCAAAAATTATTCCGAATTGTCGAATTATTTATAGTGCTCCTTGATTTCGTCTCGGACAATCCTGCCCAAAGATCGCGCAAACTTGGCCGTCGGGAGGTTTCAGCATGAAGTTTCAACTCGCCATCAATCTGGAGAGAATTACTGATGAAATTAGTATGGAGGAGGTGGCGCGCCATACCCTGGAGATGGTGCAAATGGCCGATGAGGGCGGCTTTCATATTGCCTGGTCAGCCGAACACCATGCTTTGGAGATGACCATCGCTCCAGACCCTTTTCAGTTGTTGACATGGTGGTCGACCCACACAAACAGAATTCGCCTCGGGACCGCCGTGGCGGTGGCTGCATACTGGCACCCGATCAAGCTGGCTGGCGAAGCTGCGATGACAGACCTGATCACTGGCGGACGGCTTGAATTCGGTATCGGATCGGGTGCCTACCAGCGTGAGTTTGACCGCATGCATAATGGACTGAAACAAACGGACGCCTGGATGTACATGCAGGAAATGTTGCCAGCGATACTCGCACTTTGGCAGGGAGATTATGAACACAACGGCAAGTATTGGCAGTTCCCCACCGCGACTTCCGTACCGAAGCCGGTGCAGGATCCGCATCCACCCATCTGGGTCGCTGCTCGTGCACCCATCACGTATGAATTTGCCGTCAAGAACGGTTTTAACATCATGTCGTGGCCACTCACCCGGCCTATGTCGGAGGCGGAGCTTTACAAATCTCGGCTTGACGAAGCTCTGGCTAACAACCCGGACAAGCCGAGACCCATCTTCTCCATGATGCGGCACACTGCACTTTATGACCGCAAGGAGGATTGGGAG
>CAJICM010000400.1_pt1 | contig 11338 bp, 9 predicted proteins | sample 9199691 | NCBI WGS metagenome assembly CAJICM01 (sample SAMEA7708338, study PRJEB35096) | sediment metagenome | biome: marine neritic benthic zone biome [ENVO:01000025]; feature: sediment [ENVO:00002007]; material: shallow marine sediment [ENVO:03000034] sea grass bed [ENVO_01000059] ...
ACCCGTTCCAGGCGTCAGCACCATGACCTTGCGCGATGGCCGGGTATTGCTGGCCAAACGAGCCAAGAAGGCCGGGTACGGGCTGTGGAGCCTGCCGGGAGGACATATCGAGCCCGGCGAACTGGCCCGCGACGCCGCCTTGCGGGAACTTGCAGAAGAAACCGGCGTTACTGCACGCGTTGACCGGTTGATCGAGTGTCAGGACATAATCCATCGCGACGCGCAGGACAACGTCGTGTTTCACTATGTTGTTTCAGTATTCCTGTGCCACTGGCAACACGGCGAAGCTGTTGCCGAAACAGATGTTTCAGAAGTCATGTGGGCGCAAATGTCTGATCTGGATCATCTGCAAATGACACAGGGCACCGCGGAACTGATCAGGAAAACATTGGAAACCCTCACATAAATCTGATTGGCATGTGAGCGGATGATAAGTCACCATTTGCGACCATGAAATTGATAACGAGCATGCTTGCCGCATTGTTTCTTGCAATGTTTGCGGCCTTGTCTCTGGCAAGCGACGATGCGGAACGCTTCGTCCGCATGGGATGGGCGAATACGGACTTTTCACAAGTTACGGTACCCCTATCCGAGGTGATGTCAGGTGGGCCACCGCGCGACGGCATTCCGCCTATCGACAATCCGCAATTCCAGCCTGCAAGCGCTGACAAGACCCTGACAGCCCACGACCCTGTTGTCTCGTTGGAAATCAATGGCGATGCACGCGCCTACCCGCTACGGATTCTGATCTGGCACGAGATTGTTAATGACACTGTCGGCGGCATGCCGGTTGCCGTCACTTACTGCCCGTTGTGCAATGCGGCAATAGTGTTTGATCGCATGGTCGACGGCGAATTGAAGGATTTCGGCACAACCGGGCTGCTGCGCAATTCAGACCTCATCATGTATGACCGACAGACCGAAAGCTGGTGGCAACAATTTACCGGTCAGGCCATAGCCGGATCCCAGGTGGGCAGCACCCTTAGATTCCTGCCGGCCCGGCTGGAGAGCTGGGGAGAGTTCACCAAGCGATTTCCTGACAGCAAGGTCCTGGTACCCAACAATCCGAACTTCCGCAATTATGGCCGCAACCCCTATGTCGGCTATGATAGTGCTGCAGCGCCATTTCTTTATAGAGGCAAGATGCCGGAAGGAATCAGCCCGATGGCCAGAGTCGTGGTCTACCGGCTTGATGGTAAAGTCACGGCAATTGCACTTTCGATGCTGAGGAAAAGCGAAGAGCTGATGCATGGCGACGTCGTCATCAAATGGCGGGCTGGCCAGGCGTCTGCGCTGGATCAGGGAGAAATTGCCAAGGGCCGCGATGTCGGCAGCATCATCGTTCAGAAAAAGAACAGCTACGGACGCTATGAGGACATTCCCTACGATGTCACATTTGCTTTTGTTGTCGAGGCATTTGAACCTGGTACGGAAATACAACAATAGCTGCGTCGGCGCCGTTTAGGCTGACAGTTCAGCATTCGCACAACCTCCGATCGTTGCAAATAAGGCGCGTTAACCTTTTGGCAAGTATCGACGTGTGTCTCGCGACCTACATGCTAGTGTGCTGTAACAAGCAACTCTTTCTGGCACGAACAGATCGAAAGTTGCCTGGTGGGGTAATAAAAAGACGACAGGAAACCAAGGTGAAATCATCGCCGGAATTCCGTTTGCCGGAAGAAGACAGTGGAGAGGAAGCACAACGCAACCGCCAAGCCGCGTTGCGCTATATACTCGATGCATGGGAAGAGGCCGTCTACGATGGGATTGATCCCGATTGCGTTGCAACAGCCGCAATTTTTGCGGCCTTGTCAGACATGATTGCCAGTTATGGTGAAGAACCGGTCGCGGTGATGGCCGAACGCTTGCCACAACGTATTCGCAATGGAGAATTTACGGTCATTCGTACATTGCAGTAAGTTCAACCCCGCAATCATGCCATCGCCAATTCCTCAACAAGTCGCCATATAAGACCGGTTCCCACTTTTCCTGGAATGGCTCTGACTGAACGCAATTCCGGACGGAAAACCGGTTCCCACTTTTCCTGGAATGGCTCTGACTGAACGCAATTCCGGACGGAAAAACGGTTCCCACTTTTCCTGGAATGGCTCTGACTGAACGCAATTCCGGACGGAAAACCGGTTCCCACTTTTCCTGGAATGGCTTTAGGCGATGTCCACGACAATGCGGCCGCGAACCTTGCCGGAGATGATGTCGGCGCCGGCTGCAATCACTTCATCAAGCGTGATATGCGAGGTGAGGCTGTCAAGTTTGGCTGTGTCCAGATCCTGCGCCAGCCGTGCCCAGGCTTGTTCGCGCCGAGGCTTGGGGCACATGACCGAATCGATACCCAGTAGTTTGACGCCACGCAGAATAAACGGTGCCACCGACGCAGGCAGGTCCATGCCCTGCGCCAGCCCGCAAGCTGCAACCGCGCCACCATAGTTCATCTGTGACAGCACATTGGCCAATGTGGTTGATCCAACCGCGTCAACGCAACCAGCCCATCGTGACTTGGCCAGCGGCTTCGGGGGTGTGTTGAACTCCTCGCGATCAACAATACTGGATGCACCAAGCCCTTTGAGGAAAGCTTCTTCCGACACACGCCCGGTTGAAGCGGTTACCGAGTATCCGAGCTTTGAGAGAATCGAGATTGCCACGGAACCGACGCCACCGGCAGCGCCTGTAACCAGAATTTCACCGCTGTCAGGGGTGATACCGGCATCTTCGAGAGCCATCACGCACAACATCGATGTGTATCCGGCAGTCCCGATTGCCATTGCGTGAGCAGCGCTCATGCCGGCTGGCATTTTTACCAGCCAGTCACCCTTGACCCTGGCCCGCTCTGCAAATCCACCGGAATGGCTTTCTCCGACACCCCAACCGTTCAGGATGACGGCATCGCCAGGTTGATAATCAGGATTTTCAGATGCCGAAACCGTGCCAGCAAAATCGATTCCCGGGGTCAACGGAAACTTTCGGATAATCGGGGCTTTGGCAGTAACCGCAAGACCGTCCTTGTAGTTCACAGTGGAATGACTGATATCCACCGTGACATCACCTTCCATGAGATCTTCATCGCTCAGCTCAACCAGCGCGGCGGTCTGTTTGTCATCGGTCTTGTTGATCTGAATTGCACGAAATGTACCCGACATTGAAGTCTCTCCTGTTATGGTAACCTGGTATCCAAGCCTGATTGGCCGGACATTCCTTGATAATGGCCACTGGCTTACGTAAATCTGCTCACGCAAGCAAGACAGAGAATCACACTACATGACAGTTTTCATCGCAAGCCTGCCTGAAAGAACCGTTATCGAGATCGAGGGTGAAGGGACTTTGGCGTTTCTGCAGGACCTGGTGACCGCAAACGTAGCCGGCCTGTCGCCCGGCGAAGCGGCGCACGGCGCATTGTTGACGCCGCAAGGAAAAATCCTGTTCGACTTTTTTGTGTTGGCGACGGATGACGGGGTCCTGATTGACTGCGCCAAAGACAGTGCTGCCAGTCTCGTACAGAAACTAACCTTGTACCGGCTGCGTCGCGCGTTGAGCATTGAGCCACTCAATGACCTGGCTGTAGCAGCAATCTGGGGAACATCACAAGGGTATACGGTTGATGGCGGCCGGGTATTTGCAGATCCTCGCAACGCAAACCTCGGAGCAAGGGTGATCGCACCAGCGACCACAATCAACTCTATCTCCAATCAACCGCCAGAATCCTATAGGGATCATCGCTACCAGATTGGCATCGGTGATGCGGCCGAGATCGGATCAGGTGACCTGTTCCCCCATGAAGCGTGTTATGATCAATTTTCATCCGTGGACTTCTCCAAGGGATGTTACGTGGGCCAGGAAGTTGTCTCACGCATGCAACATCGCGGCACTGCGCGATCCCGCCTCGTACCGGTTGATGCTGCTGGCGACTTGCCGGCAGCCGGCGCAAAAGTCATGGCCGACGACCGGCAGGTTGGAACCCTGCTGGGCTCACATGGCGCACTGGGCCTTGCACTGATCAGGCTCGATCGCGCCGCAAAGGCTGCTCTAGCTGGCAAGGCTCTGTCAGTTGACGGGCAGCAGGTCGCCATGCACAAACCGCGCTGGGCAAGCTGGGCAGACAACGCAGGGGATAGTGGCTAATGGGCTGGCAACATTCGATGATCACCCATGAAGACGGTATTGACCGGTGCGGCTGGTCCGGTACGGCACCCGATTATGTGACCTATCACGATGAGGAGTGGGGCGTGCCGGAATATGACAGCCGGGCATTGTTTGAAAAACTGTTGCTTGACGGCTTCCAGGCGGGTCTGTCCTGGATTGCAATCCTTCGCAAGCGCGACAACTTCCGGGCGGCGTTTGACGGGTTCGATCCGGCCATCATGGCGCGCTACGACGAGGCGAAAAAAGCACACCTCATGCAGGACGCCGGTATTGTTCGCAACAGGCTGAAAATCGAGTCCAGCGTCACCAATGCGCGTGCTTATCTGGAAATCGAAGCGGCCCAGGGGTTTGACACCTATTTGTGGGACTTCATGGACGGTGAACCACTGGTCAACCGCTTCACCCGTCTGGAAGACGTGCCTGCCGCCACTCCGCTGGCCGAAAAGATATCCAGGGACCTCAAGAAACGCGGCTTCCGGTTTGTCGGCCCGACCATAGTCTATGCCTTCATGCAGGCGGTCGGCATGGTCAATGATCATCTTGTTCAGTGTCACCGGCACGAACCCTGCAGGAAACTGGCACGCTAGATCATGTCATCGAGAGCAAAACAGGCAGAAGCACCGCGCGCCTGGCAACGCATGTTGTCCGGCCGCAGACTGGACTTGCTGGAACCGTCACCACTGGATATCGAGATTGAAGATATTGCCCATGGCCTGGCACGGGTTGCCCGCTGGAACGGCCAGACGCATGGTGCCCATGCATTCTCTGTAGCTCAGCATTGCGTGCTGGTGGAGCACCTGGTGGGGAAATTTTATCCTGACATAGAGCTACGCTGGCGGCTGGCGGCCTTGCTACATGATGCTTCCGAGTATGTCATCGGAGACATGATCTCACCATTCAAGGCGGCTCTCGGACTGGATTACAGGGCATTCGAGGCCCGGCTCATGGAAGCCGTGCATGTGCGATTTGGATTACCTGCACAGTTGCCGGACAAGGTCGAAATTCGGATCAAGCGGGCAGACAAGGCATCTGCGTTTTTTGAAGCGACCGTACTGGCGGGCTTTGAGGACAAGGAAGCGGCAAAATTCTTCGGCCGACCGCGCGGACTGGATGCGCCTTCGGTGTCGACCCTGCAAAAACTGACACCACAGACCCCTGAACAGGCGGGGGCGTCCTTCCTAAAGAAATTTTCGCAACTGCGGATCTAGGTGACTTTTCCTGCTGAATGGGCGTAGGCCCAGTAAAGTTCGCGCGCCCTGGCGTACATTGGACCCGGCTGCAGGTCACGGTCTTCAACCTTGATAATGGGTGTTACCTTCCCCCAATTTCCAGTTGCAAACACCTCGTCTGCCATCTCAAATTCATGCCATTTCAGCGAGCCTTCATGCACCTTGATACCGTCTTCGCCAAGCAGGCTGATAATTCGCTGTCGGGTAATGCCGTTCAAGAAAGTCCCATTTGGCACCGGGGTGAAAACCTCGCCATCGCGGGCATACCAGATGTTGGCGGTAGCCAGTTCTGATACATTCGACAACGGATCCAGCATGACCGCATTGTCGAAACCACGTGACCGGGCCTCCCGCATCGCTCGGGCAGAATTAGGGTAATGGCAGGCAGCTTTTGCGTCCGTCGGCGCATATTCAAGCGATGGCCGGCGATACGGTGAACAGGTAACAGAAAATCCGGTTGCAGGTGGCATCGGTGCGTCGTAAACCGCCAGCGCGAACCGGGTTGTGTCAGGGTCGACATCTACGAACCCCTCATCAGCCCAGTACATCGGCCGAATGTAAAGCTCCGCATCACTGGGAAATTTCGCAATTCCCTCGCGTGCAAGTGCCTCGATTTTGCGGGCATCATGCATTGGTTTCAGACCAAAGGTTATCGCCGATGCAACAACACGGTCACAATGTTGATCAAGATCGGGAGCAGTCCCTTCAAATGCCCGTGCACCGTCAAACACGCATGACCCTAACCACATCGCATGGGTCATCGGGTTGGCAACCATGGGCGGTGTATCGTGCCATTCGCCGTTCATCCACGTCCATGTCGTCATGCTTCGCCTCCGGAGCGCACTATTTTAAAGCCAATCTGCTGACGCAAGAGTCACCAGTACCGGGAATGTGCTTGATGAAGCGCCGTCCCGTCCAGCCCCAAATAAAAAAACCTGAAAAATCAGGCGAGGCGTTGCGGAGTTTTCAGCAGATGGAACAGGATACGCTCAAGTGCCGTGATAGAAAATATGCCGGCCAATCTTGATGAGCCGTTTCATGGCGCCGGACCAGCGCGGGTTCACGTAATCCGCGTGATAATGTGTAGCTGTTGACACTACGCGCACATACGCATCACCGGCCAGAGCGCGAGCCGCCAGTTGCTTGGCTTTCGCCCATTCCTTTCGTCCACGAGGCGAATCCTGCTTGCCATCACAGGCAAAAGAAAACTGACAGGAGTTCAACCGGTGTGCACCGTCATATACGACCCCGCAGATCGTGTTGGGGTAGCGTTTGGACTTGACCCGGTTGAGAATGACGTTAGCCACTGCAATCTGACCTGCTTCCGGCTCCGAACGGGCCTCGAAATAAATAGCGCGAGCCAGGCAGTCCTTTTCAGCAAGGCGGGCCTGGCGCCGCTTGAGAACCTTACGTTTCTCGCCGCGTCCCAGGCGGAAACCTGACTCCAGCTGAGAAATGGATGGCGACGGTGGAATTGACACAAGTTTCGCACGAGCCTTGGGTAGCAGAGCTCCCGGCGACGGCAGTTGCGCTTCCAAAGATGTTGTCGTCAGTCCGATTTCATCACTGACAATATCCGACTTTCCGTAGCTTGCCACGATGACGCGATTGTCAGTCGGCACAACGCGGAAATCCTCATCCACGGTCTCGTCAATCAATGATCCCTTGCTGGCAATCGTCGTGGCCGGCGATACAACATCGCGCCAGTAAGCTGCCGCAGAAGACGTGCCGGATGATACATTGTAGCGGTTGTTTATTTCGACCAGGCTGTTCGAGGCAGTTGCCCTGGACATGTAGTGACTGCCCACCGCAACAGCTGCAACAAATGCAAAGCCTGCAAACGCATACGACAGGATATCCGACACCCCTATGACTTGATCAGTGTCATCCCACCGGCTGTCGTGTCGGGCACGCATCCGCATATGTCTTTCGAAGTTACTCAAACAAGCGGGCCTTTCCCTGCAAGGTCCGTTACAAATGAGGCGAGACTCATCCCTAAAGATAACCCTAGAGCGTTTATCATAGGTTAACCATGCAAGCAAGTTAACCAGCGCCGAAAAACTGCACCTTACACAGGCTTAAAGCAGGCATGTTGACGCGGCAAACAATCCGTTCAGGTGTCCTTAATGGCAGCTTGCGCTGCAGCCAGCCGGGCAATTGGTACCCGGAACGGTGAGCAGGACACATAGTCCAGACCTGTCACATGGCAGAATTCCACACTTGCCGGATCACCACCGTGCTCTCCGCAGATGCCGAGCTTGATGTTCGGTCGAACCGAACGGCCGCGTTCGACACCGATTTTCACCAGTTCACCGACACCATTCACATCAATAGATACGAACGGATCCTTGTCCCAAATTCCATTGTTCACGTAATCATTCATGAAACGAGCAGAATCATCGCGACTGATACCAAACGCTGTCTGGGTCAGATCATTGGTTCCGAACGAGAAAAATTCAGCTGTGCCAGCGATGTCGTCTGCTCTCAGACAGGCGCGCGGCAGCTCAATCATGGTGCCGCACAAGTATTCGATCGCCTGACCTGAACCAGCCTCTACTTCTGCATGAACGCCGGAAATGATGGATGCCACAAAATCATACTCCGCACGACCGCCAATCAAAGGGATCATTACTTCCGGGATTGGCGCCTTGCCGGTCTTGCCGGTTGCCTCAACCACTGCTTCGAAAATTGCCCTGGCCTGCATTTCCGCAATCTCTGGAAAAGTAACCGCCAGGCGACAACCGCGATGCCCCAGCATAGGGTTGAATTCATCAAGTTCAGCGACACGGGCGCGCAGTACTTCAGGATCGATATCCAGATTTCCCGCTACTTCGAGGATTTCTTCCTCGCCATGCGGCAAGAATTCGTGCAGCGGAGGGTCGAGCAGTCGTATGGTGACAGGCAATCCTGCCATAATCTCAAACAATTCGACAAAATCAGCACGTTGCATCGGGAGCAGTTTGGCGAGCGCGGTCCGGCGCTCAGCATCACTGTCGGCAACAATCATTTCACGCACGGCGGATATGCGTTCATTGTCAAAAAACATGTGCTCAGTGCGACACAGTCCGATGCCTTCTGCACCAAATTCGCGTGCCATTCGGGCATCTGCCGGAGTGTCGGCATTGGCGCGAACACCCAACCGGCGGATGTCATCTGCCCATTGCATGATACGGCCGAAATCTCCGGACAATTCAGGTTTGATGGTTGGTATTTCTCCCCGCATCACCTGACCCGACGCGCCATCTATCGTCACAATTTCGCCGGCAGTGACGGTTTGCCCCATTACTGTGAACTTCTGCTCGGCATAGTTGACATGAATTGCACCTGCTCCTGATACACAAGGTTTGCCCATGCCGCGAGCAACCACGGCCGCATGGGAAGTCATGCCTCCTCGGGTGGTCAGGATGCCTTCAGCAGCGTGCATGCCATGAATGTCTTCCGGGCTGGTTTCGACCCGCACCAGAATAACCTGTCGACCTTGAGCCTTTGCCCGTTCTGCCTCGTCACTTTCGAACACCACTTCACCGCAGGCTGCACCGGGTGAAGCCGGCAGTCCGGACGCGATGATATCCCGGTCGGCTGTCGGGTCGAGTGTCGGATGCAGTAGCTGATCCAGCGATCCGGCATCAATTCGCGCAACAGCTTCAGCCTTGCTGATCAGCCCCTCTTCGGCCATGTCAACAGCTATCTTGAGAGCTGCCTGGGCAGTGCGCTTGCCTGACCGTGTCTGCAGCATCCATAACTTGCCGGTCTGAATAGTGAATTCCAGATCCTGCATGTCGCGATAGTGGGCTTCCAGCCTGTCAAAAATGCCAGTCAGTTCCCTGTAGGTCTCGGGCATCAGGTCTTCCAGCGACGGATCACTCATGCCGGCTTCAATACGGGCTGCCTCAGTGATGTTCTGCGGTGTGCGGATGCCTGCAACGACATCTTCACCTTGCGCATTGACGAGAAATTCGCCGTACAGTTCCCTGGTGCCGGTGGACGGATTGCGGGTAAACGCGACACCAGTGGCAGAAGTATCACCCATATTGCCGAACACCATTGCCTGCACATTGACAGCCGTTCCCCAATCATCGGGAATTTCATTCAGTTTGCGATAGGTCCTGGCGCGGGTCGACTGCCATGACCGGATGACAGCGCCAATGGCGCCCCAAAGCTGCGCATTCACGTCCTGAGGAAACGGCTCGCCGGTTTCCTCAATGACAAAATCCTTGAACCGCTCAATCAGCGCTGCCCACTCGTCGGCAGTGACATCAGTGTCAAGTTCATGCCCGGCTTCGTCCTTGAACTCACCAAGCATGTCTTCGAAGCTGTCATGGTCGAGCCCTATTACAACGTCCGAATACATCTGAATGAAACGTCGATAACTGTCATAGGCGAAACGCTTGTCGCCGGCGCGTTCCGCCAGCCCCTGCACGGTTTCGTCATTGAGACCGAGGTTCAACACGGTATCCATCATGCCGGGCATGGACACCCGAGCGCCTGAACGCACTGACACCAGCAACGGATTGGCCTTGTTTCCGAAACCGGCGCTGACCTTTTCGCCCACCCATCCGACCGCATCAGCTACATCAGCTTCCAGGCCATCGGGATAGGCATCGTCATTGTCATAGAATCCGGTGCAGACTTTTGTGGTTATTGTAAATCCTGGAGGGACCGGCACACCAAGCTGGCACATCTCTGCGAGGTTGGCGCCCTTTCCTCCCAACAACTCCCTGTCATTCGCGGTGCCGTCAGCCTGACCGTCGCCAAAGTGATAGACCATCTTGCTGGAAGAAGTGCTCATTTGCCTGCCTTTGTGTTGAATCCACCAAGTGGGATGAAGTGCGGCTGTTTAAGGCCACAAACGGGCAGGTTTTTCAAGACACTGCATTGCCACATCAACACCTGAATTTAATCGAACAGCTTAGCCTCGCTCCGCTCGGGCCGTTCTCCGCCCCCGAACAACGGTAGTGATAAACTCCAATCCGAAGCGCGACAGCGCTGAGGCAAGCGCGACTGCGCGCCGCACGAAGTGCGCCCCAGCGGAGTGCAGCCGCAAGGCTGCTGGCGTGAGCGGAATAAACTACCCCCTACCCCTCGATTTTCGAGAAATCGGCCACGGCGAGCGTCGCCTCGCGAATTCGGTTGAGCAGTTTCAGGCGATTTTCCCGGAATGTGGGATCGTCGGCGTTAACTGTCACCTTGTCAAAAAACTGATCGACCGGGCCACGCAACCTTGCGATATGCCCCATGGCCGAGACAAAGTCTTCTGCCTCAACTGCCCGTTTGGCATTGGCTTCTGACTGGGACACAGCCCGGTTCAAGTCCTTTTCGTCGCCCTGCAGCAGAAGTTTGGTTTCCGGCATTCCGGTAAAACTGCGGCCGTCCTTCTTTTCTTCAATCTTCAGGATGTTGGACGCCCGCTTGACGCCAGCCAGCAGGTTTTGCCCGTCATCCGTCTCAAGGAATGCCGACAGTGCTTCGACACGCCTGACAATCATCAACAGATCGTCCTGATTGCCAAGCGCAAAAACCGCGTCAATCAGATCGTGGCGGGTGCCGTTGTCGCGCAAATAAACTTTCAAACGATCCGCGAAAAACGACAGCAAATCCGCAGGTACGTCTTTTTCGTGCGGGTCAGACAAAGGCAGATCAGCCTCGTCATCGTCTGAATCACCATGCATTGCATCAATAATTGGCTGAACCGCATTCTTACTCACAGGAAGCAGTTTCAACCGCAACTCACCCTCCAGCACTGTTCGAATGACTCCCAACGCAGCACGCCGCAGGGCATATGGATCTTTTGATCCGGTGGGTTTTTCATCGATAGCCCAGAACCCGATAAGCGTGTCGATCTTGTCAGCCAGGGCAACCGCCTGAGCCACCTTGCCGGATGGCACGTCATCAGACGGACCTTGTGGCTTGTAATGATCGCGGATAGCGGTTTGAACTTCCTCGTCCAGCCCTTC
>CAJICM010000220.1_pt1 | contig 11243 bp, 8 predicted proteins | sample 9199691 | NCBI WGS metagenome assembly CAJICM01 (sample SAMEA7708338, study PRJEB35096) | sediment metagenome | biome: marine neritic benthic zone biome [ENVO:01000025]; feature: sediment [ENVO:00002007]; material: shallow marine sediment [ENVO:03000034] sea grass bed [ENVO_01000059] ...
GAGCGCGCCACCGGTGGAAAAACCAACCAGGCAGACTCGCCGGGCAAATGGTGAGATGATCTGGTAACCGCGCTGGACGGCATCCAGCCACTCCTTCCAGTCGCGGGTTGCAAGATCATGTGGCGAGGTTCCATGGCCTTTCAGACGCACACCGATCACCGGATGTCCCGCCGCTACGATGCGTTCTCCCAATCGCCTGAGTTCAGCAGGAGAAGCAAGAAAACCGTGCACAAGTACAACGCCTAAACCATTGCCACCGTCTTCAGGTATCAGCAGATAGGGCGATGGATCCTGTGTGGCAATTTCCTGATCGTTCAAGAGCTTGTGCCGCTTGCGATGAAAGGCTTGCCTATCGAATTCTAGAGAGCGCAATTCGTCATCAAACTGAAGCCGGGCAACATCTTGATCGGACAGTTCGGCAGCACCGTGGTAGGCGTCTTGCAGTGCGGTCTGGACGGCCTTTATGGGGGCAACCTCATTGGCGTAGACTTCAATGGGATTTTGCAGCCGGACACTTTCGAAATCATGCTCTTGGTGCAATTTCGGCAGGAGGTTGTAGTTGTCGTCGTCCAGCTTGATCAGACTGAGACTTTCCGCTTCAGACATAAACTGAGACAGCTGCGGTGCGCTTGCCGACCCGATGCCTGAATACTTCCCAGGATTTGCCAGGCCCCGATGCAATTGAACACCCGAAGCTTTCTGCAGATTCTTTATGGCAAGATAGAGCATCCTGTGAAAATCAGCGCGGCCAATCTTGTCGCGTGCATTGTCCAGGTGCAGCAATATCAGGCCCGCCGCCAAATGGCCGAGATTAACTGTGACGCCGGCATACATTTCGGCCATGCAAGCGTCGCGCATTGAGTTGGTGTAGCTTTTTATCCGGCCGTGGACGAGGCGTTCACGCCAACTCAACCGTTCACAGGTATCCTTGAAGAACTCATCCAGATTATCGATGCCGCGGATCGCAATACCCAGCAACTTGCGCTCAAGAAACGAGAATGACTTTCCGCTGTGGATGGCATTGCCGACACGAATGTCCATGTCGCTATCCTTGAGCAGCAAGTTTCCCTCGATCAGAAGCTCTTCTTCCAGTTCCGGAGTCAGTCCTCCCGAGAATAGCTGAGCACAGCGCTGCAAGGAGTTGCTGCCCACGCGCATGGGATAAAATGTGATGTTCGAGGGCATGACCATCGTGGGTTGATGCGCTGCTGATAGGAGCTCCTCGATGCTGCCGAGGTCCAGTGTTCGCGCCCAGCGTTCGAGTTCAGAGAAATTTCTTTGCCTGTGGTTTTCCAGAATCCCGATTTTGAAAGCGTCCAGGGTGAGCGCAAGCAATGCAGCGCCGGAATGATGTTTCCTGCGTTTCATTGAGGTGCGGGAATAAACGTTCAACTGGCCATCGGTATCAATAACGCGTCGGTCCTTCACCAACCCGCCTTCCGGGAAAAAGACTACCTTGCGGCCCTTGAGAATTTCCTCGGCCAAAAACGGTAACAAGCGACGATAATTGTTGGGTACCGCACCCAGAGACTGCAGATAACGGCCAAACGAGTTGTTGTTCGCAAATAATTCATGGGTCGCGACGGACCTGCAGTATTTGCCCGTTTCCTGAAAAATGATGTAGTTGGTAATGAAGGTTTCGAAGCGAGCAAAATGGTTGAACAGGAATATCTGGCCGTTCTGCAACTGGCCTTTCTTGTGGTGCATCTTGATATTGATGGAAAGGCGTCTGCGCAGCGTTGACATCGCCCGCACGGTCCAATCGCACGCTTGCTCGCTTATTTGCAAGTCAGTGTCTAAATTATAATCTGTTCGGCCCAGCATCGGACTAGTCCTCGGTTCTGGAGTGCCAAAATCTGCGGTCCCATATAGATTGATCGACTACCAAAGCCTTAATATGGCATGGAATCCTGACCAATAGCTTTACATAGGAAGAGTCGGGAACTGTTTGCAGTGGTAATGCAGGTGCAAGCGATGGCGCGAAGCGAGCTGCAGACAATGATTTATACTTGTATTTCGATTTTATCCCTGGCACCAAGCAATGTAAATATCTGATACTTATGACGTTTTTAATCAGGATGTGCCCACTGACTGAAAGTGGCAGGTCCGTTTCACTTCCTGGCGATCAAAAACGGCCAAAATCCCCTCTTATCCAATAGTGGTATTTTTTCAACGCCGAAGATGTCAGACAATCTGAGTGAAAATGTTTGGCACGCCTTTGCTGGTGTGCTCATACTGCCGGTCGGCAAGCCAAACGGGGATGTCAAGTCAACACGGCGTTCTAAAGCGGCCCTGTCCGGAAAAATTCGGCCAAAATGGTTATTGACTGCTTCCAAAAACACTGGATACGGGTCGGTAGATCAGGTTAGGTGAAATCCATGAACAATATACAGGTTGAAGACGCGCCGCAGGCTGCGCAAGACACTCGTGAAACCGTGGTCGTGCGGATTGCCGGCGATTCCGGCGATGGAATACAGGTTATTGGCGGCCAGCTTGGCCTCACCAGCGCCCTGTCCGGCAACGATCTCGAGACCTTTCCCGATTACCCGTCCGAAGTGCGCGCACCGGTGGGTACCACCTATGGCATATCGGCGTATCAGATCCATTTCGGCGGCCGCCACATCAAGACCATCGGCGATGAGGCCGACATGCTTGTGGCGCTCAATCCGGCCGCCCTGATCACCAACATGGCGACCTTAAAGAAAGGCGGCCGGGTGTTGGTCGACACCGGCACGTTCACCGATCGAAACCTCGCCAAGGCCGGCTATGACACGTCACCGCTGGATGATGGCTCGCTGGCCGATTACCAGGTTATGCAAGCTGACATTTCCAAGCTGACCCTGGACAGCACATCGCATCTGGAGCTTGGCAAGAAGGCCGCCTTGCGCTGCAAGAATTTCTGGTCGCTCGGACTGGTCTACTGGATGTTTGGCCGTGACCGGCAACCGACCCGGGACTGGCTCGAGCAGAAATTCGCCAAGGCGCCCGACATTGCAAAGGCAAACATTGCCGCGCTCGATGCCGGCCATGTCTATGGCGAAGCCATTGAAGCGTCCGGTGAAGCAACCAGCATTGCGGTGCCGCGTGCCCGCATGGAGCCGGGGCTGTACAGGGCGGTTACCGGTGCTGAAGCGCTTGCCTGGGGACTGGCGGCAGCGGCGGAACTTTCCGAGCGCAAGCTGGTGTTTGCATCATATCCCATCACCCCGGCCTCGCCGGTCCTGCATACACTTGCCCGGCTGAAGGATATCGGTGTCGTCACGTTTCAGGCGGAAGACGAAATCGCCGCGGTTTGTGCGGCCATTGGCGTGGCCTATGCCGGCGGGCTCGGCGTGACCTCCAGTTCAGGCCCGGGCATTTCCTTAAAGCAGGAGGCGATCGGCCTGGCAGTTTCCACCGAACTTCCCCTGATCATCGTCAACACCCAGCGCGCCGGACCGTCGACCGGCATGCCGACAAAGACCGAACAGTCCGACCTTAACCAGGCGCTGTTTGGCCGCCACGGCGAAAGCCCGGTACCGGTGCTGGCGGCACGCTCTCCGGCAGACTGCTTTGAGACAGCCATTGAAGCCGGCAGAATTGCGCTGACTTACATGACGCCTGTCATTCTTTTGTCCGACGGCTTCGTCGCCAATGCATCCGCTCCCTGGGCGCTTCCCGAGATGGACAAGATGGCGCGTATTAATGTGAAGAACCATGCCGAGCCGGAAGGCTTCAACCCCTTCCTGCGCGATCCCGATACACTGGCCAGGGTCTGGCCGGTGCCGGGTACTCCGGGTCTGGAACACAGGATCGGCGGCATCGAGAAGGACTTTGCATCCGGCCACATTTCCTATGCACCCGATAACCACCAGAAAATGACGGACACGCGGGCTGAAAAGATCGCCGGCATCGCCAGGACCATTCCGGCACTTGAGCCCGAGCAGGGTGAGGCTAAAGGTGATCTTGCCATCGTCGGCTGGGGGTCGACCTACGGCCCGATTTCGCGCGCCGTCACGACCATGCGGGCCAAGGGACACAAGGTGTCGCATATTCACCTGCGCCATCTGAACCCGTTCGCCGCAAACCAGGGTGATTTGCTTGCAGGCTTTGAACGGGTGCTGGTGCCGGAAATGAACACCGGCCAGCTTTTGCGGCAACTCAAGGCCGAAGGGGTCGGCCACGCGCAAGGACTTAACAAGGTATCCGGGCAACCGTTCCTCGTGCGCGAGATCGAACAGGCAATAGCCCAATTGATGGGAGATATCTGATGAACGAGCTGGCGAACCCGAAAGCAATGAAGCCCGCTGACTATGCGACCGACCAGGAAGTGCGCTGGTGTCCGGGCTGCGGCGACTATGCAGTGCTCAAGGCCATGAAGACGGTGCTGGCGGACATTGGTGCGAAACGGGAAAACACCGTGTTTGTTTCCGGCATCGGCTGTTCTTCGCGTTTTCCGTATTATATCGACACCTATGGCTTCCACACCATTCACGGCCGGGCACCGGCCATTGCAACCGGGATACTGCTCGCCAATCCCGATCTGGATGTCTGGATCATTACCGGCGACGGTGACGGCCTGTCGATCGGCGGCAACCACTTGATGCACCTGTTGCGCCGCAACCTGAACTGCCAGGTACTGCTGTTCAACAATGAGACCTACGGCCTGACCAAAGGGCAGTATTCACCAACATCGCGCCTGAAGACGCGCTCACCGTCGACGCCGTCAGGCAGCATCGATCATCCGGTTGATCCGGCACAGTTTGCGCTGGGCAGCGGCGCCAGGTTCGTTGCCCGGGCAGTTGACACCCAGATCAAGCAGCTGGTCGAGGTGCTGAAGGCAGCGCATGCACATCCCGGTGCGGCGTTTGTCGAGATTTTCCAGAACTGCATCGTCTTCAACGAGGACGTGTTCGATGACTTTACCGCCCGCGACAAGACGGCCAACAACCAGGTTGCGTTGCAACATGGCGCACCACTGGTGTTTGGCGAAGAACAGACCCGGGCGTTGACCTTCGATCCGCAAGCACTGGGACTAAGCGCTGTCGATGTGGCAGCCGGAGATCATTCAGGTGCGCTTGTGCACGATGTCACCAACCGCAACCTTGCCTTTGCGCTGTCTCAAATGGCGCCGCCCGAGTTGCCCATGGCCATGGGGGTGCTTTTCGACAGTCCTGCCGATGTTTACGATGTGGGCAATAAAACCGGGGCTGCAAAGCGGTCGCTGCAGGATGTCATGCGCAGTGGATTTACCTGGACCGTCGAGCCGGGCACAGCGTAAATCCGAGGCATCGAAAAGGACGGACCCGACGCCGTTTATGAGCGAAACCGTTTCGGTGGTTGCGGATTATTGGCCGGATTGGTGTCGTGCTTTGACATGCTTTTCACCAGTGTGCCGCCAACGAGAGGTTGCAGATCCTGCTCCAGCAGATCGGCCCTGGCCTTCTCGTAGACCTCGTCACCATCGACATAAAGCGTGAAGGCTCCGATGTATTTTGCTTTCTTGACCGGGTTTTCAATCGTTGCCCTGGTCCATTTGTAAAGCGCGCTATTGGTCTCGCCATTTTCTTCTGCCTGCGTGACAAAGGAGGCGAATGCATCATACTGGTTCTGCAGCCGGGCGCCATGCTTTTCAAGAATGTTCGTCAAGGGCGCCAAGGCAGGGTCATCGTGATCGCGCCGGGCAACTTCCGCCAATTCATCGGACATTCGGATGCGCAACTGGTACTTCCATTCCTCGCTCATGCTGTTCTGCCTGCCTCACAATCTTCCATGCCGATCATCTGTCCTGCCGAGAAAATAAACCTTGCTCGACATCATGTCATTGAATACTTGCGCCATGGCTGCGGCCGGCTCCACAATCTACCGGTGGCGGGTTTATCTATCCGGCTACCGTGCGGATAACTGACACCCCAGCGCCCAGCATACAGGAGTGTTGGCAGCGGCGGTAGCACCGGTCCAGAGCACTCTCTTGCCAGCCCGGTAAAAATAATGCAGGAATTTGCAGGCATTATCAGAGGAAGTCATTGTTGAGCGAACTCACTTCCAGATATCTCACAACCAAGGAACTGGCCGACCTTTTGCGACTGAAGGAACGCAAGGTCTACGAACTCGCAGCGTCCGGCGAAGTGCCGTGTTCACGCGCCACGGGAAAGCTGCTGTTTCCGCGCGACAAGGTAGAAGCGTGGCTGGAAGACAATTCTTCCGGGCCCGCCATATCTTCGGTGGCAGCGCTGCCTGCGGTGATGCTTGGCAGTCACGATCCATTGCTGGAATGGGCAATGCGCGAAAGCCGCTGCGGTCTGGCTGCATATTTCGACAGCTCCATCGACGGCCTTGAACGATTTGCAAACCATGAGGGCATCGCCGCGGGACTGCATATTCCAGATGCGACCAGCGACGACTGGAACGTTGCTTTTGTGAAACGGGAACTTTCCAACCGCTCGGTTGTTGTTATGGAATGGGCAAAACGACAGCGTGGGCTGATTCTGCCGCCGGACAATCCCGCCGGCGTCAAGCACCTCACAAATGTAGGGTCATTGCGGGTTGCTGCACGTCAGCCGGAAGCCGGCAGCCAGATACTGTTTGCCAAGCTGCTCGATGATGCCGGCCTGACAGCGCAAGCGATCAACTGGACGGCCCCTGCGCGCAGCGAAGCCGATGCGGCCCTGATGGTCCAGGACGGAAGTGCCGACGTCGCGTTTGGCCTTGCAAGTGTTGCTACACAATTGCGGCTCGAGTTCGTCCCGATTGTGGAAGAGCGCTATGACCTGGTTGTTGACAGGTGGGCCTGGTTCGAACCGCCCATGCAAACGCTCGCGGCCTTTTGCCGGTCACCGGCTCTTGCTTCGCGAGCTGCCGCCTTGTCCGGCTATGACATATCCGGTCAGTTTCAGGTTCACTACAATTCAGCCTGAACAAGAGCGCCTTAAGACCGACCGCTCCTGGCAGCGTTGGGAAAGAACAACTGCTGGCCGTCCAGTTTGTAGTCGGCAATGGCTGATTGACCCGGTTCGGTAATGACCCAGTCAACAAACTTCTGCGCCGCCTTAGCCTTTACATTCGGACACCTGACAGGATTGACCTGCATGATTCCATACTGGTTGAACATTGCCTTGTCGCCTGCAACTGCAACCTTGAAATCGCCTTTGTTCTTAAACGCCATCCAGGTTGCGCGATCGGTCATGGTGTAAGCCCCCATTCCAACACTGAGATTGAGGGTGGCGCCCATGCCGGACCCGGTTTCGCGATACCAGCTTCCGCTTGCTGACTTGACATCAACGCCTGCCTCTTTCCACAGCATGAGTTCTTTTTGGTGGGTGCCTGAATTGTCGCCGCGAGAGGTAAACACTGATTTCGTTTCTGCAATTTTCCCCAGCGAAACCACAACGTCGTTGCGCCCTGAAACCCCGGCCGGATCGGTTGCCGGCCCCACAATGACGAAATCATTGTACATCACGTCAAACCGTTTGATGCCATAGCCATCTGACACAAACGTCTCTTCAGCCGCTTTTGAGTGGACGAACAACACATCGCCATCACAGTTGCGCGCATTCTTGATGGCTTGCCCGGTGCCGACCGCAACCACATTGACCTTGATGCCGGAAGCCATCTGAAACCTCGGAAGGATATAGTCAAACAGGCCGGAATTCTGGGTAGACGTCGTTGACTGAACGATTATCGATTGGTCCTCTGCATGGCCCTGTGTCGTTAAGGCAATCGCGCCGCACAAAGTAATTGCCGCTAGAAATCCGCTCCGCTTGAATCTCATTTCAAATCTTTTCCGTTTGATTAGGGTCAGGACCCTAGATAACCAGTTTCCCGGCCAGATAGTCGCGCGCTGCCGGGCTGACGGGTTGGCTGAAGAATGCATCGGCACCGCTGTGTTCGGCGACGGAGCCTCGATGAATGAAGACCACATCATTGGCGAGTCTGCGGGCCTGACCCGCATCGTGGGTCACCAGGATTACCTTCACGCCCCTTTGGCTTGCCGCGGCGATCGCCGTTTCTATGGCCAGTGTGGAAGACGGATCAAGGCTAGCCGTTGGCTCATCCAGAAACAGAACTTCCGGATCACTTGCCAGAGCCCGTGCCAGTGCCAGGCGTTGCTGCTCGCCGCCGGACAAAGCCCGCGCGGGTCGGGCGGCCTTGTCCAGAAGGTTGGCCTGCATCAGCAGTTCATTCCGCTTCGCCTGGTCTGCCCGTCCTTTCAGCCCCAGAACAAAATCAACATTCGCCGCAACCGACCGACGCAGCAAGACAGGTTTTTGAAACACCATGGCCTGACGCTGCCGTGTCGCGGGCCCGCACTTGTGGCCGTTCCACGAGATGCCGCCCGATTGCGGTTTGATCAGACCATGCAGCAATCGGACAACCAGACTTTTGCCGGCGCCGTTCGGACCCATCAGGACGGTCACACCATGATGCACTACCTCCAGCTCGAGCTGCTTGATCAAGACCGTATTGCCGGCGTTGAAACACAGCCCCTTCACTGCAAGCGGCAACTGACTGGCGATTGTTGTTGCTGGTTGATCAAGCATGGGCCCTGCTTTGCGCACTGGTGCGCAAACTCATCACCGCTGCATTGACCGCCAATGCAATGACCAACAGCACAAGGCCAAGTGCAAGCGCCAGCGCCAGCTCTCCTTTTGAGGTTTCCAGTGCTATTGCCGTGGTCATTACCCGGGTCAGGTGCGCAATGTTGCCGCCGACTATGATGACGGCGCCTACTTCCGCGATGGCCCGGCCAAACCCGGCGAGCAAAACGGTCAGCAAGGCATACCTTGCATCGATTATCAGCGCGGTAATGCGGGTGTTCCAGGGAACCGACAGGGAGGCAAACTGCTCGGCATACTCAGTGTTCATGTCCTCGATCACCTGCCTGGTCAAGGCCGCCACTATCGGCGTGATCAGGATTGATTGTGCAATAATCATCGCAGTTGGCGTGTAAAGAAATTGCAGAAAGCCGAGCGGGCCGGCGTTTGACAATGTCATATAGACCAGCAGGCCGACCACAACAGGCGGCAGACCCATCAAGGCGTTGACAATGGTAATGGCAATATTGCGGCCGGGAAACCGCACCGTCGCCAGCAATGCTCCCAACGGCGTGCCGAGGATGGCCGCGACAAACACCGCAGCAAGGCTGACTCGCAAAGACAGGGCAATTATCTCGACCAGGTCAGCGTCCATCGCCGCCACAAGGCCAAATGCCAATCGAAATGCTTCTGCAAAATCCTGCATAATACTGTGTTTTATTATTTTATTTCGGACTAATCATCCTATTGCAACAGAATATGCATTGCAACATTCCGTTGCCTCATCGTCCGATACCCAATTCACAGGAAGGGCGGTATTGCAGGTAGGTGAGGTCAGGAAGGCGTCTGCATGACGGAACACAATCTGGATTTGTCCCGGCAGGGGCCTGGTCATCGACACTGGTCAATTCAATTGGGGACCTGTACAAGACAAGCGGTGAAGTTGTTACCGTAGATCCGGCATCAAACAGATGGAAGCGCCGTGTACCTGCTGACCCATTCCGGCCTGGCTGATGAAGATGCCGCCGCGAACCACGCCAAAGGCCGGACATCGTCATTGCGGAAACGGGAACAGTTCCCGGATTTGCAGGATTAACCCAAATCCAAAACACAGGAGGATACCCCATGCCCCAGTTCATTTTCGCATATCACGGTGGAACAATGCCGGAAGATCCTGAAGAAGGCGCCAAGCTGATGGCCCGGTGGCAAGCCTGGATGGCCGGCCTGGGAGACGCCATGGTCAATCCGGGTCACCCGGTCGGCAAGTCCACTACGGTCAGCTCAAGCGGGGTCACAGATGACGGTGGATCAAATCCCCTGTCCGGGTTCTCTCTTGTCCAGGCCGACAATATCGAGGCGGCCATCGAGATGGCCAAGGGCTGCCCGCACATCGATCATGGCACCATCGAAATAGCCCAGACCATGGAAATGTAACCTAGGGCATTTCTCACAAAAGTGGATACCGGTTTTGTGAAAAGGAAATGCGACAGCAAAGGGACAGAGCGCGGTTCTGATTCAATCAAAACCTGAAATGATCGTTCATGGCACACGGAGCTTTCACCCACTGGAAAGGTCATCCGCCAGCTGCTGTGCGAAATATGGCGCCATTGTCAGTTTGCCGGGATCTATCGAGTGGTAACGGTTGTTGCTGGTGACGCCAATTTCGTACCGATTGTGCAGCTCGCTTTGCGGGTCGTAAATGTCGGTTTCTCCAACCGCTACAATTGCCCCACCCTTGACGACAGCCTCAGGCAACTTTTCCGGTTCCAGTCCGCGTAGCGCCGGGATAAACGCCGCCATCTGCGAGATAGTATTTGCCAGAATTTGTCCCCTCAGCGGCTCCTCGACGAGATTAGGCCAGTCCGGCGGGGTCACGGCCTTGGTCATTTCACGCAGGCATACCGGGTACCAGGTGAGATAAACCAGTCCCCGGGGATAACTGACCACTTCACCGAACGGCCCGGAAACAAACGTGGCGCTTCGTGGCATGATAGCGTTGCGCGGCAGGTTCATACTGACGCCATATTTCAAGCGATGCAGCCACCGGTGCCTTGTTGGCAAACCATATGCCTTATCGATCGCGAGGCGGCCATCCCACAAAGCATTTACAACATGATCGAAACTATCCCTGAAATGCTGGCCATCTCTTGTGCCGATTACCGCGACTGAGGTCCCATCATCTTCCGCCGCCAGGATTTCGCAATTGAGATGCACATCGATCCGGGAATGGCTGGCGACACACTCACGAAGCTCCGCGGCCATCGCGAGCGGGTTGATCGCCACTTCGCACGTATCATACGCGTCAACCGCCACTTCGCCGTCAAACACACATTCGCGTTCCGACCGCGTCCATCGGCGGGGTGGTTCGGTCATGTTCTGACCAAAATACTGCACAGCCCCTCCATTGGCGGTCTGGATGATAATTTCGTGCGTGCGCGCGATGTAAGCTGCCACCTCGTCCGGGGTGCGCTGTGAATCGCGATGAACAACGTAGGCTGCCGGTGATGATGTTTCAAAAGCGGGCGACTGGCTTGGCAAAAACCTCTTCATGAACGGCTCGAACGCGAGTGCACCGCGCGCCATTACCCTGGCTGTTTGCAGGGTGGAATCATTGGCATACATGTATCCGAGATGAATCTTGCCTTCGTTGGCAGCCCCGGCCCGGCTTATCAATTCTCGATTCTTGTCGAACAAGGCCACATGCATGCCCCGTTCGGCGATGGCCAACGC
>CAJICM010000192.1_pt1 | contig 11187 bp, 11 predicted proteins | sample 9199691 | NCBI WGS metagenome assembly CAJICM01 (sample SAMEA7708338, study PRJEB35096) | sediment metagenome | biome: marine neritic benthic zone biome [ENVO:01000025]; feature: sediment [ENVO:00002007]; material: shallow marine sediment [ENVO:03000034] sea grass bed [ENVO_01000059] ...
AACTCAGCGCTGCGGCTCTGGCCACGATGCAATCCGAAGACCCGGAACTTGCAGCACTGGCGCATCAACTGCTGGCCAGCAACCTGTCAGAGAAACTGTCGGTCGCCAACAAGATGATTCAGTTGACGCAAAAGTGAGGCGTCTGTTGCAGCCCAGAGCATTTCTCAAAAAATGGGTGCCGGCTTTGTGAAAAAGAAATGCGACAACAACGGGATAGAACGCGGTTTTGATTCAATCAAAACCTCAATCGATCTAGGGCGGGATCTATTTTGCCCCTGACATCGTTGAAAGGTTTTGAAAACCATAAGGTTTCCTTCAACCTTTCGCCTTGTCAAAGGCAAAATATCCTCCCGCAGAATGGATAACATTAATGGGTCCTGACCCTAGGTAGGTGCTGCGCCGGCCAGCATCGTTTCGACGTCCGAGAGATTGCCGATGTTGACCACCGCTTCCATGTCCAGTTCGCTGCCCAACTCCTCTTCCAGAGCTAGCATCAACCGCATGTGGGCCAGGCTGTCCCATTGTTCGGTAACGCCAATCATCGTCGAACTGTCCACATCCTGTTCGCGAACATTAAGGGCTTTGGCCAGTAACTCCCTGGCTTTTTGTGCTTTACTCAATGCTTGGATCCCCGGTCTATCAAGCCATCTTGCTGCATGCCTGCGTTCTTGATCGCCTGCCAGTCTTCCTTGAGCATGGCAAACTGATACTGGTCTATCCGGCTTTTTCCGGTAGCGCTCAGCACGTGGCTTCTCATCAGGCCTTCAAGCTTCCAGCCTTGCGCCTTGTAGTTGAAAACTGCCGGGAAATTACGCGCTAGTGGGGCGCCGATCAATTTGTCGATTGCGCCGGACTGGAACAGATAATCCATCAAGGCTGCCCTGGTTTCCAGCACCACACGTTGTCCCCAGTAGTCGCGATCACCGATCACAACATTAAACGCGGCGCGCCTTTGAGGATGGTTTATTTCGATCATATAATATCCAACAAGCTTTTCATTCTCCCTGTCAAACACACCAATGAGCAGTCTTGTCGCCTGATCGTAGGACATGATGAATCTGCGCAACTGCAACATGGTGAAACGCTGCGGCTTGTGGTTGACGTTTTTCATGAGCTCGGCATCCGCCAGCCAATCAAGCAATGCTTCACACGCGTGTGAGTCGCGCAGCGTTCGAACCAGAAAACGGTCAGTCTTAAGGCGGATAATTTGCTTCTTAACCTGTTTCATTGCTTAAACGCCGGTCTCCAAGAGCATGTCTCGCTGACCGGTTCTATCCGGTTTGCCTCTGCCAGTTCTGCATATCTTATCTACAAAATACCAGTGTGCGGGAACGATTTCTTTGCGCGCTCGCTCGAGACACCATTTGGCAAGCTCATGGGTGTCAATTGAACGGCCGGAGGACAACACCACCGCCGCTGCCACAGCCTCTCCGCTGACGGCGTCCGGGACGGCAAATGTACAGGCTTCGGCTACGTCCGGGTGGGTCTCAAGCAGTTGATCCACTTCAACCGGCTGGACTTTTGATCCCGCCCGGTTGATTTCCTCCTTCTGCCGGCCGACCAGCGTCAGGCAGCCGTCCGGATCCAGGCGGCCAATGTCACCGGTTCGGTACCAGCCATCTTTGAGAACGCAGTCAGTCGCCTCGGGTTGTCTGTAATAGCCCGTCATAAGTCCGTCAGACCGGACGGCCACTTCGCCTGTACCTGAGGTGGTTCTCGAACCATCGTCGTCCATGACTGCAAATTCTCCCTCCATGCAGTGTCCAACCAATCCATTGGTAACCTGATTAGTGTACGGCGCAGCAGCAATCCAGTTAGCAGTTTCGGTCATGCCGTAGCAGTTGAAAACCGGGCAACCGGCCCAGCTGGCGATTTTCGCCCAATGAGCCTTCGACAGTGGTGCCGAGCCCACATTCACCCGCTTAATGCAATCACCGGATGGAGGCGGTGATGCTTTGAGCACCACATGCCAGAATGCCGGCACCGATGTCATGAAACTGATGCCGTTTTGATCTATGAGAGAGCCTAATTTCATGGGTAGGGCAGGGCCCGGGAGCGGCAAGACCAGCGTCCCTCCAGCCATAAGGGTGGTCAATGCGCTGCCGATCAGCCCGTGACCAAATGATAGTGACAGGGTTTGCAACGTCTTGCTGAGAGTATCTGCTCCGATGGCGTTTATGTTGGCCCTGATACGGGCCGCCAATGCTTTAAACGACAACACGACAATCTTCGGCTTCCCGGTGGTGCCGGATGTCAATAACGCCAAAGCGGGAGCTGCTTCGGAAAATCGCAAGAGCGACTGGCTGCGGCCCGTTGTGCTGCGAGGTGAGTCGACAATCGGGACCGGCCAATGGTCTGCGCCTGTGGATACCATGGCAACCGGCTCGACAAACCGGCAAATGTTGTTGCGCTCAGGTTTGCTCAAGCCCGGATCAAGTATTAAGGCGCAGGCTCCAGACTGCCAGATTCCCAAAAGTGCTGAAAAGAACTCCGCTGACGGCGGTAACGCCAGACCAACAATCCGGCCTCGTTCGGAACCGGCGGTTGTCAGTGCCGCTGACCAGTTTACCGCGTCGGACCAGAGTTTGTTGCCACCGATCAACTCCTGTTTTCCGGGGCAATATACGCCACCCAGTTTTTCGGATGTAATTTCCATAGTGGCACTGTTAACCCGGGTGTGATTGTCGGCGCAACCAAATGACGACCGCGGGTGCGGTAAATGGGTCAGGCCATTGGTTCCTTTCTAGTTCGCGTGCCTGTTAGCGTGCTTGGCAATCTGCCATTTCGCAGTTATCGGAGTATGGAAAGCAAAATCCAGGTGTAACTGGCTGCTATCACTGCAAATGTGAAGAGCATTACAAAGCGAGGATGCAATGATTGATATTGAAGCTGTGAGGTCGGACACCGCTGCGTGCGAAGAAATACTACATTTCAACAATGCCGGCGCCTCGCTTATGCCCAGACCTGTCCTTGATGCGGTGTGTCAACACTTGCAGATGGAAAATCGCATTGGTGGATACGAGGCGGAACGCCGGGCGCAGGACGAGTTGAATGCGTTTTACAGTGAATTTGCTCAGCTGCTCAACGCCTCGCCTGATGAAATCGCCTATGTTGAAAACGCGACCCGCGCGTGGGACATGGCTTTCTACGGTTTGCCGTTGAGCGAGGGCGATCGAGTGCTCACCCACGGGTCGGAGTATGCATCGAACTACCTTGCGCTGCTTCAGCAGGCCAAGCGGCGAAAACTGCATATTGACCTCATTCCATCAGACGCTACCGGCCAGATCGATGTGAGCGCCATTCCGCAACTGGTTACGGATCAGACGAGGCTGATCGCGATTACCCACGTGCCAACACAAGGTGGTTTGATCAACCCGGCTGCCGAAGTGGGGAAAATCGCCAGGAAGTATGGCGTGACCTATATGCTGGATGCCTGTCAGTCGGTAGGCCAGCTTGCAATTGATGTCGAAAAGATAGGCTGCGATATCCTGTCGGGCACCGGGCGGAAGTTCCTGCGAGGCCCGCGTGGTACCGGTTTTCTTTATGTAAAGCGCAACATGATTGAAAAGATCGATCCCCCCTTTATCGATCTTCTTTCCGCCACCTGGTCGGCCGACGATTCCTATCAGTTGGCTCCTGGTGCGAAGCGGTATGAGAATTGGGAAAGTTACGTCGCGGGTAGAGTAGGGTTGATGGTTGCGGTTCGCTACGCCCGCAATCTTGGCCTGCCCGCCATTGAGCAGCGAGTCCGGCAACTTGCTGAAAACCTGCGCCGGGAACTGACAGATGTCGGTGGTGTCACCGTACATGATCTGGGCAGAGAGAAATGCGGTATTGTGACGTTTACAAAGGAAGGGGTATCTCCGGACCTTGTCGCGCAACGTCTACTTGCACAGGGGATAAACATTTCTGTATCAGCCGCATCATCGGCCCGGCTCGACCTTGGGGAACGTGGCCTGGATTCAGTGGCTAGAGCATCGCTGCATTACTTCAATACGGATCAGGAAATAGACAGGTTTGTCGAGGCCATTCGCGTGGTTTCTGACTAGAGCATCTCTCGCACAAAGTGGATGCCGGTTTTGTGAAAAAGAAATGCGACAACAAAGGGATAGAGCGCGATTTTTATTCAATCAAGACCTTATGTGGGCCAGACGGCGGTGCACTGCGGCAACCACACTCATGGCTGTCAGAGCAGATGATTTGGGATTACCTGGCAAGGGGTTGCCGTTTATCGTAAAGCTCATTTCACCGAAATCGCCAACAAGCTCAATCTCATGGATGTTCCCCGAGACTCCAGGATCTGCAATCAGTTCAACCTCGGTCTTGTCGAGGCCGGAGCCTGCCAGGGCAACTGTTGCAGCGACATTGGCATTTTTTGGATAGCGCAAGGCTGCCTCACGGGCCGTGCCGGCAAAATGACACTCCGGCCTGTCGAGATTATCCAGATCAAGCAGCTGTTCTGCCGGAGATCCTTTCCAGCTGGCTGGCGGTTTGCGTCCGCGATAAACCAGTTTGCTGATGGTGCCGGTGCTGGCGGCTGCGATGGCGTCTGTCGCACCAATGGCTCCGGATACCAGTTCCAGTACCGCATCACCCTCCCTGGCGGCTTGATCCAGTCTTATGGCCAGATCATTGTCCGCCAACGCGCCATTGGAGACCGTAATGACATCGATGCCCCGTGCCAGCAGTCCAGGTCCATGTTGTCCAAGTGCAGCATGGCCGCCACACTCAAGCGCCAGGTCGACCGGCTGGGCAATCTCGTCAACGGAATTAACCGGAATCACTCCCGAACCAAGGGCTTGCGCAGCCGCCTCCTTGCGTCCTTCGCGACACAGCACCCAGCCAATTTTCACAGGCGGGCTGCCAGCAGCGAGGCTGCGTGCTACGTGGCAAGCTATTGCTCCGTAGCCAATTAGAATAATATTCATTCAGCTCAACTCCGGCCGGGTCACAGAGTGATGTCCTGTGCCGCACCCTGCGCCTGAGCCAGCTTTGCCGCAACTGATGCTACGGCTAGGTCCTGCAGACCGACGCCGGTGCCGTCAAACAGGGTGATTTCCTCCGTCGAGGTGCGGCCCGGATGCTTTTTGTTGATGACATCACCAATCGTGGTGATTGCCGTTTCCGCGATTGATCCGTCAGCGATTGCGTGCTGGCATTCGCCGATGGATATCGATTGCGCCACTTCGTCCGTGAAGAGGGTTGCTGTCGCTACCAGTTTCGCGTCGACCTCCTGCTTGCCCTTGGTATCAGTTCCCATGCAGGCCAGGTGTGTGCCCGGCTTGATCTGCTCAAATTTTAGTATCGGCTCAAAACTCGAGGTGATTGTAATGATGACATCGGCTTGTGCCCCGAGCTGGTCCAGATCGACCGCCTCGAACGGCAGGCCGACTTCTGTTGCTGTTTCGGCAAGACGTGACAGCATTTCAGGGTGATAATTCCAGCCGATGACCTTTTCGAATTTGTGCTGCTCTACGGCGGCGCGCATCTGAAAGGCAGACTGATGTCCGGCACCAACCATGCCCAGGACTTTTGCATCATCCCGGGCCAGATGCTTGATTGACACCGATGAGGCTGCAGCCGTACGCAAAGCTGTCAAATAATTGCCGCCAACCATTGCCGACGGTTGGCCGGTATCGGCGTCAAACAGGAACACTGTCGATTGATGGTTGGTAAGCCCGCGCTGTTCGTTACCTGGCCAGTAACCGCCCGATTTCAACCCGAGCACCAGACCCGCCCGGTCGAAACCTGATTTGAAGCCATACAGCGCATCGGCGTGACCAATGGCCTCGCGGATCACTGGGAAATTGTAGGCATCGCCGCTGGCCATGGCAGAGAACACGGCTTCGACAGCATCGAAAGCCTCTGCGCGACCGACCACCTGCCTGCAGGTGTCTTCGGATACAACAAGCATGTGTCGGAACCCCTAATATGCCAGGCCGCGGGCTGTGACGGGCCAGAGCTTTTCAACCTTGCCATTGCGCACGCCGACATACCAGTCGTGGACATTGCAGGTCGGGTCACAGTGTCCCGGCACCAGCTTGAGTTTGTCATTTACCTTCAGCTTGCCGTCTGGGTCCATGATGACACCATGTTCGTCGGAACATTTGACATATTCCACATCATCGCGGCCGAAAATTTTCGGCAGTCCGGAATCAACGCTCTGGGCTTTCAAACCGGCATCGCAGATCGCCTTGTCGGCCTTGGCATGAGACATGACTGAAGTCAGAATGAATAACGCGTTGTCGAACTCGGAAATGGGTTTGCCGTGTTCGTCATGGATGCGCTGGTAATCCACATCCATGAAAGCATAGGAGCCGCACTGCAGTTCGTTGAAAACACCGGAATTGCCCTCGAAATAATACGACCCCGTACCGCCGCCGCCGACGATATCACAGTCAAGACCTTCGGCTTTCAGCATGTCCACGCTCTCGCGCACCATTGCAACCGCAATGTCGATCTTCTGTTTGCGATCTTCGAAACTTTGCATGTGCTGCATTGCGCCCTGATAGGCCTGGATGCCGGAAAAAACCAGGCCGTCGGCAGCATCTATTGCCTTGGCCAGGTCAACCACAGGCTGGCCGGCCTGAACGCCGCAACGTCCGGCACCGCAGTCAATTTCCACCAGGCACTCAATGGTCGTGCCATGTTTTACTGCTGCTGCAGAAAGCTCGGCCACATTGGCAATGTCATCGACGCAGACAATCGTGCGGGCGCCAAGCTTGGGCATACGCGCAAGCCGGTCGATCTTGGCGGGATCGCGGACCTGGTTTGATACCAGAACGTCCTTGATGCCTGCCCGGGCAAAACTTTCAGCTTCCGATACTTTCTGGCAGCAAATACCCACCGCATCGCCGTGCTCCATCTGCCAGTGCGCCACATCGGCTGACTTGTGCATCTTGCCGTGTACGCGATGGCGCATGCCCATTTTGCGGCACAGGTCACGCATGGTGGTGACATTCTTTTCAAAGGCATCGAGATCGACCACAAGACACGGTGTCTGGATGTCTTTCTCGTCCATGCCAACCAGGGCTGGGACATTGTAACCTACTTCAAGGTCGCTAACTTTAGTGATCGCGTTCATCAGTTGATCCTTTCGAAAGGTTCAGCCCTGCATCCAGGGCAGTTTCTTCAAATCGACATTGCCGCCGGTAATAATGACACCGACGCGTTTTCCGGCAAAGATTTCCCTGTTCTTGATGATGGTTGCCAGCGGCACCGCACAGGATGGTTCGATGACGATTTTCATCCGCTGCCAGCTCAGGTACATGGCGTCGATGATTTCCTGTTCGCTAGCCAGGAGAATGTCTTCGACATAATTGGAAACGAAATGCCAGGTCAGATCCTTCAATGGGACTTTGAGCCCATCGGCAACGGTTTCTGGAGCATCGTCGGCTATGATGTGACCGGCCTTCAAAGACCGGTATGCATCGTCGGCATTCTTCGGTTCGGCTGCATAAATCTTGGTGTTTGGTGACGTGTTGGAAGCAGTCAGGCAGGTTCCCGAAATCATACCTCCGCCGCCGATCGGTGCAATCACCGCATCCAGCTCGCCAACGTCTTCCAGCAGTTCCCTGGAGCAGGTGGCCTGACCGGCGATGACACGCGGATCATTGTAGGGATGTACAAAATCTGCGCCGGATTTCGCCACGACATCGGCAAAAACCGCCTCTCGCGACGATGTGCTGGGTTCACATTCGACAACAGTGCCGCCATATCCGCGCACTGCTGCCTTCTTGGCTTCCGGTGCGGTGCGCGGCATGACCACGGTAACCGGTATGCCGCGGCGCCCGGCAGCGTAACTGAGTGACAAGGCATGATTGCCTGAAGAATGTGTTGCCACACCTTTCTCGGCCTTGGTGTCATCAAGGCCGAATACCGCGTTTGAAGCCCCGCGCACCTTGAAAGCGCCGGCCTTTTGAAAGTTTTCGCATTTGAAAAACAACTCTGCGCCGGTCAAATCGTTCATAAATGTGCTGGTCAGCACCGGTGTGCGGTGAATGTAGGGCCTGATACGCTCGTGGGCTTCAAGCACGTCATCATATGTCGGGATGTAAAGACCGTCGGTTTGAGTAATGGCGTTCATGGATACCTCAAGCAGCCTGTTTGTTGGCAAAGTTGTCGCGGTGGCGGTAGTAATCCTGGGCTGCTGCCACGCCGGCGCCCAGTTCTATCGGATAATCCAGATCTTTCATTGCCATTTCCATGGCGGCGATACCGGATAGCGCCATGACGTCAGTCATCAGGCCGAGGTGGCCAATGCGAAAAGCCTTACCGGCCATCTGGCCAAGGCCGACGCCGAACGATACATCATAGGCATCGAAGGCGTGTTTTGTCAGCACGTTGCTGTCAAAACCTTCCGGCACATAGATTGCACTGACGGTGTCGGAGTAAAGCTCCGGGCTGTTGGCGCACAGTTTCAGTCCCCAGGCGGAGATCGCGGCGCGGATTCCTTCGGCGATACGATGGTGACGGGAAAATACCTGGTCCAACCCCTCATCAAACAGCATATCAAGGCTTTCTCGCAGGCCAAACATGATCTGCAGGGGCGGGGTATACGGGTAGCCGCCATTTGCATTGGCACCGGCCATGTCGCGGAAATCGAAAAAGCAACGTGGGCAGGTTGCGCTGGCACAAGCTTCGAGAGCCCTTTCACTGACACCGACGATCGCCATGCCGGTGGCCAGCATGAAACCTTTCTGGGACCCGGAGACGGCGAGATCAACTCCCCAGTCATCCATGCGAAAATCCATTGAAGCCAGCGAACTGACGCAATCGACATAAAGCATTGCCGGATGTCCGGCTGCATCCATGGCGCGGCGGACTGCAGCAATGTCACTGCGCACACCTGTCGCGGTTTCGTTGTGGGTTACCAGTACAGCCTTGATCTCGTGGTTCTTGTCAGCGGCCAGGCGCTCACCGTACAAGTCAGCCGGTGCGCCGGAACCCCATTCACATTCGATTATTTCGACATTCAGGTTGTGACGCTGACACATGTCTATCCAGCGATGAGAGAACATGCCAAAGCGGGCTACCAGGACTTTGTCACCCGGTGAAAGGGTGTTGGTTATAGCCGCTTCCCAACCTCCGGTGCCACTGGCAGGAAAGGTGATGACACTGCCGGTCCTTGTCTTAAAGACAGCTTTCAGACCGTCCAGCAGTGGCGCCATCAGTTGCACGAAATCGGGCGCGCGATGATCCAGGGTCTGAATATTCATGGCATGACGCAAACGGTCCGGTATATTGGTTGGACCGGGAATGAAAACCGGGTTCTGGCTGGCCATAATCGTTATCTCCAGTGCATTTGACTTGAACCAATCATACGGAGCTGCCGCAATTTTGCAATTTTTTTGAAAAAATATTTCATTTTCTATTTTAAATGTTTATCTATCTGTATTTGTTGACTTTAATAATTTTTCATGTAGTGAAATAAATTTTTGAATAATTGACATTGCCGTCATCGACGGGTAAATTCCGGTAATCAGAAAGGGTTGCCATGACCGTCCAGATCAGTCGCAAACGTGGCCGTCCGCGGTCGTTCAACGACACGTCGGACAGCACGGTAATACAGTCCCTCGATCGGGCAATGCTGTTGTTGAAAGTGGTCGCCGGTGGCAACGGCATGTCTCTGACTGAAATAGCAGAGGCGTCCGATCAATCGGCTTCGACAGCGTATCGGGTGCTGATCACCTTGCAGAAACACGGCATGGTTGAGTTTGATGAAGTCAATCAGCTGTGGCATGTCGGTGTCGAGGCGTTTCGGGTGGGTAGTGTATTTCTTGGCCGAACCAGTCTGGTCGAGCAAAGCCGCTCGGTCATGCAGTCCGTTGTTGCGCAGACAGGTGAGACCGCAAATCTTGCGATTGTTGATGGCGCCGAAGTTGTGTTCTTGAGCCAGGTTGAAACTCATGAACCCATTCGTGCGTTCTTCCGGCCCGGTACCAGGGGCCCTGTACATACCTCCGGCATCGGCAAGGCGCTACTGGCTTTCTTCCCCCAGCAACGTATCGACGAAATACTGAAACAAACCGAGTTGAAAGCATTCACCGCCAAGACAATCACTGACGAGGCCGTGCTTCTGGCGGAACTCGCCAAGATTCGCGAGTGTGGCTGGTCTGTGGATGATGAGGAGCGAAACATGGGCATGCGGTGCATTGCGGCTCCAATATTCAATTCGTTCGGGGAAGCCATTGCGGGGTTGTCGATATCAGGGCCATCGGTCCGGGTGACACCGGAACAGGACGTCCGGTTGGGTAAACTCATCAAGTCCGCGGCGCACGAAGTCACGAAGGCCATTGGCGGGAAACTGCCGTGAACCGTAAAGTTGCAGGAGACTAAAGTGTCTAATCCGGTTTCAAGGCGATGGCTCTGTCAGGCGGCCATAGTTGCATCCACGGTGACCGCGTCTGGTCGCGAAGCATTCGCCGATAAAAGCGGCTTTAGCCAGACAGACATCATTCAACCCGGCTCGCCGACTGAAAGCGCATTCATAGAACGGGCATTTGAAATGCGCAGGCTGGCAGTTGCGAAGGGCGATCAGGCATATGGTGCCATCATCGTTCGTAATGGCATTATTGTCGGCCAGTCATGGAGCAGGGTAGTCCTGGATCACGACCCGACCGGACATGCCGAAATCGCTGCCATCAGAGATGCCGCCCGGCGTTTGAAAAACCGAAACTTGTCAGGCGCCATTATGTACTCATCATCGCGGCCCTGTCCGATGTGCGAGGCTGCTGCCTACTGGGCAAACGTCGGTAGCATGATTTTCGGACACAACGCCAGCAGGGCTGGCGAGCCGAAGTTGTGCAGATAGGATAATGCACTCGGTCCAGGCGTAACTTCCGGATGCCGCAGCTGGTGAAGCTGCATCGAAGCACGGGGCCTGCCACAGGTATTTTCAAGCCCGTATCAACGCGCTCTTCGGGTCGTAAAACGGTGCGAACCGGACTGTGGCATCATAGCGTTTCCAGGCGATTTCGACTTGCCATTTTGCTGAATCAATCCAGTCCTTTGTGACCCCCTCTTCACAGTGCACATAGCCCATGCCGAGGGATTTGTTGACCCTGTGACCCCAGGCGCCGGATGTGGTTGATCCGACCAACACACCATCGCGGAAAATCGGCTCTTCATGGTACATCAATGGCGATGTGTCGCTGTCGTCTTCCAGCGCCAGCGTGATCATGCGCT
>CAJICM010000023.1_pt1 | contig 11168 bp, 9 predicted proteins | sample 9199691 | NCBI WGS metagenome assembly CAJICM01 (sample SAMEA7708338, study PRJEB35096) | sediment metagenome | biome: marine neritic benthic zone biome [ENVO:01000025]; feature: sediment [ENVO:00002007]; material: shallow marine sediment [ENVO:03000034] sea grass bed [ENVO_01000059] ...
GTTATGCACGTAGCCTGTCAACTCCCAGCAATCCTGTGGTGACACTATCCAATCGTCGGCGACACCCAACACGGTCGCCGGGCTAGCAATATCGTGAAGCGCCACACCGAGCCGATAAACAGAACCGTCCATGGTGGGGAAGACACCGTGAAAGAGATTGAGCCATCCGTCGGACGTTCTTACAGGCGTCGCACCCGGGCCTATCTTCATTTGATCCCAATGATAGGCCACGGGGTTAATCACCGGCTCTGATTCGCCCCAGTGCACCAGATCCGGAGACCAGGATAACCAGATGGACCAAGGGTTAATCTCCGAGTGTGGCCGGTCCAGCCGCGCGTAACGACCGTTGAAAGTCTCCGGGAAGATCGCCACATTGCGCATGTCCGGTTCACTGATGAGCGATATTCTCTCAACGCTCTTGAAGTCGTGGGTTCTTGCAAGACCGATGCGCACACCGAATCTCGAATAAGCACTGTAGGTAATGTAATAGGCGCCATCTATAGAGCTGATTCTCGGGTCCTCGACGCCGTACTCTTCGAATCGTGAGAAGGCGTCTTCTTTGGCCGGCACCATGAATGGCTTGGAATCCACTTGAAAGTTGTAACCGTTGTCGCTGCGTGCAATACCGATAACGGACCGTCCGTTGAGCAGGTGGGAGCGAAAAAGCAGAATGTAGCGACCCTCGAACTTGGTTGCCCCCGCATTGTGAACGGTCTCCACGGGGTACGGCACGTCGTGTTTGGTGAGAATGGGATTACGCTCATACCGCGTCACTAACGGTCTATTGTTCATGGCTTGCTTCCATTCTCAAGAGCTCGCGGTACACGCGCACATAGTCGTTCACCATACGTGTATGAGAGAAGCGCTGCTCAACATGCTCCCGACAGGCGGTTCTGTCGAGCGACCGCACTGCAGCTACCGCGTGCACCGCTTGGTCAATGTCCTCGACGATGTAACCAGTTTCGCCGTCCATGATAATTTCTGGAATTGAGCCAAGCCCAAAGGCGATGACGGGCGTTCCGCACGCCATGGCTTCCACAAGGCTCAGCCCGAATGGCTCATCGAAGCTGATCAAATGTAACAGTGCTAACGCCCCACCCAGCACATCCGGTCTTTGCGCCGGCCCTATAGCCCCAAGATACTCCACCTCCTCGCCGTCAAGGTAGGGCTCGACCCGAGTCTCGAAGTATTTCTGATCTTGTACGATGCCTGCGATGAGGAGCTTTTTCCCAGCGCGTTGCGCCACTCGAATAGCTTCCCACACGCCTTTCTCGGGATGGATTCGGCCAAAGAACAGGAGATACTCTCCCCCGGCTTCGGAAAAGGGAAATTGCCCAATATCGATGCCGTGGTGGATAGTGGCTATGTAATCGAGCTCTAGCGATTTGTCTGCCTCGCTTATCGCTACGTAATGCCCACGGGTATTGTATTTCTTGTAGACGGGTATGATCGATGGTGATGAGAAGCCATGGATGGTAGTCAATACCGGAGTATCAATCAGTCGCGAATAAGTCAGCGGCAGAAAGTCAAAATGATTATGAATGAGATCAAACTCGGCGGAACGTTCGAAGACCTCGGAGATGTGCAAGCACTCCGCGACCTTTGGATTGACTAAAGGGTCCTCCGAGTAAGGGTGGGGACATACGGCGGCTAGCTTCCCGCTGGTCTGAGAATCCCCGGTGGCAAACAACGTCACATCCAAGCCCCTTTGCACCAATCCCTCTGTGAGAAGGCTGACCACGGACTCCCATGGCCCATAGTGACGAGGAGGCGTACGCCATGAAATGGGGCTGAGAACAGCGACTCGAATAGACATGCTCAGTTCTGACTATTTTTGAATCTGTCATTCATAAAGTAAGTTTATTTTGGACTGAGTCGCTATAATTCGTGCCGTTTTGGCCCACATTATTCAGCTAGGCTTATTGTTAGTCAGATTACGTTGATACACAAACGGTCATGAAAGTGAAGGAACAACGCAGACCCCTGGTCAAACGGCGTCCGACCCTACTAAACGCCGAGAGCTCACGGGTCATCACGCGGCCGCATATTCCGGGCGACGGGGCGCGTATCATAGGATTGATCATGCGGGTCTTGAAGCTCAGCGACGATGATGTACAGCTCCTTCTGGAAGACGTGTTCCATGAGTTCTCCGCACGCCACCGAAACTTCAGAGGGGCTCTGGGGAGGAACTTCGAACGCATCTCAGAGAACGTCCCAAAAGGCCTCACTTTGACCGCCGAGCAGCGTCTTCTGCTTGGCGCGTACGTTACCTGTGAGTACTCGGTTGAGGCAGCGGCACTCTTTAACCCCTCCATCGTGCCCCACCCTGACCAGAATGGCGTGGACAAGAGGTCACTGCGATTCGTCATGAGCTTTAGAGGAACAGGGGAGGGGCATGTTTCATCCATTGAGTTCCGCAGTGGGATCGTTGACGAGAACCACGATATCTACTTCGACCCCGTGAGTCATTATGTGGCTACGCCTGAGATGCATACGGACCCCGTCTATCAACGGCTTCACTTTCGGCGAAAACTCGAAGAACTTGGCGCACGCGACCGAGTCATGAATCATCTTCTGAAGGGTCTAGGAGAAACATTTACCTTCGATGAGCTGGAACTCCAGATAAAGAATCTGCGGTCGACCAAGTATCGACTAAAAGACAAACAGCATGCGATTGATACGGCGTTGTGGTTGGCCCGGTCCAACTACGAAGTGATTTTTCGTCCTGATCAATCAATCTCTGAGAGAGTGCTCTTCCCCGTGTCGGAGAATGAGTCGGCAGGCATCGAGGATGCGCGGTTTGTCCGTTTTGTCGATGATGACGGGGCAGTCACTTACTACGCAACTTATACCGCCTACAACGGATTTGCGATACTGCCTCAGCTTCTTGAAACTAATGACTTTTTGACGTTCAGGATTCATACATTGAGCGGCACCGCCGTGCAGAATAAGGGTATGGCGTTGTTTCCTAGGAAGATCAACGGCCGATTCGTGATGTTGTCACGCCAGGACGGTGTCAACAACTACATCATGTTCTCGGATAGCCTGCGTTTTTGGAATCACGCGGATCTCCTCCAGGAGCCCGTTCATCCTCTAGAGTTCGTTCAAATTGGCAATTGCGGGTCACCGGTGGAAACGTCTGAGGGGTGGCTTGCGCTGTTTCATGGGGTGGGACCCATGCGGAAGTACAGCATCTGGGCCGAGCTTTTAGATATTGAGGACCCGTCGAAGGTTATCGGCCGACTCGACGAGCCGATACTGACGCCCGATGAACATGAACGAGACGGCTACGTACCCAACGTGGTGTATAGCTGTGGAAGTATGATTCACGACGACGCGCTAATTGTTCCCTATGGCATCGCCGATCAAAGGTGCAGGGTTGCGACTGTCTCGATACCAGAACTCTTATCGCAGCTCAAAGCGAATCAACGGACTTGAGCCGCGTACCAGGGCTATCAACAGTATTGCTTGGCTTCTCCCCGTCGTGGTTCGCCGTCAACCCTCGGAGATTGTATAGCGCGAGTAGTGAGAGGATGTAAGAGAGCGTCGATTCCGCCCCCTGATTCTCATTGACGCCGTCCTGCTGGAGCCCGTCGCGGCATCCACCGCTGGCATGGTCGTAGAGCTTTGACTGTTGATCGTTCTTGCCCAGGTACCAGTTGAAGCATGTGTTCGCCAACTGAATCCATTCCTCGCCCTGGGTGGATTCAAACGCTTCAATGCAGGCACCGATCATGGCGGCAGCCTCCAAGGGCTGTTGATCGTATTGGGCTTTAGAACCTGACTTTGGGAACCAACCCTGGTTGCCAACCGGTGCGAACCATCCGCCGGATGGATTGAGCTGAACGTCTCTCAGCCATTCGAGGACGTCGATGCCGAGAGACACCATGTCATCATTCTGGATGGCCCGACCACAGGCCATGAGTGCCTGCGGCAACCGGGCATTGTCGTAGGTCAACAGATCTTCGTGCCAATTCCAGTCTTCGCTAGCGTATTGTGTGAACCGGCTACTAAGTCTGTCGCCGAGCGTTTGCATGAGCTCCCAAATTCGCTGATCGTCTTCGTTCCGCCGGAGGTATGCTTGAATGCCAAGAATTGGGAATGCGATTGCGCGGGAATCGCCAAAGGTCTCTAGTGCTGGCACAGCATTGTTGAAGAGCTCGGTCGCGACAGCAACCTGACCACGACTGCGGCCCCAACCCGCCATTACGCCCAGCGCCCACAGCGCGCGGCCGTGAGAGTCCTCCGAACCAACCTCCTCGAGCCACTTACGCTCGTAACTCATGAAGTTACGGAATCTGCCGGTGTCTGGATTGAATGCGTCGTACAGGAAACTGAGGTAGGTCGCAGACAACTCTGCTACGGAAGGATCGGATTTATTCAAATCGTGCGCCCTGGTCGCGACAATCAGCGCACGCGCATTGTCATCGACACAATATCCATCGCCGCGGTTGGGAACGGTGAACTTCGCGTGCTGGAGTACGCCGGTGTCATCTGTCATCAAGCAGAGATGTTTCAGATTGATCTGCGGCAGTCGTTGTTCGCGCTGACTTAGCGTGTCCAGCACCGCGAGCTCGGTTGCACGCGAACGTCGGGAGCTAGTATGTGAGAACAGTTCCAGGTAGCGACGGCCCATCTCCTTCATCACCATCGGCCGACAGTACTGATACGCCGCTCGCCGCATCGTGAGACGCTCCTGCGGGTGGTCCAGAAGATAGTTGATCTCTTGCGCCAAAGCCCTGTGATCCTTGAAAGGGACTAACTTTCCTCGATTGTTAGCCAGCATTTCCTGGGCATGCCAGTATGGAGTCGATACGACCGCTTTGCCCGCCCCCAGAGCGTAGGCCAGCGTGCCAGAGACGATCTGGGCCTCGTTTAGATACGGGGTGACGTAGATTTCCGCGGCCCGGATGAGCTCGAGCAATTCATCGCGCTCCAAAAAACGGTCATGAAACACGATGTTGTCGGCGACGCCTAACTCCTTTGCCCGAAGGTGCAAGCTCAGGCGATAGTCCTCTCCGCTTTCGGCCCTCGAGTGTGGATGCGTTGCCCCAACAACAAAATAGAGTACTTCCGGATGTGCGCTGAGGATTGCAGGCAAGGCATCGACCATATACTCGATGCCCTTACCTGGCGAGAGCAGTCCGAACGTCAGGATTACGACCTTGTCATCTGCGACGAGCTTGCTCTTGCACGGATCCGGATCCAGAAATGGTACATCCAGAATTCCATGATGAATCAGAGCGATCTTGGACTCGGGTACGTGATACACATCTCGAAGAAAGTCAGCACCGCGCGCGCTCAGAACTACTAATTTGTCGGACAGCTCTGAGAGCTGCAATATGATTTTGCGCTCCTGCGACGAGGGATTCTTTAGCACGGTGTGCAAGGTCGTAATCAACGGAATCTTGAGGTCTTGCACAAGCTCAACGATGAAGCCACCCCGTTGACCGCCAAATATGCCGTATTCGTGCTGCAGACAGACTACGTCAGGACCCCGTAGGTTGAGAAAACCGGCAGCGAGACCATACTCGTTCAATCTATCTTGGCCGATCTGAAATCGCACCGTGGGTGGATACTCATAGCCCTCAGGACGATCATTCATGGCCACGATCGAACAGTCGATATTCGGGTCGTTGTCAAGAATCGCGGCGGCAAGGTCAGCAGTGAATGTAGCGATGCCACACTGTCTCGGGGGGTATGTGCCGATAAGAGCGATTGATTTCAACGCGGGCAGCATGCTGAGATAGCGTCGATGTTCCTTTATGTGCTATGAGCGCCGAGAGAGGGTCTAAAAATCCTCCGCTCCTAAACTATACGCGTAGGAGCCATTGCTGTCGCGCACATACACTTCCTCCGCAACCTCATGAATCCGTTTCCTTGCGGCATCAAAAGCCTTGAGGAATCCGGCTTCGACGTAGCTCATCTCCGGGCATAGCTGTCGGAGAGCGTCCGCTTCCACAAAGAAGGAAACTTCGATCGCGCTATCATACCCCCAAAATCGGACGCGGTTTCTCGTCGCATCGAAACTACGGCTTGGGTTTGGAAAGCTCAACCTCACCGGTTGGCACACGGGTCTCGAGCCGGCGTAACTTCCCCATCGCGCGCCATGCCCGGCAGCAGCGAGACGATTGCGGTGGTGGGAAAGTAGACGTGCGATAAGGCATCATTCGTCTCGTAGATCACCTTGCCAAGAGCAAGCTGAACTAACTCCAAATCGGGCTGAAGACGCTCGTGAACTTCCGCGGGGAGCGCCGCGAGGAGGCGGTTCTGGGTGGGAAGATCGCGTTCGTACTCAGGCATTACACTGCCATCGCTTCGTAGGTGGTTTAGCCATCGTCATCGATGTGGCCTCGACCATGTTACAGCATGTGTGCATTAGCGAACCAAGAAGCAGACGAAGCTTGTCTTGGGTGGCTGACAACGCAATGCGCAGCCTGACGTCTGTTTCCGGAATTAGACGCCGGTAGCGTTGGGCTCTTGATAGAATCCGCCAGAGCTATGAACGAATGAAGGACCGCGTCCCTCAGGGAGCTCAACAAAGCCGTGGGTGCGCGGACTTGAGTTGGAAAAGGCGGCTGACTCCGCTAACCGAAAGGGAGTTGTATTGGAGCTAGCAGAGGTTAAGCGAGCGCTCGCAGCCGACGAGAAATGAAAGCCGCTTGCCAGCGTATCGAAACACTGACGAATGCCAATTCACAACTCAAGTCAGATTTGACGCATCTCGCGCACAAGGAAGCGAAAACCTACCTTCGGCTGAGGCGCAAAGACTAACTGGCTGTTTGTCCAAGCTTGCGACGGCACGCCAAACCGTAGCAAGGGTTCTTTGTGATTCGCAACTAATTGTTTTATCTATCAAAATTTGGCGGAGAGGGAGGGATTCGAACCCTCGGTGTTTCTATGTTTTTCAATGTCTTACACAGCCACCGTGTCCAGATCGTGTCTAACGTTCCTCCGGGGTAGAGCGGCGGCCATCCATCGTCACAGTTGTCGGTGTGTCCCAAGACTTAGCGTAAGCACTAGCTGTGTGGCTTTGACCAGCGCCACGAGGCGAAGTACAGCGGGCTTGCTGGCCTGAAGCCCTGTGGTGTATCGTTGGTGTATGACACGCACAAACATAGACATTGACGACGAGGCATGCGCAACCGTGATGCGCCGGTACCAGTTGGCCACAAAGCGCGACGCGATCAACTTCGCATTACGAACACTGGCTGCGGAGCCACTCGGACTCGATGAGGCTCGCAAGCTACGAGGCGCCGGCTGGATTGGCAACCTCGACGAGATGCGCAGCCATCGAAATTCGTGATTCTCATCGACACTTCCGCTTGGGTCGAGTTTCTGCGCGATACTGGTTCTCCTATCTGTCAGCGAGTGGACGATCTACTGGCCGTCGAGATTGCCACGTGCGACGTGGTTCGCATGGAAGTCCTCGCGGGTGCCCGCAACGAGCAACATCTTCAGCAACTGCGGCGGCTCCTCGCCCGAGCGTCAACCCTGCCTACGGAATCGGTGGACTATGATGCGGCGGCGGCACTCTACCGAACCTGTCGCCAACGGGGGCACACGGTGCGCAAGCTCATCGATTGCCTGATCGCTGCCGTTGCCATTCGCGGTGATGTACCAATCCTCCACAGGGATGCAGACTTCGACATCTTGCGGCAACACACAGGCCTACAAGTCGACGCGGTATAGGAGTTTTCGCAGGCGAATGCATCCGTCGCGGGCGGGGACGCCCTGATCGATCAAAACCAAAAAACGAAGGACAAACGATATCACCCAACGCCGAGTCAGTGCCCTGCTGATGGCAATAGCAAGCTTTCTTGTGCTACCGGCTTCATGTGCAATGACCGACCGAGATCACGTGGACTGAGTGACCGGCATCCATGGAATGCGCACGGGTGCAACGACGATCTGGTTCTCACCTGAAGGGGCAACGGAAATCAAAGCAACGCCGGTGGCGGCACCGGCAACTGCAACGCAGCCGGACAGATCAACATTCTCGGCCCGCAGCAACGCCAATGCTTCATCCGCTGCGGATGCTCACTATCGTAGGCGCCGGAGGCAGTGTCACCATCGACTGGGCAAGATTCAATACAAAAACACGTCAAATTCTGTGAGCAAATGTGATGTCATATCTGGCTCTTTTCCGGTCGCCGTCTTAACACTAACTCAAACGCGATGTAATAAGAAAAGGCTAACCATATGCCTGCCTCCCAGTGCTCCGGCAACAGGGCCAGGTGCCACAAAATAAAGCTCCGAACCGTAGCCGTGATCGGAAAGGCGGCATTCGTCTCTATCTTTTCGTGGCTCAAGTGCGCATACAACTGCCCCGCGACCGCTACAAGAGAACCGGCAGCGAACAATGAGTACGCCCCCCAATTGTCGGGAAGGCTAAGGCTCACAAGAACCATCCCGAGTATGGCGAACACATCTCCCACCCAAACCGTAGCATCCCAGCCGAACACTACCGGAAACGTCCTGTATCCCGTCGCCCGGTCGGCGGAGATGTCTTTCAGATAACCCATGAGGACAAAATTGGCATAAGCAAAGAAGGACAAACCTAGAACACAATAAAACTGCGCCGGTTGATGCAGAAGGTCTTCCAGGCTTGCATCGGACAGCGATAAGAAACCCATCACCGGCAGTAACATGACGATCCAGGCATTGTAAAAAGGTCCGGCAAACCAATAACGCTTAAAGAACGAATAGGTAGCTAATCCAAAAATACTCAGAAGGGCAAAGGGCAAATTCCATATATTGGCCCACACCAAAATCATGCCGCCGATGATTAGCCCCGCCACGCTCACCATGCCTACACTCAAAGGGGTAACCAAGCCCTGGCTCAAAGGGCGGTAAGGCGCCGAAATCTTATCCGTATCGGTCTGAAAGCAATCCGTTAGTGCCTGGCCCAAACCGTAACCGAGGAAAAAGAAGCCAAAAACCAACATTCTCCAGTCGCCCTGCGGCTCTGGATCCCAATACATCGCCATTCCTGCCAGCCCCGCAACTCCGGAAACGAACAACAGATAGGGCCGCATATGGATCCAGTACGCGCACCAAAACCTTGAACTGTAAATAGGGTAAGGGGGCTTTACTCTTGCCATGAATTTTCTTGACTATCAGTCGGTTTTCGGAGGCTCTCGCATCGGCCGGAGACGACGAACAAAGGTGTTAGAGTGCCCCGGCAGCTGGGAGGCATTCACCCCAATAAATTAATTTTCCTTCTCGCTAGGGAGAAGCGGACCTCTTTCGCGTCTATCACCTCCCCATCCATTTCCAGGGCAACGCATTTTTCCGGTAACACCTCCACCTTCCTCACCTTTATAGAGAATCGCTTAGGTTTCCCGGCAAAACGACCTGTCCTTAAGTCCCAGAGCACACTGAGCAACTCCCATTTGCTCATTTCGCTGCAATAGTTCAGACCCAACCAACCATCGTCCGCCCTAATATCCTGGTCATAAACGAAACTGCCCGACACATGTGGCTTTTTCAGCACCGACAGATTCGACAAACAGAATTTTGTCTCCCCAAACGTTCCCTGCCCTATTGGTTCCGCCTTCAAGATCACCGGGAAATTGTTAAAGGTAAGTATGGTCTTGACAGCCGCATAGAGGATGGCCACGTTGAGCATTCGTGGTTTAAGCAAAGGGATTGGTGGGTCCGCTCGGTTGAAAGTCGAATTGGCCTCGGCGGTGATGCCCAAGCTGGCGTTAACGATGAAATAGCGTGTCTTTTCCTCTCCGTCATCTCCGGTAAATCTCACTTTCCCGACATCCGCCAGTAGACTATTTTCGGGACGAATTCGGGAGGGAACAGAGTCGATACTTGTCTCAACGGGCTTGAGGAAATCATTGCTGGAACCAAGGCCGATCCCGCCGAGGTATACGTTTTCCGTTTCGACTCCCGGGAGATTCATAAGCTTGTTTAAAATAAGGTTGACTGTCCCATCTCCACCGGCCGAAATAATACAGTTGAAACCATTTGCGCGGACATAATCGTTTAAAATACTTTCGAGTAGAAAGGGGGGACGGTAGAGGATGTATTCCGCTTCCTCGGGAAGCATGGATTTCAGGTTGGGTGCAACCTTTTCCCAACGTCGCCCACCTTTGCCCTGGTTGGCAGCCAGGTTGACGAGGACCAGAGGCTTTAGCTGCCGGTCTTGCCAAACTTGGCGAGAAGGACGATTAGGTATCACGGGGTGACTTAGGTCATTTGACGGAGAACAAAAGCTATATCGTAGCCGGTCAGCCGGCACCGACATAACTTACACCAGCCGGCGCGGAACACTACCGGTATGGACCTCGAAAAGACCGGATTCGAATAGGCGTCTTGGAGGCAGGATCACAAGCACCTTACATCAAGCGTTAGCGAATCAGAAGGCTGCAGCGGAAAATTTGCCAGGACCCGATAACCCAGCGAGTTAATGGCGAGACGGCGGAGATTGCGATAGTAGTAATCCCCTCTTAGGCAACAAACCACGAAGTATTGAATACCCAGCTGCTGAAGGTGTTCGAACAAATCATTCAGGAGGTGGAAGTTCTCGGTACAAAGGTCGAATGCGATTGCAAAGCGCACCTCTTCACCTAACCTGGGCAGTTTCCAATCAGCCCCCTTGAATCGTTCCAGGGTCCGCATCCCAAAATTCAACCACGGGGCGATACTTATCGCCCTGACACGATAAGCCAGATCGGTACGGAACAAAGCCGGGTTGCCATCAGGATGACGGTACACCCATTCAACAGCAACAGACTCTGGTACCTCAAATCCAGAGACCCTGAAGCGCGAATCCGAACTCGGGTGCGTAATTTTTGTAATCCGCATACCGGTCGGGATGGTCAGATAACTGAAGGGATAGTGGTGGGTGATTCCGAGTGCACTCTGTAGCGCCTTGGCCGCAGGCCTATTACTGGCCTTCACGGTCGTTACGTGACGTTTGATGCCCAGAGACTTAAAGTACTCTCGCGTCAGGTATCTCCCCAAGGAATTGGCAATGCCCTTTCGGCGAAAGCGCGGGGCTACACGTAAGTCGTAGACAAAACCGACCCTTTCGTCCTTGCCATTCCACTCCAAAATTACTGCTGACCCTGCAGCCACCCCCAAAAGATCTTCATTTTCGGAAAGCGCTAGAAAAACCCCAAATTCATCAAACACCACCGAGCGGGAAAGGA
>CAJICM010000232.1_pt1 | contig 11050 bp, 6 predicted proteins | sample 9199691 | NCBI WGS metagenome assembly CAJICM01 (sample SAMEA7708338, study PRJEB35096) | sediment metagenome | biome: marine neritic benthic zone biome [ENVO:01000025]; feature: sediment [ENVO:00002007]; material: shallow marine sediment [ENVO:03000034] sea grass bed [ENVO_01000059] ...
CAGGCGACCTGCCCACAAGTCGATGAAACCACCATGCGCTGACCACCTACGCCAGCATGCGGCCGCGTTTACCAGCCAGCTTGTGATATGCAGACCGGCCTCCAGCAGGCCAAGGCGGTCACTGCCCAAAGAGCCGGCAACCACTACCCTGATCAAGGCTGATACCAACATGGTCACCAGAGCAATGCGGCCACCTTCAAGAACCTTGGACAACAGATCCGGGGGTTCATTCCAGCCAAACTGCGACCATGCCAGATGGAACATCACCAGCGGCAGACCGTATCCGTAGATCACCCAATACCGCCCCAGCCAATGGGTGTCGGCATAATCCAGCACGTGCAGGTTCAACCCAAGACGCACCAAGACCGCAAGCGCAATAAGCACCGCCGGCCAACGCAATTGTGGCAAACTCAGGGACTTGGAAATGTAACCTGTGGCCGCCAGAAGCGTTGCCAGGGAGACCGATAACCAGGCATCGCGCAACACAAAGCTCAACGCCATGGCAATACTGGCACAGGCCGCCATGGCATATATACCCAGTGCCAGACGGGGCGGCTCGTCTTCTGCGACGCTAAGTAGTCGCGACGCCACAAACACAAACACGCCTGCCATCCCCAAAGCTGCAAAGGCCCAACTTGTGCTCGGTTCGAGCGCGCGCAAGGTCGCGTAGGCCGCAACCATCAGACCAATCGGAACGGCAGAACCGAGTGTTGCCCATACCCACGGGCGCACGGACCGCCACAGGACTCCATAACCGGCAAGAAACGCAATACTGCCAAAAACCGCACTGATGTTCAGATAACCAATTGCCTCTGCCGAAGGTTGCGGCCCCCACGCGATCTTGCCCGGCACCAGCCAGCCATCAACCCAGCCTTCCACGTGCAATCTGCCCCCCCATTGCGCAAACCCCAGCAGAACGGTCAGGCCAGCAATCAGGGCGATGAAATCAAACCGCTGCGCACGCACGCTTGCCACACAAGCTGCAACGCCAAACAGCCCCAGCGCTATCAAAGCACCTATGCCGTACCCGTCACGCATAAGCACAATCAGCAAGAGCAGCATTGCCACGGTGCCTGCAAACACGGCCGCAATCTGCAGAACATCTTTCGGCCACAGGGGAGGTTGCCAAACAGCTGGATGATTTTCGCGCGATGCAACACCACCTGAGAACGCAAAACCTGTTCCAATCAGGGCACTGAACACTCCAAGTGTCAGCCCATCGCCGGTGGCAAAAAAGGCGTTTGACCACAACGCAACCCAGCCACTGGCAATGACAGTGGCAGAAATCGCAAGCCAAAGTGCAGGTCGCCATACCATTACCGCACACACAGCAGCGAACAGCAAACCAAGATAGGAGAACAATCCAGGGGCAAACGGGTCCGCGCTGCCGATGAGCACAGGCAGTATAAAACCGCCCAGCAATCCGACAATTGCAACCAGAGGCCCCTGCACCACCGACAATGCAAACGCTGCCAGGGCTGTACCGGCCAATCCGGCAAATGTTACTGTGGAACCTATAAAGCCATACAACGCATTGGCGGCATAGATGCTGGCAAATACCGTTGCGAGACCACCTGCCGTCAACGCCTGTGGCACGTAGTCCGGCCGCAGTGCGGCAAAGCGTTGTTGCGATGGCTTGCGCCTCAGCCATTCACCAGCCGAGGCAAGACAGATCCCGCAAACCAGCCCCAGCATTATGCGGGTACCGGGTCCAAGCAAACCGGCATCAGACATGTACTTGACCAGAAATAGTCCAGCCAGACCAATTGCAACGGCACCGATCCAGATGAACCATGTGCCTGCGAGGTTTTCCTCAAGGTTGGATCGCGCAGCCTTCGCGACCGGTGTCCCGACGACACCTTCGGCATCGTTGGAATTGGACGCTGCAGATGTGGTTGCAGCAACGAAGTCCTCTTCCGGTGATTTTGCCGACTCTGCGCCCTGGTCCGGCGCATCTACTGCAGCGGTTTTGGTGCCAGTTGCTGTATCCGTTCCAACCGCGTGCTCCAGGGTTGTTCGCAACTGGTTGATTTCGCCGCGAAATTTGAACAGTTCGCGCGAAACCCGTTCCGCCTTGTTCATGGCAACGATGGAGAGGATGATCGGCAATGCAAAGATGCCGATGCCCACAAATGCGATCCAAACCAGTTCGTCCATGTCTCAGGCGCTCCAGATTACTGCGGGGGGTGCGAACTCCTGCACCCGGACCCTGGCTTCAGCAGTTACAAATCCTGTACATCAACAACACCCGGAACAGCTTTTATTGCTGCCTTGATTTTCGGGTTCACCGTGAATTTTTCTCCGAGCCGGACCCGGACTTCCAACTGATCTGGCAACCTCAAATTCAGCACAACCGACGAGTTTCCCCTATTGGTCAACCTGGACTGCACCAGGTCCAATGGACGGGTATCGTCTAAAAAGATTTCAAGCCCTTGTTCGACCCGGTCAGCCTTTTCGTCGAGAAGCTCAACCCCCTGCAGTCGCAATTTGACATCTTCACCTTCAACCTCGGCTTCAACGCGAACCATAAGCGGTTTACCTGTTTCAAGCAGATCACGGCATGCGTTCAGGGTTTCCGAAAAACAAACGCATTCATACTGGCCTGTCGGGTCAGAGAAACCGATAAAGGCAAATTTGTTGCCGGATTTTGCCCTGCGTTCCTGCTTGTAGGTTACAGTACCGGTCAGCCTTGCTGCAGTAGCACCTTTCAAGGCTTTGGCACGGAAATCGTCCCAGCTGTCGGCACCCAGTTTCGGCAGTATCGAAAGATACTCATCCAGGGGATGGCCGGATAAATAAAAGCCTACAGCTTCGAATTCCTCCGCCAGTTGATCCATCGGCAACCATGGTTCCACCGCCTGCAGGGGCAGTTCCTCTCCACCGGCATTACCGCCGCCGAAAAAGTCATCCTGCCCTATTTCCGCTTCGGTAGAGGTCCGGTTGGCCATCGCCAGAATTGACTCGACACCCTTAACAACCTGTGCGCGGTTCGGGTTCAGTTCATCAAATCCGCCCGACCTGGAAATAGATTCCAGTGCCCTCTTGTTGACCATGCGCGGATCAATACGCCGGGCGAAATCACCCAATGATAAGAAAGGGCCACCATCTTCACGCACCGCAACAATATGCTCGACTGCCTGCTCACCCACATTCTTCAATGCAGCCAGCGAATATTGGATGGCACCATCCTGAACCGAAAAATCGAGGCCGGACTTGTTGACGCTTGGTGGATTTACGACCACTTTCATGCGATCAGCTTCGCGCTTGAAAACCAACAACTTGTCAGTATTTCCGCAATCCAGGGACATCGAGGCGGCCAGAAATTCAACCGGATGGTTGGCTTTCAGCCAGGCGGTCTGGTATGCCACCACGCCGTAGGCGGCCGAGTGCGCCTTGTTGAAACCGTACCCGGCAAACTTGTTGACCAGTTCGAATATCTGTTCGGCTTGCGCCTGCTCGACCCCGTTTTCCACAGATCCGGACACAAAGCGCGCTTTTTGCGCGTCCATTTCCGCCTGGATCTTCTTGCCCATGGCCCGGCGCAGCAAATCCGCTTCACCCAGTGAATAGCCGGCCAGCACCTGTGCAATCTGCAGCACCTGCTCCTGATAGATTATGATGCCGTAAGTGTCCTCCACCACATGAGTCAGCTTTTCATGCAGGAATTCAGGCGCCTCTTCACCTTTCTTCGATGCCACGTATTTGGGAATGTTTTCCATTGGGCCGGGGCGGTACAATGCCACCAGAGCGATGATGTCTTCGATATTGCCCGGTTCAGCCTTGCGAATGAGATCGCGCATTCCTGAGCTTTCAAGCTGGAACACACCGACTGTCTCTGCGCGCTTCAGCATATCATATGTTGCGGTGTCATCCAGGGGCAACACCGCGAAATCAACCTCGACACCGCGTTGGGCCAGCAGCTTGAGGCCCTTGTCGAGCACCGTCAGCGTTTTCAAGCCCAGAAAGTCAAACTTCACCAGGCCGGCTTTTTCGACCAGTTTCATGTTGAACTGTGTGACCGGCATTGGCGAACGCGGATCACGATACAAGGGTACCAGCTCTTCTAGCGGTCGATCACCGATAACAACTCCGGCCGCATGAGTGGAAGCGTGTCGATATAGTCCTTCCAGTTTAAGAGCGATCTCAAGCATGGTCGCCGTTGTTTCGTCCTGCTGTCGTTCCTCCTGCAGGCGCGGTTCAACGTCGATCGCCTGTTGCAGGGTAACAGGGTTGGCCGGATTGTTGGGGATCAACTTGCAGAGCCTGTCAACCTGGCCATACGGCATTTGCAGTACACGGCCCACATCACGACACACGGCGCGTGCCTGCAATTTTCCAAACGTGATAATCTGCGCAACCTGACCTTCGCCATACTTTTTCTGCACATAGGCTATCACTTCATCTCGACGGTCCTGACAGAAGTCAATGTCGAAATCTGGCATCGACACCCGTTCCGGATTCAGGAAACGTTCAAACACCAGATTGAAACGCAGCGGATCAAGGTCAGTTATCGTCAACGCCCATGCAACCACCGAACCGGCTCCGGAACCGCGCCCCGGTCCAACCGGAATACCCTGTGCCTTGGCCCACTTGATGAAGTCGGCAACGATCAGGAAGTAGCCTGGAAAATCCATTCCGGTGATAACACCCAGTTCGTACTCTAGGCGCTCCTCATAATCTTTGCGGGAGTAACCGTGTGCCAGACCCAACGCGTCCAACCGGTCCGCCAGCCCGGCGCGGGATTGAACCCTTAACTCCTCCGCCTCATCACGCACATCATCGCCTGATGTGAATTTTGGCAAGATCGGATCAATTGAATGGGGATACCACGAGCAGCGCCGGGCAATTTCGACCGTATTTTGTATCGCCTCCGGCAGATCCGCGAACAGTGTGACCATCGCGCTTTGAGACTTGAAGCAATGCTCAGGCGTCAACTGGCGGCGGTTTTCATTGGCGACAACTTCCCCCTCCGCGATACAGATCAATGCATCATGGGCAGCAAAATCGTCCGCTTCAGCAAAATACGGCTCATTGGTTGCGACCAACGGCAGCTCAAGCGCATATGCAAGATCGAGGAGCCCGGGTTCTGCAACACGTTCCTCCTCCATGCCATGACGCTGCAATTCCACATATACCCTGTCACCGAACATCCGCTTTAGACGGTCAGCACGCACATTGGCCACCGGTCGACGGTTCTCCACCAAAGGCTTGTTAATCACGCCGCCCGGACCACCACTCAGGCAAATCAGCCCGTCACTATGCCGTTCGATCAAGCTCAAGGTCACATGCGGCAGTTCTGTTTCAGGTGCATCAAGATAAGCCCTGCTGGAAAGTTTCAGCAGATTGCGGTAACCCGCTTCGTCCTTGGCCAGCAACGCCAATCTGGACAGATCAAGGGCATTCTTCGTGTGCGCCGGACCTTCGGGACCGTCTTCGGCATCAACCAGCAACGTACAACCAATGATTGGCTGAATGCCAAAACCTGCCATCGCTTCGGCAAATTCCAGCGCCCCGAACAGATTGCCCGTGTCTGTAATTGCCACTGCCGGCATCGCCTGTTGCATCGCCAGCTTGCCCAACTGCTTGATCTTCAACGCGCCCTCGGACAGGGAATAGGCCGAGTGTGTCTTGAGATGAACAAAGCTGGCAGGTGATGAATCAGTCATGGCCGGTGCAGTTTAATCTGATGCACCGGGAATTTACACAAGCATGGCCGGTCTACCCACCGAAACCTTTCAGAAAGCTGGTCAGGTTGCTGTCCAGATAATCTGTCAGATATCCGCCTTCCTGCACAATCAGGGTCGGCAGTCTGAGCTTTGAAATGGCACTCGCCATGCGCGCAAACCCAGGCGTCGTAACTGCACCACCGTTCAGCGGATCAGCTTCATGCGCATCAAGCCCCAGAGCAACCACCAGTGCATGAGGAGCAGCGTCGGATATCTCGCTGAGCGCCAGTTCCAGAGCCCCCATCCAGACTTCGTCATCGGATTTCACCGGCACCGGAATGTTGATGTTGTAACCATTGCCAGGGCCTTTGCCACGCTGGGACTCATAACCGTAGTAGAAAGGATAGTACTTGCGGGGGTCTGCGTGAATTGAAACAGTCAGGACATCAGCCCGGTCATAGAAAATACCCTGGGTCCCATTTCCATGATGAACATCAATATCCAGAATGGCTACTTTCTCCCAGGTCTTGCGCAGATACTGAGCAGCGATAGCCGTGTTGTTCAGGTAGCAGAAACCGCCTGCCCGGTCCGCATAGGCATGATGGCCAGGCGGGCGGCACAGTGCATAAGCTACTTTTTCTCCTTCAGTAATCAGCTCCGCCGCCGATAATGCCGTGTCAGCTGACGCTCGTACCGACATCCAGGTCTGCTCTGTAATTGGGCAGGAGAAATCCTGTTGGTGCCAGCCGGCCTGGCCCAGGATATCCGAGGGATAGCGTGCCGGTTTTTCAACCGGGCGAATACTGGCCATCACTTCTTCAAATGCTCTGCCCTTGGGACGATTCCATCTGCGATAAGCATTGGCGAGAAACTTCAGATAGCGACCCGTGTGCACCGACAGAATGTACGCATCGCCATGCGGGCGCGCAGCATGCATGCTGCAGCCGGCGTCTCGAACTCCTTTCAGAAGACGTTTTGCCCGTTCAGGCTGTTCCGGAAAATCAACGATGTGCCCACGCTGCAGGTAACGGGTTGGAAAATGCGCGAGCTGATTGTGATGAAATACGGCCTTCACCTGGTGATCTCCGCCAGTTTTCCCCCTTGCAATTGAACAACTCGATGCATCTGGTGCGCCAGTTCAATATTGTGGGTTGCAATGAGCGCCGCCAGCCCTTCTTCCTGTATCAGCGACAGGAATTCCGAATGCACTCTGCCTGCTGTCTCCGGGTCGAGATTACCTGTCGGTTCGTCGGCAAGCAACAACAGCGGCTGATTGGCAAGTGCCCGTGCAATGGCAACCCGTTGCTGTTCACCACCGGACAGTTCAGCTGGTCTGTGTGTCATACGACTGTTCAACCCCAGTTTGTTGAGCAGCTCAGAAGCCCTGGAGTGGGCTTCTTGCCGGGATTTGCCGGCAATGAGTTGCGGCATAATCACATTTTCAAGGGCGTTGAACTCCGGCAGCAAATGATGAAACTGGTAGACAAACCCGATGCCCAGACGACGGACCCGGGTAGCCGCGCCATCTTCTAGTTCGGTGCAGTTTTCCCCGGCAATATAAACGTCACCACCGGTCGGCTTTTCCAGCAGGCCGGCAATGTGCAGCAACGAAGACTTACCGGTACCCGAATGACCTACCAGCGCCACGACCTCGCCGGGATACACATCCAGCGATAGATCCTTGAAGATATCAATTGTGCGCGGACCCTGCGAATATGTTCTTGCAATCGCAGCCAGCCGCAATGCCGGCATCGCGCCTCCTCGTGCAAGGTTATTCATAGCGCAGTGCCTCAACCGGATCGAGATTGGCCGCCCGCCGAGCCGGATAGATCGTCGCCAGGAAGGCCAGTCCCATCGCCATCAACGCAATCATGATAGTTTCATTGATGTTCATCTCGGCCGGCATGCGGGACAGGTAGTACAGCTCCGGCGAAAACAGTTCAGTACCAGACAACCACGACAGGCCCTTTCTGATGTTCTCAATATTCAGGCAAACGATGACCCCCAGCAGGATCCCGGCCATTGTGCCCGCAATGCCAATGGCTGCACCCGTCATAAAGAAGATACGTTGAATGGATCCACGCGTGGCGCCCATCGTGCGCAAAATGGCAATGTCCTTGCCCTTGTCCTTCACCAGCATGATAAGGCCGGAGATGATGTTCAGCGCAGCGACCAGAATAATCAGCGTCAGGATGACAAACATTACATTGCGCTCAACCTGCAACGCATTGAAAAACGTCTTGTTGGAGGTCTTCCAGGTCACAAATTGCAAATCCCGACCGGCACTGTTCTGCATTGCCGGCACTATCTCTTCAATCCTGTCGGGGTCTTCCACCATGACCTCAATGGCGCTGGCACCATCTTCCTGCGCAAAGAAGTCCTGCGCCTCGGCCATTGGCATGTAGATCACCGAACCGTCATATTCCGACATGCCGATTTCAAAAGTGGCAACAACCGGAAACGACCTTATTCGTGGTGCAGAACCAAAAATTGTGGTTGGTCCCTCAGGCGAGACAAGCGTGATCTGGTCACCTACCGACAGGCCATGTTTCCAGGCCAGCCGATAGCCGATCGCAACACCGTTGCGTTCATCGAATTTATCCAACGACCCGCGCAACTTGTCATTCACTACACTCGAAAGTTTCATCAGATCCTCCAGCGCCAATCCGCGCACGAGAACGCCGGACGACGTCCGCCTGGACGACGCCATGGCCTGACCTTCAGTGAAGGGCATGGCGCGAACCACACCCGGCGTATTGGCAAGAATTGCCGCTCTCGACCTGAAGTCGGGAATTGGCGCTCCGGTGGAGGAATACACCATTGTGTGACCATTGAAACCAAGTACCTTGTTCAACAGCTCTGTGCGAAATCCGTTCATAACCGCCATGACGATGATCAGGGTTGCTACACCCAGCAAAATCCCCACGAATGAAAACCCGGCAATCACCGAGATGAAGCCCTCCTTTCTGCGAGCCCGCAAATAGCGAAATGCTATCATGCGCTCATGAGCGGAAAACGGCGCGGTATCGGTCTGAGCCATTATTTAATCCATCTGTTTGGTTAGAGGCCTTAGTTGGCAAAGTGTGTCTTCAGCGCATCAATGGAAATGTCATCACGCTCACCAGTAGCGCGATTCTTCAATTCAGCATTACCTTCCTTAAGGCCACGCGGGCCAATAATCACCTGCCAGGGAATGCCAACAAGATCCATCGAGGCGAATTTGCCACCAGCGCGGTTGTCTGTGTCGTCGTACAGAACTTCGTTGCCCTGGGCATCGAATATCTCGTAAAGCATGTCGCACGTCGCATCCGTCTCAGCATCGCCGGCTTTCAGATTGATCAGTCCGATCCGAAACGGAGCAACCGCTTCCGGCCAGATTATACCGCTTTCATCATGGCTTGCCTCGATGATGCCACCGACCAGACGCGAAACGCCAACGCCGTAAGAACCCGACTGGATTGTTACCGGCTTGCCGTCAGGCCCCTGAACCTGACATCCGAGCGGAACCGCGTATTTGTCGCCAAAAAAGAATATATGGCCAACTTCAATACCACGACCACTGACCCGCCTGCTTTCAGGGAGTTTCTCATATTCGGAAACATCGTGCATATCGTCGGTTGCTGCGTATTTTGAGGTGAACTCACCCACTACATCCGAGACCGTGTCGACATCGTCGTAGTCAATTTCAAACGCCGACCAGTCAAAGTCATGGAACGCCTTATCAAAGTACACTTCCGATTCACCGGTATCTGCCAGTATGAGGAACTCATGGCTCATGTCTCCCCCAATTGGTCCCGTTTCCGCACGCATGGGAATGGCCTTGAGCCCCATGCGCGCGAACGTGCGCAGATAGGACACAAACATCTTGTTGTAGGAGTGCCGGCCCGCTTCTGCTGACAAGTCAAAAGAATAGGCATCTTTCATCAGAAATTCGCGACCTCGCATTATTCCGAAACGCGGGCGCACCTCGTCACGGAACTTCCATTGGATATGATAAAGGTTGCGCGGCACATCCTTGTAGGATTGCACCCCGGCACGAAAGATGTCGGTGATCATCTCCTCATTGGTCGGCCCATACAGCATATCACGTTCGTGCCGGTCAGTGATCCGGAGCATTTCCTTGCCATAGTCGTCATACCGGCCAGACTTGCGCCACAGATCGGCGGACTGGATCGTCGGCATCAGAACTTCTATGGCACCGGCGCGATCTTGTTCCTCGCGAACAATGCGTTCGATATTTCGCAACACCTTGTAGCCCAGCGGCAACCACGAATAAATCCCGGCACTTTCCTGCCGGATCATACCCGCCCGCAACATCAGGCGGTGGGACACAATCTCGGCTTCCTTGGGATCGTCGCGAAGAATGGGAAGAAAATATTTGCTAAGTCTCATTTGGTTGCCCTGAAAACAATGAACGCGCAGCCACAAACCTGCGCACATATTTGCAGTTCATAGTGCATGAATCGGGATTTTACAAAGACCAACTCCCAACGCCTTGTCGCCATCGGCATTCACTTTTTGCCGAGCTGCGACAAAATGACTGGACAAACTTCAGACTTTGTGTCATCTCCCTTGTCAGAGTTGCAGGCAAGCAACCATCCAGGCCCAGGTCTGGAGAGGAAACGCTCGCTCCAAGGGGCGAAGTAAAACCAACGCACAGAATTCGAGAAAAGACAGGGTTCCCGCCCTGTCTTTTTTTATTGTTCGCCGATGAAGTATTTCGCGATTGAGCAACTGCCTTTTCCGGCATCGACGCAGCTTCAACCCAGGATCAAGTCCCGTTAATTCTATCCATTCAGCGAGAGGATACTTTGCCTCTTAAAAGGTAAAAATCACAGGAAGGCTTGTGTCTTTCGAGACCTTTCAACGACGTCGCGAGCAAATTGGACCCCGCCGTTCGGCTTTTTACAAGATTCAGAAAATTCATAAGATTAATGAGTCCTGACCCTAGACCCTGGGAAGATCAGGCATAAACGGGAAGTCATCCAACGAAATACCGCTGTAGTATACAAGCCAGTAGTAAAAGCCATACACAAACAGGGCAATGATCGTGGTCTGAACAAATTTGCTCACGAGACGCGGCCGCACCGGTGCCGCCGGTTCATGTCCCAGTTCTACAGCTGCTCCTTCTTCATGAGCTGATTTCACACCGAACGGCAACACAGTAAACAGTACCAGCCACCAGATAATGAAATACACCGCAAATCCTGTGAAAAAATCGACGATCATCAAGCCTGCTCCAGCTCGACCAGTGTGCCGCAGAAATCCTTCGGATGCAGAAACAGCACCGGCTTGCCATGCGCCCCGGACTTCGGTTCGCCGTCACCGAGCACCCGTGCACCTTCAGCCTTCAAGTGATCACGCGCTGCAATGATGTCCTCAAC
>CAJICM010000378.1_pt1 | contig 11024 bp, 13 predicted proteins | sample 9199691 | NCBI WGS metagenome assembly CAJICM01 (sample SAMEA7708338, study PRJEB35096) | sediment metagenome | biome: marine neritic benthic zone biome [ENVO:01000025]; feature: sediment [ENVO:00002007]; material: shallow marine sediment [ENVO:03000034] sea grass bed [ENVO_01000059] ...
AGGCTGTGATACAGCGCAGGGCAAAAAGCCGGGGGGACGGTAACATGATGGCATTGAACATCGCCGGTTGGGGTGGATACATCGTTGGCACAGCAATTTGGATTTATGGCTACTTTTCCAGCGGGAGTGCTTCCCTGGTTGATTGGCCCAGCATATCCCCAACATGGGTTTCCTCGCTGATGCCCAACATGGAAGCAGAACTCGGGATGCTTGTTATGTGCCTCGCCATGCTCCCCATAACGTGGATCGCCTTCACGCAACGCTCGGGCAGTAGCTAGAAGGTTATGGCGATCGCCCGTCCTGTAATAGTCAACGGCTCGGATTAACTGCGACGGGGATGCATGCGAGTGTCGCACTTTCGATATACTATGTTTCTTGCACTCCCGTTTCTGGGAGTTTTCATTGCGTCGGCGAGTGATGCACTGTTTCCCGCCGATTGGCTGCTTGAGAATGCCTTGGTGTTTGTGTTCGTGGCGGCTCTTGGAGCGTTGTTGGCCATGTTAATCACCGCCGGTATCAATGCTTGTTCACAGGCTGACTTTGTCAGGGAATGGGTCAATAGCTTACGCATAAAGCGGCGAGAACCATAACCCGTGACCCACAAGTCCAACACAACTCCACCAACACACATTACTGCCTGATGGGTATGGGTCTCGTAGTTTATTGACACCGCAAGAACTCAGTCAGATCCAAGATCCTTTTCAAACCAGAAGTGTAGATATGTACGAACTCGCGGGACACATCCAAGAGCGGACTCTTTTTGCTAACTTCCAATACGGTGAAAATGTGCCACGAGGAGACGATCTGCGTCGCCATCATGCGTTGCGACCGGCTGTCTGCCAGTGTTACTGTTGGTGATGTACGTACTCAACGCAGTTGCCGCGACATGACAGATTTCAGCACGGTTTTCAAAGCAGCAGCTCTTTCTGTTTTTTGCCTGCTTTTGGATGATGCGCCAGGCGAAGCAGACAGCACGAGTCCCCGTCTGGCGGCATACTATGATCTGAGATTGCTGATATGTGGTCAAACGGCCTATCAATGGAGAGGAACTGAGCAACCGCGGCCCGCCGCTGAGAACATTGTCCAGGTCGGCGTCGGTCGAGATACGAGCTATGGTCTGAACACGTCCGGCCAGCTTTTGGCTTGGGCTGACGGATTGGATGAGCCCCGGGAAATACTTGATCAGGTTACCTGGTTTGCAGCCGGTCGGACTGGATTGTTTGCGGCGCGCGTTGACGGGAGTTTGGTGTATCTGGCCCGGCCGAAAAGTTGGATTGGAGTGGGCGAACTTATTCAACCCGAAAAAGTTGCGGTCTCTGCAATTGCGGCAAGTGTAGGCGACAGCGCCAATTACTTCGTAACGAACGATGGTAGGCTGTTCGTCAAGGGACTTGCACATCGCGGGCAGTATGGTGATGGAAAACTGAAATCTTCCGACGAGTTTGTTTCAGTTGCAAGCGAAGTTGCTGCAGTAAAGGCCCATACGGGTCATGCCATAATGCTGAAACGAGATGGCACCGTTATGGGTACCGGCGGCAATATCTATGGCCCCCTCGGACGGCATGGCATTGGTGACAAGGCGATTTTCTGGGGGCCAATTTTCCGGAACGCCAGTGCGATTGCCACAGGTTCCAGCCATAGTTTGGCGCTCCAGAGAGACGGGTCATTGTGGCATTGGGGAAAGGATGTTGGCCTTGATCCCGGAAAGATTATGGTCAATGTCGCTGCAGCAGCAGCGGACCGCAGTAGCAGCATCGCCTTGTTGAACGACAATTCACTCTGGCAATGGGAACGTGGTCGCCAACCACAGAAGCACTTTCATTGTCCGTAGTGGGTCAAAAATCCCCTTTTACGCGAGACGGAAACACTTCCGGACTGCATCCAAGAGCGGACTCTTTTTGCCAACTTCCAATACGGTGAAAATGTGCCAATAGCTGCCTTCGACCAATTCATCTAGGACGGGTGAAATTGCCCCCTCAGACTCTCGGGTGGCCCTCAGCAGGCGGCAGGTTTACCCCGGATAGCCGCCGTTAGCCCGACGAGCAATTTTGACCCAACTCGGAAGTTTCTTTTTTGCTTCTTGATCTCTTGAAGAAAGTTCAAAAAAGTTCGCCATCACCTGTGCTCCATAATGTTCCTCGGAGTAACCGCTCGTGTACTGAGGATCCACTGCACCATAGTAGATGTCCCACGATTCTTTTCTGGACTCCGGATGGAATTGACAGCTGAACCAATTGTCGCCGTGATCAACCGTGACAGCCGGGCCGTTGTCTTGTACTGCAAGGACCCCGGATTCCTGTTCTGCCGCCGGTATGATATGGAGGTAGTTAGCGAAATGAAACTGCGGAGTACTCGGTATACCGCAGAAGAGAGGATGGCTCGCTCCAGCAGCTGTCAACTGAATCTCATAAGTCCCCATTAGAGTTCCGCCGGATCGTCCCGCCAGAGTTCCGTTGCCAAACTGCGAACAAAGCATCTGATGGCCGCCACAGATCGCAAGTAGCGGGCGCTCCGTCGCTCTGTACGCCCGCAGCCATTTTCTGAGATCATGAAGCCATGGACGATCCTCTGTGACAACATGCATGGTGCCGCCGAGGATCACTCCTGCGACTTGGTCGAAAGCGGGAAGCCTTTCGCCACGGCAGACGTCAACGCCGGACATCTGCAATCCTGATTGCGCAGCAAGGGGGGCGTGCCAATCTAAAATCCAGTCGCGCTCCAAGCCGCTGGGGCAAAGGCTTACAAACTGCGTTGGTTTGAAATGTTCGCGCTCTCCCAGCATGGAGATAAAAAGCACTTTCATGTCCTTGGTTCCGGCCACGTCAACGGGCCTGTAAGGTTTCAGGAGTGCTCGACGTCAGAACTTCTGCCCCGTCCGCCGTCAGGAGCACGGTGTTGGAAATGAAGTAGTCGACACAGTCAGTGTTCGTAAACCAAGAATGGGCATGAAACGTCATGCCGACTTTCAGTACCATCTCAGAATTGGGTGCAAGGCTGGTCACCATGCTGCCGCCGGTCCAGCTTGGCGGAAATCCGATACTGACCAGATAGCCGCAATGGTGGCGTTCATAACCGTTGAGACCAGCGCCTCTAGCTACCTCGCGCCAGGCGGCATAGGCTTCCCCGGCCTTGGCTCCGGGTGTGATGGCATCACAAATTGCCTTCATGCCGTCGATGGCAAGCTGCGCGGATTTTTCAGCACCGTACGGGGCGTCGCCGACATAGACGAGACGGCCCATCGGGGCCTGGTACTTCCGATAGGCGGCAGCGATTTCGAGAAACACCGCATCACCTTTGCCGAACACATCTCCGCGCCAGGTTGTGTGTTCCTCGCCCAGGCGGGTCGTCGGCCGAATGAACGGACCAAAGCCGGGGTATTCGCTGCCGGCTAGAATCATGGCGTGATGGCACTCGGCAGAAATTTCGTAGTCGCTTACGCCGTCCCGGATAGCTTCGATGGCAGCCAAAGTTCCAGCATCGGCAGCTGATGCAGCCTTGCGCGTGTAATCCATTTCCAGCGGTGACTTGACCAGACGCAATGCATCAACCAGACCGGATGCGTCGTGCCACTGCGCGGAAGATACTCTCTCCTGGATCGCTTCAGCGATGTGCGGTGTCAGGAACAGGCTACGTTTTTCGATGCCAACGCGACCACCCGACAATCCCAGTTCCGACAATGCCATCACGACGTAGTCAACCGGGTCCTCATCATCGGCATGTCCCATGAATTTCGCGTTCTTGACCTGGTTTTCGACCGTGATCCGCTCCATGGCCCGACAGATCAAGATCATTTCGCCATCACGCGGTACGATCAGCATATGGCAGGCAAAGAAGCCCCAGTGGTCCAGACTGGTGAGATAGTAAATGTTTTCAGGGACACTGATTACGACGCCGTCCAAATCATGGTCGGCCAAGGCGGAACGAACCTTGGCGATGCGCCCGTCAAGCTCTGCCTTCGGAAACACTAAATGATCCGACATCAACGCTTCCCCATTTCATTCGTATAGGTGTACCATTAGCTAAATTCTTAGATTATGAACGCAGAGCTGTCAAATCTGAATTTTCGCAGAGAGTGTCTATTAATTGCAATTATCTGGGTTTTTTGGTTCAATCTCACCTGCGCCGAGACGTGAATGTGGATTTCCTCATTGATCTTTAGTCTGCAATGGTATACCAATTGCTCTTGCTGACGCTAACATGCAAAGGACTCCAGATGAATTGGGCCCGCAGAAACTAGGGAGAGTAATTCAATGATCATCACCAAGCGCAGATTTATGGCCGGAATCGCAACGGCTGCAGCAATGGCAATTGCCAGCAGTGTCGCTCTAGCCGATTCCGTCATGGACCGGATCAAGGCCGGCGAGTCGATCCGCATCGGCTTTGCCAACGAAGTGCCTTGGGCCTATCCGGGCGATAACAACAAACCTATTGGGTTTGCCAATGTTCACGCACTCGGCGTTCTGAGAGCGATGGGTTATGAAAACATCGAGCCGGTAGTCACCGATTGGGGCGGCCTCATTCCCGGACTCAAGGCCAACCGTTTCGACATCATCACCGGTGGGATGTACATACTGAAGAGCCGTTGTGAGAACGTCAACTTCTCCGAGCCACTGGGCGTGTTCGGCGATGCCTTCATTGTTCCCAAGGGCAATCCGAAAGGCATCCAGACCTATCAGGACATCAAGAAAAATGGCGCCGTGATCGTGACCGGTGCGGGCTACAACATCGTCGAGCACGCCAAAAAGGAAGGCATTGCGGAAGGCAATATCATGCAGGTGCCCGGTCCCACCGAAATTCTCGCAGCGGTCAAGGCCGGCCGTGCCGATGCCGGTGGTGTGACCTTCTTTACCGCCCGCAACCTGGCGAAGAAAAGCGGTGATGCGGTCGATATCTCCGACCCTTCGAAGCTGCCGAAATGGACCAAGAACTGGGTCGGCATCGCATTCCGCAAGGGGGATGACCAGTTCCTCAAGGCATTCAACGAAGCGCAGGCAAAATACATCGGCTCCGAAGAGATGCTCAAGGCGACGGGCGTATACGAGTATACCAAAGCGCAACTACCGGGCGATGCTACCACAGCATACGCCTGTGCCAATCGTTAGGAAAGACAGCCTGTGCTTTTTCGCTAACCTCCCGGCGCAGGGGCGGACGGCTTTGCGGTCAGCGGCTATCCGTCCCGGGCGCACGAGGATTAGGGGGTCAACCGACATTGCAAAGGCGATGTTGTAGGTCGTTCACTAACGGGACCAGTGGAATATGAACTTTGCTGACTTTCTTACCGAACATGGTGACCGCCTGCTGAGCGGTACAATTGTCACCATTCAACAGACGCTATTGGCCATTCTTCTCGCCGTCACGATCGCCATGGTCATGGGGCTGATGCGCTTGTCCAGCAATGTGTTCGTTCGAGGCTTTTCGACCTGTTACATCGAATTTTTCCGAGGCACGTCTCTCCTGGTTCAGCTTTACTGGATTTTTTTCGTCCTACCGCTATTTGGTCTGACGCTGGAGAAGTTTATTGCCGGCTTCATTGCGGTCGGTTTGAATCTGGGCGCCTATGGCGCCGAAGTTGTGCGTGGCGCGATCCAGTCGGTGCCGCGCGGCCAGTATGAAGCGTCGCTGGCGCTAAATATGTCGCCCGCAACCCGCATGCGCCGCATCATCCTGCCGCAGGCGATCTTGATCATGATTCCTCCATGGGGCAATCTGCTGATCGAATTGCTCAAGGCCACGGCTCTGGTTTCGCTGATCTCGGTTGCCGACCTGATGTTTCAAGCCAAGCAGATTAATGGTTCGACCTTCCTCTCAATAGAGTCCTTCGGCAGTGCATTGATCATCTACTACGTCATGGCGCGGCTGGTGATCACGCCGGCTGTGCGCTGGTTCGAGGGGCGTACGGCCCGCCAGATGGGCCGGGCGTGATGGAGAACGATGATGTTTGACTGGCGCTGGGATTTTGTAATCGAAATCATGCCCCGTCTGCTGTGGGCCACGGTCAACACGCTTATCGCGGCGGGCCTCGGCTTCGCGATCGCTCTGGTCTTAGGTCTCGTGTTTGCTCTGGCCCAGCGTACGCGCTACCGTGCCGTAACGTTGGTCGTCCGCGAAATCGTCGAGTTCATCCGCTCGACACCGCTGGTGCTGCAAATCTTCTTCGTGTTTTTTGTTGGACCGCAATTCGGCATCCGCTTGTCGCCCTGGGCATCCGGTATGATCGCCATCGGTTTGCACTATGCAGCCTACCTGTCGGAAGTCTATCGGGCCGGTATTGACAGCGTGCCGAAAGGGCAGTGGGAAGCGTGCCGGGCGCTCAATTTCAGCACGAAGTACACGTACTTCAACATCATCATTCCTCAGGCACTGCCGGCAAGTCTACCGGGAATGGGCAACTATCTGATCGGAATCTTCAAGGACACACCAATGTTGTCGGTGATCGGTGTCACCGAACTAATGCATACGGCCAATGCGCTCGGATCGGAAACTTACCGGTTCCTGGAACCCTATACGATGGTCGGTGTGATTTTCCTTTTGATCTCGTTGCCATCGGCTGCGGGCATCAGATGGTTCGAAGCCTGGGTTCGGCGCTCACTCGGCATGAGCAAGTAGAAAGAAGGAGAAACGCCCGTGATTTTTCCCGAATCGCCGCGACGACTTGCCCTTTGGAGTCTCCTGTTCGTGAATGTCATCACATTCCCAGCCTACGCCCAGTTAGGTGCCAAACCGACTGCCTCCGCCATCCAGATCGCCCAGGCTAATACGGAAAGTACAGGTGCCGGGGGCACGAGAGCCGCCATGCAGCTTAATGCGGACGATGCCTATCGTCTGGCACTGCTGAAGATGAAGGGCCATCTCAGCGCTGCACGCGCGCTTCTGCAACTACGGGCCCAGGGGGCGGACCACCACCTCGGGCAGCCCCTGCAGAACATATTCCGGGATGCCAAGAGCGAACTTGGTCGCAGGAGTGCACCGTTCACGGCCGATATCCTCCGGGAACTTAAACATGCCGTGGCTCGCGATCCGACGATGGCCCTTACGGCGATCGAATCGGCTGTTACCGCTATCAATGGCAGCTTTGCGCAAACTGGCGCCATGGACGCCGAGGCAGTACTTACCCTGGCCGCGGCCCTACTGCGTGAGGCGGTTGCAAAATATGCCGAAGCGGTAACCGACAACATGGTCACCAATATCGCTAAGTACCAAAGCGGACGTGGATTTGTGACAGAGGCTGAGGCGCTTGTCCGCCACTCCAGCGGGCTCAAGGGAAGGTCGGGTCACACGGAGTTGCTTGAAGTTGTGACATTAATCAGACAGGCGTGGCCGGGCATTGTCCCGCCGCAAATTGTCTTTGATCCCCCAAGCGTTGCTGCGCGCCTCGACGAAGCCATGGCGGCGATGGCAAAACTGAGATGAGAGATCAGCTAGATCATTTATGCACGCAAAACGTACCGGCGCTGACTGGGCGTGAGTAGTAGAAATCAAACAGGAAGATCCATATGACCGAACACAACTATCCCCTGGAGCTTAGTAGCGCCGATCGACCGATGGTGCGGTTCTCCAATGTCACCAAGTCTTACGGCCCACTGACTGTGCTGGATGCGCTTGACCTTGACATAGCGGCCAATGAGATGGTTTCGATTATCGGTCCATCCGGCTCCGGTAAGACCACCGTATTGCGGATGCTGATGACCCTTGAAGAGATCAACGACGGCGTCATTTACGTCGATGGTCAACCGCTAACCCATATGCCGAACGGCAGCAACCTCGTGCGGGCAAACGAGGCGCATATGCGCAAGCAGCGCATGAACATCGGCATGGTGTTTCAGCATTTCAATTTGTTTCCTCATATGACGGCATTGCAGAACTGCATGGAAGCGCCGGTGCAGGTACTGGGCATTGACAAGAACGAAGCAGAAGCGCGCGCGATCGAACTTCTCGATATGGTGGGGCTTGCCGACAAGAAAGACCAGCATCCCTCCCGCCTGTCCGGTGGCCAGCAACAGCGCGTTGCCATAGCGCGGGCGTTGTGCATGCGGCCGAAGGTCATGTTGCTCGACGAGGTGACCTCCGCACTTGATCCCGAAGTGATTGGCGAAGTGCTCAGCGTCATCCGCCAGCTCAATTCCGAGCACAGTCTGACGATGCTCATGGTCACCCACCAGATGGGGTTCGCCAAGGAAATCTCCGACCGCGTGTGCTTTTTCTTTGCCGGCAAAATTGCCGAGCAAGGTCCACCGGAACAATTGTTCGGCGATCCACAGAACGAGCGGACCAAGCAGTTCCTGCACGCGGTGCTGGATGCGGGTTGAGTTGAAATTCCGGCGTCTGAATTTGCAGGCACCGGGCGCATGAGTAGCGAACGATCGGGAGTGAGCATGTTTCTAGATGACGAGATCAAACATCGATACGACACCGACGGAGTTGTACGTTTGCGCGGTGTCTTCAATGACGAGTGGTTGGACACGGTCTCCAAATCGATAAACCGTGGCCGGTCCAATCCATCGGAGATGTATCTCGACTATTCTGCCGAGACCAAACCGGGCACCTATTGCACGGATATGTGGATTTGGCGCGACAATCCCGAAATGAAAAGCTTCATCTTCGAGTCTCCGGCTGCCGAACTGGTGGGCCAGTTGATGAACGTCGATTCCGTCATGCTTGTGACAGACAACTGGATGGTGCGCGAAGCTGGTGCCATCAACCGGGCGCCTTGGCATCACGATGATCCCTACTTCGATGTCGGCGGAAAATGGTGCGTTCTTTGGATGGGGCTGGAACCGGTTGGACTCGGCGAAGGTGTGGTCTTTCTCAAAGGCTCTCACAGGTGGAGACGTCAGTTCATGCCGATGAGCTTTGCTGGATCAGGCCCCAAGGCAGTCCTGCAACCGCCCTATGAGCCGACGCCTGACTTTACCGCTGAACTCGAAAAGCACGAAGTGCTTGAGTACGAGCTAATCCCGGGCGACTGCCTTGTGTTCGATTCTCGTACAGTCCACGGCGCGCCGAACCCGGTACCACCGAAACGCTCGGTCCGCCGACTGACCATGCGCTTTGCCGATGGAAAATCCATGTTCGAAAAGCGCGGTTCTTGGACAGATGACCAGACCGACTATTTGGAGCGGCATGGTCACAGAATCGGCGGGCTTCTGGCGGGCGAGTTGCTGCCGATTCTCTGGCGCAGGAAACAGCCTAGACAAACTGAACCAGCAAGGATAGGCGCGATTGACTGATATCACCAACGTTGCCATCGCCGGCCTTGGTGCAATTGGCGCGCGGGTCTCCAGCGAATTAGTTCAAGGAAAAGTCCCTAATATGCGTCTTGCCGCCGTCTCGGCCCGCGACACAAAAAAGGCAGGAAAAACATGCAACCTAGCGGGGATTGACGTTCAGATCGTGGCGCTCGGCGAGATCAATATCGGTCACCACCATGCCGTAGTAATTGTTTCCATTTTCCTGTGCTTTCGGCTGGCAAACCTGGTAGCTCCGCGTGGGAGAAATTGAGACGCTCTTGCTTGTTTCACGGCGAAATCGATAGATGCAAGGAAATGAAATGAACAGTCCAAGACAGCGAGCAAAGCAGATATACGAAGAACTGCGCGAGCGCATCTGTCTGCTCGATTATAAGCCCGGCGAGATCATCAAGGAGCGGGATCTGGCTGGCGAATTCAAAGTGAGCCGCACACCGTTGCGCCGCGTGTTACAGCGGCTCGAAAACGACGGCTTGATACTTTCCAAACAGGGCCATGGTACTGTCGTGACAGATATTGATTTGCAAAGCCTCAAGGATATCTATTTCCTGCGCATCAAGCTGGCGGAAATCATCGGAGCGTCGGGTCCGCTCGAACCCTCCAAAGAGGCACTGGAGATCCTGTCCACACTTGAAGAGCGCTGCCGGCAAGCCGCCAGCAACCCAAGTTTCCGGACATTTGGAGAGATTAACATCGCACTGCACAGACAATATCAGAGTGTCATCCGCAACCGGCCTTTGCGCGAATTTTCCGATCGGCTGTTTTACCAAACCTCGAGGATGTGGTTCCTGCTGCTGCCAAAAACCGATTGGCAGGAAGAAATCGGTGACCTGCGTTTGGAGATCCAGGCCGTCGCACGTTATTTCAGGATTGGCGACGTCGAATCCGCAGGCTTTGTTCATCGCAACTACCTCTCGATAGTCGTCAACCGTATGGAGTCCCTGGTTTAAGTTTTCACTCTGCTCATGTGCTGGACAGACACTCACCGTGTATGGAAAGAGTGGATTCCTCACCGTGAAATCCCGGTGCGGCGCTTTCGTCCGGGAGGGGCCACATGACAGATAAATTTTCTTGTAGCCGTGAAGGCGCCAACGAATACAATCAGAGAACCGCTACGTTGAAATAATCTTGCAAGTGGCTCGTCGATCCAAATTGAGGACAGCAAAACCTACCCAAAATGGCAGGCTCTGTTCCACGAGCATCAGATGCCAACCCTCCTGATGTGGGGTAAGAACGACCATATCTTTCCCGCTGACGGTGCCCATCCCTACAAGCGCGACTTGAAGAACCTGGAATTTGAATTGCTCGATACCGGTCACTTCGCACTTGAAGAATATGGCGCCGAGATCGCCAGTCGTATGATCCAGTTTTTGGATCGCAACGCTGAATAGATGTGCTAGAAAACCACTCAAGCGGGCAAGGCTCCGCCCTTGAACTCGGAGCCTTGTTCTATTTCCCTGATCCTTCTGCTAGTGGCACGTATGAGAAGCCGGACCGTCGCGGGATACTTCCGCTTTGGCCCCAAATTCTGAAGTCTGAAGATCGATCCAGCTACGACCGCTTGTAGCGCAAAAGCCGCCGCGCCACTAGAAAGAGCGAGAGTCTCGAATGGGTCACTTTGCGACTCTTTGGGGGCTGGCGATGCACGTCCGCTCTACTCCCGATTGTGTTGCAAAACTCAAAATTTGCTATTGCCGAATTTTTGGCGGAAATCGCTTGCATCCAAAAATGCGCCGCTGTTTCCCCGCTAATGTTGTTCAGATCGTCATACAGCGAAAG
>CAJICM010000250.1_pt1 | contig 10949 bp, 10 predicted proteins | sample 9199691 | NCBI WGS metagenome assembly CAJICM01 (sample SAMEA7708338, study PRJEB35096) | sediment metagenome | biome: marine neritic benthic zone biome [ENVO:01000025]; feature: sediment [ENVO:00002007]; material: shallow marine sediment [ENVO:03000034] sea grass bed [ENVO_01000059] ...
AAGGCACCTTGTTCACCGCCTACGCGGAGACCCTGAAGCCGCTTGTGGTGGGGATCATTATTTCCGCTGTGCTCGGCATCAGCCTGGGCATCTGGATCGGCTTGAGCGACAAGTTCGACTGGCTCATTTCGCCCATCTTCATCGTCATGCAGTCGGCGCCGCTGGCCGCGCTCATTCCGCTTCTGGTGATGGCCTACGGTATCGGGCTCACCTCCAAGGTGTTTGTGGTCTGCATCATGGCCATGCCGGTGATCGTGCTGAACACCAGCGGGGCCGTGCGCAACACGCCGACCAATCTGAAGGAGATGAGCCGGTCCTTCCTGGCCAGTGAGCGCGAGGTGATCTTGAAGATCATTCTGCCGTCGGCCTCGCCCATCATCTTTGCCGGCCTCAGGCTCGGCGTTTCGGCCGGGTTCATCGGCGCCATACTGTCGGAACTGAAAATCACGCCCACAGGGGTGGGCGACATCATCACCTACAGCCGCTCGGTGGCCGACTATCCCAGTATGTACGCTGCGATCTTCTCGATCATCCTGTTGGCCGTGCTGTTCCTCAACCTGCTTGAGCGCACCGAGTTCTGGCTCTTTAAGGGAAACAACCGTGGCTATGTCTCAGACTAAGATCTCCCTGGTGCATGAGAACGATGCCCCCCAGCCGATTGCCGTGGCCACGCGCCACATCTCCAAGAGCTATGGGACTGTGGAGGCGCTGCGCGACCTTTCGCTTGAGTTCCCGAAGGGCCAGCTGACCTCGTTGCTCGGGCCGTCCGGCTGCGGCAAGACCACTTTGTTGAAGATCATCGCCGGGTTGCTGGCGGCCGATTCCGGAGAGGTTGAGGTGAACGGCAAGGCGGTCACCGGCCCGGGCGAAGACCGCGCCTTCGTGTTCCAGGACTTTGCCCTGCTGCCCTGGGCCAGCGTCATGCGCAACGTGGCGTTCGGCCTGGAGCTGAGGGGCGTCGCCAAGTCGGAACGTGACGACATTGCACAGAAGTACATCCACAATGTGGGCCTCAGCGGCTTTGAGAACGCGTTCCCGCACGAACTCTCCGGCGGCATGCGACAGCGCGTCGGCCTGGCCCGGGCCCTGGCCGTCGATGCCGAAGTTCTACTCATGGACGAGCCGTTCTCCGCGGTTGATGAACAGACCCGGCGCAAATTTCAAGAAGACCTGCTCGGACTGGTGCAAGAAGAAAACAAGACCTTCATCTTCGTCACCCATTCCATTGAGGAGGCGGTCTATGTCTCCGACCAGATCGCTATTTTGCTGCCGCGGCCGAGCCGGGTGTCGGAAATCATCAAGCCCACCGGCTTCCGCAACAAGGGGGCGGACAATATCCGGCGCGATCCGGAATATCTGGACATTGTCGACAGAATTTGGGCTTCGCTCAAAAGCTATGTGGAGTGAGCGGGGCCCATGAAGGTTTACGGATATCAGCTTCCGGCCATGTCCTCGCTCCTGTTGTGGGGGCTGTTGTGGGAGATTGTCGGCCGGGCTGGTCTCACCTTCTTCGTGCCGCCACTCTCTGAGGTGGTGGTCACGCTTTACAATGTGATCGGCACACCGGCCTTCCTCAAGGCGCTCTCAGAAACGGCCTATGCCTTTTCGATCGGCGTCTTGTGCGCGGTGGTTATCGGTGTGCCCACAGGGATCCTGATGGGCAAGACGCGCCTGTTGGATGAATTGCTGTTGCCCTGGGTCAACATCTTCCTGAGCGCACCGCTCACGGCCCTGGTTCCGGTGCTGATGGTCTTGTTCGGCTTTGGCATGAGATCGATTATCATCACCACCACCCTGTTTGCCGTTTGGATCATCATCCTGAACTCGCGCGCCGGGGTCATGCAGATCAACCGCTCATTGGTGGAAATGGCCCATTCGTTCGGCGCCTCGCCATTGGATGCGCTCACGAAGATCTATTTCTGGGCTGCCTTGCCGGAAATCCTCGGCGGTGTACGCATCGGCATTATCCGAGCGGTGAAGGGCGTGATTATCGGTCAACTTCTGATCTCCATCGTAGGGTTTGGCGCATTGTTCGAGCTGTATTCGAATAACTTCCTGATGAAACACTTTTGGGCGGTATTGATCGTTCTCTTCGCCATGGCCTTTACGATTTCAGAGTTCCTGGCCTATCTGGAACGCCGAGTGTCCTATTATGCGGCTAAGCGGTGACAGCTTCCTCTATTGGCACTTTTGCTCCGTCTTGAATTTCTTCAAGTGGGGGCAGTTATGAACTCAACTTCGGACATGAGAGGCCTGGCAGAACGCAACCGATGGTCACGCCGTTGCAATCACTGCATTGACGAACGCCAAGACGAAATCTCAATTGGTAGAGCTCAGCTAGTTCAGGTTAAAGTTTTGATTTCGCTTTGGTTCAGATTTCCGGGCAGCTCTGTTGCCAACTTTTACTAACCTCGCCGAGCCGCTCTGACCCTTGTAATTTACGAATGCACTGGAACGTGTCCACGTCACGTGGGCCCAGGCCTTTTGAAAATAGACCTTGAAGGTTACGCTCTTGCCTCTCCGTTTGAGACGATATGCACCGAGCGGCGTGTTAATGACGAAACCGTTGCCTTTCCAGGCAACTTCAACATTGAAACTCCGATTGAACGAGCCGAATTTACCGTCCACTTTGTAGATGTCACCGTGTTTCACCCATTTAGCGTAGCCCGCACGGGCGCCCGTTTTTTTGGCGTTCGCGCCAGGCTTGGTCTTTACAGCGGCATCTGCCGGGGTGGCCATTGTCGAAGGCAGAAGTGAAACCGCTAACAACGCCGTCAGTGTGAGCAGGGCTTTCTTGAACATCTTTCTTTCTCCAGGGTGTCTGTTGACGGGCAGTTTACTGAATCGGGATTGACGCGGCCCTGAAACACGTATTCACCTGTCGTTCATTAGACATTGGACCACTGCGCGTGTGTCGTTGTTGCTCAGCCGAAAGTCCCTATTCAGCTCGGCGAGTGGTGGCAACCAAGTTGTGAGCCTCAGTCACTTGAGACGCGCACGTCCGCTTGTGAGACGCTTTTCACTATCTCAGCGTGAGGCCGAGGAAGGGCGTTCCTGACCCTATGTATGGACCGACTGCGTTTCGCAAGGGTGATGTTTCGCAGGATTTCGGAGGTCGCTGATATGTATCCGTATATGGACTCCTGACCTTTGCAAGAGACTTGTGGCTTGGTTCCGGCAGACGAGTTGCAACCGTATATTCGGCTCCTCGATGACGATTTTGATATCGTCCAGCCAGCATGGAGATTTGCGCGCTTTGCCCTCATCGGCCTTACGGCTCCAATTCAGCCGCCGGACACATCAGGTCCACAAAACGCCGGTCCGACCGGTTTGCCATGCCTTACAAGTTTCTTCGCAATTGAACTGCAGGGATGCGTTGACTTGCTATCACCGCACCATTTCGAACTGTTCTCCTTTCACCAGAAGCGCCCAGATAGTGCGGGCGAGTTTGTTGGCAAGAGCAACAGCAACCACATGCTTGTGCCGCCGTGTCAACAACTCACGTACCCATTGACTTTGGCGGTCGTCGTGACGTCCAGCCACGCGCATGATTGCGGGCTCCTTGCACGAGGAGTTTCCGCAAATACGCATCCCCCCGTTTGGTGATGCCAAGCAGATGCGTGCGCCCACCGCTTGAACGCTGTCCTGGAACAAGCCCCAACGAGGCGGCAAACTGTCGGCCGTTCTTGAACGCATGCGCGTTTCCGACTGTGCCGAGGATTGCTGTAGCGATGACGGGTCCGACGCCGCGCAGGCGGGTCAGCTGACGGCAAACGGTTGAATGCTTGGCAAGCTCGTGGATCTTTTGGTCTAGCTCCCCGATCCATTGATCGAGTGCCGCGAGCTGTTCCAGGAACTGCCCGATAAGGCAACGGAGCAAGGGCGTGACACTGTCATGATCACTGACAATATCGTGCAGGCAGCGCTTGAGCTGTGCGATCCCTTGTGCGCAAACAATACCTTCCTCGGCGACCAGGCTGCGTATCTGATTGGCTGTGCTGGTTCTCTGGTGGATCAAACGTTCCCGAGCCCGGTGCAGTGATTGAACGGCCTGTTGCTCAGCGTTTTTGACAGCCACGGTGTTTATCGAAGGGCGGCTCAGCGCATCACAAATCGCTTCTGCATCGTTGGCATCGTTCTTCCCGCCTCGCCGGAACGGGCGGACATACTGTGTCGGGATAAGTCGAACATCATGACCAAGAGCGATCAACTCACGAGCCCAGTAATGTGAACTATGACACGCTTCAATGCCAATGAGACAAGGCTCCAGATTGACGAAGAACCGTAAAACATCACGGCGGCGCAACTGACGGCGGATCAACTGATTGCCGGCATCATCAGCGCCATGAACTTGAAAGACCGACTTGGCTATATCGAGACCAATGATTGAGACTTGCATGAACTCCTCCTATTGTTATCACCCATCATTCGATATGAATGGCGGGTCAGGAGTCCATCCCATCAGCCTGTTGATGCGGCACTCATTCATGGCCGCTGGCCATAATGCTCTCCGCAGATCGGGTCCCGGTCATTAACACGCGCTCTTTAGGCGCAGTGGCACTTGTGGGTTGTCCCGGTCTATCGGGCCGACTGGCTTGGGTGCGTTATCAGATCATTGCCCTTTCCAACCTGGTTGCGCGGGCAGTTTGATGCCCGCCTGCGTTTGGTGCTGCCTTATGCTGGTTGTGGCAGCGGTGTCCGGTAGGTCTCGTTGCGTGCCATCATGGCCCAGGCCATGCGGGCGATCTTGTTGGCAAGCGCGATAGCAGCGACCATTGTCGATCTGCGCTGCATGAGCCTGACGAGCCAGGGATGCTTTGTGTAGCCCAGTATCTTGGCGCGCTTGATGACCGACAGGGCGCCGACGACGAGCAGCTTGCGCAAGTATCGGTTGCCGGCCTTGGAGATACTGCCGAGTTTCTCCTTGCCTCCAGTGGAGTTCTGCTTTGGCACCAGCCCGATCCAGGCGCTCATGTCCCGGCCTGAGCGGAAGATCGTCGGGTCTGGGATGCTGGCAACAAGGGCTGTGGCAATCAGCGGGCCGACACCCGGGATCGCTTCAAGCCGTTTGCTGGTCTTGCTTGCCCGGTGCCATGCAAGCACCCGACGATCCGCGCCAAGGATCTGGCGTTTTACCAGCTGAAGCTGTGCCGCAAGCGCCATGAGGCATTCGCGTGCCGCCGGTGGAATGCGCGCATCCTCGCCCTTGGCGATCAGCTCCAGCAGTTTCTCAACGCCATTGCGGCCGATGCCGGCTATGATACCGAACTCAGCCAGATGGGCGCGGATCGCATTGATCAGCATTGTGCGCTGGCGCACAAACAGCTGCCGGGTCCGGTGCAGCATCAAGACCGATTGCTGCTCAGGTGTCTTGATCGGCACAAAACGCATCGTTGGCCGCCCGACCGCTTCGCAGATCGCTTCGGCATCAGCGGCATCATTCTTGTTGCGCTTCACGTAAGGCTTCACATAACGCGGCGGCATCATCCGCACCTCGTGACCCAGTTTTGCAATCTCGCGTGCCCAGTGGTGCGAGGTGGCACACGCCTCCATGCCAACAAGGCAAGGTGATAATTTGGCAAAGAAAGCCAGCACACGCCGCCGCTTCAATTGCCGCAACAACACCGGCTTTCCCGACGCATCAATGCCGTGTACCTGAAAGACGCTCTTCGCAATATCCAAACCAATCGTGCTAATCTGTTCCATGGATGGCTCCTCTTTGGCGGTTCCTTAAACACCGCAATTTTGGCACATCGCGATGCCTGCGGAGGAGCCGTCCACAGCATCATCAACAGACATTCGCCGTCAGACGCGTAAGCGGTATTCTGCCGGTTCTGGTAGGCGCTGACGCCGGACAGCAAATTGCAGATTCTTTCAAGCAGTACAGTGGCCGGCACCAATTGATTGATCCGGCTTGAATGTTAATTCATGACTAACTTGAGCCTGCCCCGAATACTGGACCACGGCCTGAGGTCATTTTGCGAAATTGTTGAAAAGAAGATCAACGCCGCCTTCAAGATCGGGATGCTGACGATTACATTGCCAAAATCGCACCAAACCAAAAGCAAGAAGAGAAAATCAAGGTCAAATCGAATTGACCCTGAAGCCCTATTGATCCTGTGCGCCTCTCAAACGTTTCCCCGCCCGGAGGCAGCTCCCAAGTCTGGTTCAGGGAGATCCCGAGAAATTTGGAAGTTGCCCGTTCGTCTGTTGATGGTCGGGGTTTTCTTGTGACACCGAAGGGGACTTCGCAATCGCAATGCCGACTGTTGATCGAAGTCAATGCAATGCGGTGGGATGACATCCAAGATTGTCCAAATTGAACCAAGAGCCGCTGCGGCGTGCTCATGCAGCCATAAGCTGCGTTAGCATGGGTGGCCATGCAATGAATGTCATTGCCAGTCCTGCAGCTTCATCAGGAAACCTCAGTTTACGAAGGGTTGGGCGATGGACTGTTACATCGCGAAGTGGAAGGCACAGACTATACTGGCAGTGGCGTTGCTGCTGTTCGCCTGTCTTGTGCTTACGCCGCAAGGAAAAATTCGCGCGCAAGAAGTCCGCTCGGCCTTTCTGGTGGAGATCGACGGCGTGATCGGACCGGCCGCAAGTGACTATGTAGAGCGCGCAATCCAGACTGCGCAACACGAAAAAGCCGAAGTCATCATTTTGCGGCTCGACACACCCGGCGGGCTGGACACGTCCATGCGCGCAATCAACCGTGCGATCCTGGCCTCACCCATACCGGTTGTTGGTTACGTTGCCCCGAGCGGTGCACGGGCAGCGAGCGCCGGCACATATATCCTCTATGCCTGTCACATCGCGGCAATGGCGCCGGGCACCAATCTTGGCGCAGCGACGCCGGTCCAAATCGGAGGTGGCTTTCCTTCTGTCCCACGATCCAGCAAACCCGCCGACGATAAGAAACCCGCGCATCCCACTATTGCAGACAAGGCAGTCAGTGACGCTATCGCCTACATCAAAAGTCTCGCGCAACTGCGCGGTCGCAATGTCGATTGGGCTGAAAAAGCTGTACGGGAAGCGGCCAGTCTCAGTGCCGAAGACGCGCGAGTCGAGAAGGTCGTTGATTTTCTTGCAATCAGCGTTCCCGACCTCCTGGAGCAGATCGATCAAGAGCAGATCGAAACTCAGTTTGGACAGCGACAGGTCGCTACCCGCGGCTTGACGGTTATCCGCTATGAGCCGGATTGGCGCACCCAGGTCCTGAGTGTAATCACCAATCCGAATATCGCCTATATTCTGATGCTGGTTGGAATCTATGGACTGTTGTTCGAGTTTTACAGCCCTGGCGGGATCGTTCCCGGGGTGGTCGGCGCAGTCAGCCTGTGCCTGGCGCTTTATGCGTTTCACGTCCTGCCTATCAATTATGCCGGACTGGCCCTCGTTGCGCTAGGCATCAGCCTCATGATCAGCGAAGCTTTCGTACCCAGCTTCGGTGCACTGGGGCTTGGCGGAGCCACCGCCTTCGTCATCGGTTCGGTCATGTTAATGGACGTGGATGCTCCAGGTTTCACGGTCTCGCCGATGCTGATCGGTTCGGTCGCGGCTGTCAGCTCGGGACTGTTTTTCGTTGTTATGATGATGCTCTTGCGCTCCCGTCAGCGCGCGGTCGTCACCGGTCCTGAGCAGCTCCTTAATAGCCGTGCCAAGGTGATCGACTGGCAAGATGGCCACGGACATGTACGGGTACACGGTGAAGTCTGGAGTGCCCGCGCCACATCAGAACTCCAGCCAGGGCGAATGGTCAATGTGAGTTCGATTGACGGACTTACCCTCATTGTGACCCCACAAGACAAGGATGCAAAGTCATGACAGAGATTCTCACAGAGATACTCAATCAATCATGGATCATCATCGTCCTGATCCCTCTGTTTATCATTCTCTACTCATTCAGAATCTTGCGAGAATACGAACGCGGCGTCGTTTTTCTGCTCGGACGCTTCTATAAGGTCAAGGGACCGGGCCTGATTCTCGTTATTCCAATCATTCAGCAGATGGTGCGTGTTGATCTAAGGATCCGCGTTCTCGATGTGCCGGAACAGGATGTGATCTCGCGGGACAATGTCTCTGTTAAAGTAAACGCGGTCGTCTATTTCCGTGTCATCGACGCTGAAAAGTCGATTATTCAAGTCGAGGACTTTATGAACGCGACCAGCCAACTGGCACAGACGACCCTGCGTTCGGTACTGGGTCAGCACGAGCTGGACGAAATGCTTTCCGAACGAGAACGCCTCAATGCCGACATTCAGCAGTCTCTTGACGAGCAGACCGATGCCTGGGGCATCAAGGTATCCAATGTGGAGCTCAAGCACGTCGACCTTGATGACAGGATGATTCGGGCGATCGCCAAGCAAGCCGAAGCCGAGCGTTTGCGTCGGGCCAAGATCATCGACGCGGAAGGCGAATTCCAGGCCGCCGAAAAGTTCTTCAAGGCTGCCGAGATACTGGCTAAAGAGAACCAGGCTATGCAATTACGCTACCTAACAACCCTTCAGACCATAGCCGGAGACAAGACCAATACGATCGTGTTCCCCTTGCCGCTTGAAATGATACGCGACCTGACTGGCAAGAAATCATGAGCGGCGTAGCGGTGGCTCACCCGTGTTCCCTCTCAGGGTTACGATGAGCCAAAATCCTCTCCTATGCGATACTGCTAATTAGTTCCATAGGCGTTGATGTCAGACACTTTGGCTGTCCCAAAACACCTGACGACGGACAGCAGCATCTTAGCTAGTCAAACAGTGGGTCACCGATACTCTGCCTCTATGTGCCGCTATTTGAAACACCGATCGAAGGGAGAGCCGCATTGTGACTTTCGTCAAGCGAAGCATCGCAAGTGCTATGTCAGCCGCTGGAATAGTTGTCGTGCTATTCCTTGCAGGTGCGCACAACGCCTTGGCCGCTAACTGCGGCTTCAGCTGGGCACAGCCTGGCAAATACAGGATATCCGCTAGCTTCCGAGGCAAGGACGAATCAACCAATGTGTTTCTGGGCAAGGACTGCCGTGTCATCGTGCAAGTGCCCGGAGTGTTTACTGGCGGCAAGGTGAAAAAGAGAGGCAAGTGTCTCGCATTTTCCTTCAAAGTCGAAGGTAATACCGAGGTGTTCCAAGCCAAGTGGTGTAACGACTATGGCCTTGTGCCGTGGCAGGGAAAGACGATCCGAGCCACGGTTACCCCACTGTTCGGGCGATCAACCAAAAAGAAAACGAACTTCTGATTAGTGGGCGCCGTAGAGATGGTAGGGAGTAGGGTAAAAATTACGCAAAGCGCGCTTGTACGAATGACCGCTGTGGGTCAAAATTCCCCGTTTTATGCCGGAAGAAACCACTTCCGGAGTGCATCCAAGAGCGGACTCTTTTTGCCAACTTCCAATACGGTGAAAATGTGCCATGTGTGGACGGCTCCGTGTTGTCAAGGGATTTGATCGGTTTCGCACTGCTGGTCGGAGCTGCCATGTGTTCGGCCTGTTTATGCGGCACTTAACATGGCCGCTGGCCATAATGCTCTCCGCAGATCAGGTCCCGGTCATAAGCACGCGCTCTTGAGGCGCAGTGGCACAAGTGGGTTGTCCCGATCTGTGGGCCGACTGGCGTGGGTGCGTTATCAGATTATTGCCCTTTCCAACCTCGTTGTGCGGGTCTTGAGCCCGCCTGTTCGTTTGTCCTTTCTATGCCGGCAGAGCCAGTGGCGTTCTGTAGGCCTCATTACGTGCCATCATGGCCCAGGCCATGCGGGCGATCTTGTTGGCCAGCGCGATAGCAGCAATCATCGTTGACCGCCGCTCCATGAGCCTGACGAGCCAGGGATGTTTTGTGTATCCCAGTATCTTGGCGCGCTTGATGACCGACAGGGCACCAATGACGAGCAGTTTGCGCAAGTATCGGTTACCAGCCTTGGAGATACTGCCGAGTTTCTCCTTGCCACCGGTGGAGTTCTGTTTGGGCACCAGCCCGATCCAGGCGCTCATGTCGCGACCTGAGCGGAACACGCCTGGGTCGGGGATGCTGGCAACAAGTGCTGTTGCAATCAGCGGACCGACACCAGGGATCGCTTCGAGCCGTTTGCTGGTCTTGCTGGTCCGGTGCCAGGCCAGCACCCGCCGGTCCGCTCCAAGGATTTGGCGCTTGACCAGGTGAAGCTGTGCCGCAAGCGCCATCAGGCATTCGCGTGCTGCCGGTGGGATGCGCTCATTCTCACCCTTGGCGACGAGCTCCAGCAACTTCTCAACGCCATTGCGCCCAACACCGGCGACAATGCCGAACTCGGCCAGGTGGGCTCGGATCGCATTGATCAGCGTCGTGCGCTGGCGAACGAACAGTTGCCGGGTGCGATGCAGCATCAACACCGATTGCTGCTCAGGTGTTTTGATCGGCACAAAGCGCATCGTCGGTCGCTGAACCGCTTCGCAGATCGCTTCAGCATCAGCGGCATCGTTCTTGTTGCGCTTAACGTAGGGCTTCACATAACGCGGTGGCATCATCCGTACCTCATGACCCAGCTTGGCAATCTCCCGCGCCCAGTGGTGTGATGTAGCGCAGGCTTCCAAGCCAATAAGGCAAGGGGCAAGCTTACTGAAGAACGGCAAAACACGGCGCCTTTTCAATTGCCGGACAACGACGACTGTGCCTTTCTCATCAATGCCGTGCACCTGAAAGACGCTCTTCGCAATATCCAAACCAATTGTGCTAATCTGTTCCATGGATGGCTCCTCTCTAGTGGTTCCTAAACACCACAACTTTGGCACATCGCGATGCCGGTGGAGGAGCCGTCCACAGCATCATAAGCCGCCGTCGCGATGCTGGCGGAGAGGCCGTTCACAGCATCAGAAACGGACATGACAATTTGCTGGACAATCAAACGCGCGGCGTCTAGGAGAGGCGCTCGGCGAACACGCTCTTCGCTCCTTGCAGATTTGGTTTCCTAAAATGA
>CAJICM010000149.1_pt1 | contig 10923 bp, 8 predicted proteins | sample 9199691 | NCBI WGS metagenome assembly CAJICM01 (sample SAMEA7708338, study PRJEB35096) | sediment metagenome | biome: marine neritic benthic zone biome [ENVO:01000025]; feature: sediment [ENVO:00002007]; material: shallow marine sediment [ENVO:03000034] sea grass bed [ENVO_01000059] ...
CGGGCATTCCAGTCAGGCGCCGCATGATCTGAGCTGGCGGCGCGTTGGGAAGGCGAGGGCCGCGCAGCCTGCTGCGGAATGGCCTTGTCGGACACGTAATAGCCGGAACGCTCCCGAGCCACCAGATATCCGTCATCCAGCAGCCCCTGATAGGCCAGCATTACGGTATTCCTTGAAACGCCCAGTACCTTTGCCATTTTTCGGGTTGAAGGAACCGGTTCATCGCGCCCGAGCTGGCCATCCAGAATGGCGGCTACAAAGGCTTCCCTGATTTGAGTCTGCAAGCTGGCATACTCGCCACGTTTGATTTGAAGAAGCCAGTCACGCATCGCCGTTGGACCCTTCTGGACCTGTATTGTCATGAAACTGGACCCACGATAGCGCCAAAAGAACCAGTTGTCACCCGCGTTTGTGACAGTGGGCCAAGCGTCCATCCGGCTTGTCCGGAGGCTGGAAACGTTGATCCGCAATCTCTGGCCCGATTGCTGAAAGGGCTCGGTTCACATAAGAGTTGTTGATGACCGCTGACCGTCCCGTACTGGGAATTCTGCTAATGCTGGGTTTTTGCATATTGGCTCCGTTGGGAGATTCGATAGCAAAACTGTTGGGCGGAATCATTCCGCTGTTGCAATTGTTGTTTGTGCGGTTTTTTGTTCAAGCTGTCCTGCTTCTGCCAGTTATCGTTTTGGGCCGGCGGAAACTGAACATGTCATCTCGTGTGTTCAGGCTCACGTTCGTGAGAACCCTGCTTCACATCATCGGCGTTGGCGCCATGTTCCTGTCGCTGCAATTCCTGCCATTGGCGGATGCGGTGGCGATAGCCTTTGTCATGCCATTCATCATGCTTTTGCTGGGCAGGTTTGTTTTGCATGAGGAAGTTGGCGCCCGGCGACTTGCTGCATGTGCCGTTGGCTTCATTGGTACACTATTGGTCATACAGCCTAGCTTTTCTGAAGTTGGTGCGGCAGCGCTTCTACCTTTGCTGGTGGCGGTGGATTTTGCCCTGTTTATGCTGGTGACCAGACAAATTGCCAAGCATGTCGATCCCATCAGCCTGCAGGCGATCAGCGGCGGAATGGCAACGGCGATTTTGTTGCTGATTTATTGCTTGTCCGCACTATTCAGTGTGCATGAGACGCAAATAGTCGTGCCCGACCGGAATGCTGCTGCGCTGTTGCTTGCTATAGGAGTTATTGGCACTTTGGCTCATTTGCTGATGACCTGGTCGCTGCGCTTTGCGCCATCAGCTACCCTTGCTCCCATGCAATATCTGGAAATTCCGGTTGCAACCATCTTGGGCTATGTGGTGTTTGCGGACTTGCCAAACGAATTGGCGGCATTGGGTATTGGCATAACCATCTGCGCAGGGCTTTACGTGGTGTTTCGCGAGCATGCGGTGTCGAGGCGCTGACCCGCTGACCGGAACAGTTTTGGTTGGGCTAGGTGTATTAATTGCTCGCACACAACGCCGAGTTCAATTAATGAGACTATGGGTCCCAAAAATCATAATCTGGTCAGTCGCTTTGATGTGGCTGGTGCTATTGCGAAGCCGGAGCGCTCTGTTACTTTGACGGTCGAGAAAGTCTTCCAATCAAATAGCGATCGGTATTGCGCCCATGGCCAGCGAGCCCAAAGTTGATCTCAACCTGAAAACCTGGGACGAGATAAAGACCACTACGTGTTACATGTGCGCCTGTCGTTGCGGCATCAAGGTCTATCTGAAGGATGGAACGGTAAAGTACATTGAAGGCAACCGCGATCACCCGGTAAACAAGGGCGTCCTGTGCGGCAAGGGGTCTGCCGGCATTATGCAGCAATATTCCCCCGCCCGCCTGACAAAACCATTAGTGCGGGTCGGCCCGCGTGGTTCTGGCGAGTTCCGCGAAATCGAATGGGACGAGGCGCTCAAGACTGCAACCACGTGGTTGTCACAGGTACGTTCGACCGACCCGAAGAAACTGGCGCTGTTTACCGGACGAGATCAGTCACAAGCTCTAACCGGTTGGTGGGCTACACAGTTTGGAACACCAAACTTTGCTGCCCATGGCGGCTTTTGTTCCGTAAACATGGCGGCTGCAGGCTTGTACACGTTTGGCGGGTCGTTCTGGGAGTTCGGCGAACCGGACTGGGATCGCACCAAGTACTTCCTGCTGTTTGGCGTCGCTGAGGACCATGGTTCCAACCCGATCAAGATCGGACTCGGTAAACTCAAGAATAACGGCGCAAAAATTGTCTCGATCAATCCGGTCAAGTCCGGTTATTCAGCCATCGCTGACGAATGGGTTGGCATCCGCCCCGGCACCGATGGACTGTTTGTCGGGGCACTGATTCATCAACTGCTCAAGGCAGGCAAGATCGACCTCGACTATCTGGCCCGGTACACCAATGCCGGTCATCTGGTGATAAGGAACCCGGGTGCTGAAAACGATGGAATGATCGCGCGTGACCGCTATGGCAAGGTGCTGGTACTGGACGCGAAGACCGGGAAAACTGCACCTGTAGACAAGGCAGGCAAGATTGCGCTGCACGGTGAAGTCAAGCTTCCTGGCAAGGGCAAACGCATGGGCGTGCCATCCTTCCAGCATGTCGCCGAACGCTATCTGTCAGATGAGTATTCGGCACAAAAGGCCGCAATCCATTGTGGCATCGAAGCTGCCACCATCGAACGTATTGCGGGCGAACTGGCCCATGCTGCTTTTGAACAGGCGTTTGAGCTGGACGTCGCGTGGACGGACACCCATGGTGAAAAGCACAAAAAAATGACCGCCAGGCCGGTCTCGATGCACGCCATGCGCGGAATTTCCGCTCACTCGAACGGGTTTCATACCTGCCGTTCAATCCACATTCTGCAGATACTGCTTGGCACCATCGATGTGCCGGGTGGTTTTCTCTACAAGCCGCCATTTCCGAAAGCCGCGCCCCCCGGACTGAAGCCGGCTGGCAAAACAGGAGAGGTCAATCCCCTCAAACCGCTTCCCGGTCCACCGTTGGGCTTTGTCGCAGGGCCCGAAGACTTGCTGGTCAATGAGGACGGCTCGCCGCGGCGCATTGACAAGGCCTATTCTTGGGATGCGCCGGTCGCTGCCCATGGCCTCATGCACACGGTCATCACAAATGCGGCCAACAAGGACCCGTACGGTATTGAGGTTCTGTTCATGTACATGGCCAACATGGGCTGGAATTCCTCCATGAACACCACTGGCATCATGCAACATCTGACCAGGATTGATGAGGAAACCGGCGACTACGTCATTCCGAAGTTCATCTATTCAGATGCCTATTATTCGGAAACGGTTGCCTATGCCGATCTGATACTGCCGGACACGACGTATCTTGAGCGCTGGGACTGTATCTCGATGCTGGACCGCCCCATTTCTGAGCCTCATGGACCGGCTGACTCCATCCGCCAGCCCGTCGTTGAGCCGAACCGCGATGTGCGGCCGTATCAGACGGTCATGCTCGACCTCGGCGCTCGGCTTGGCCTGCCGGGCATGGTCAAAGAGGATATGACGCCGAAGTTCCCTGGTGGTTATGCTGATTACATTGTCAACCATGAACGCGGGCCCGGCATCGGCCCGTTAGCCGGGTTCCGGGGTGCTGATGGCAGCGAACAGGGAACCGGTGAGGTCAACCCCAACCAGCTTGAAGACTATATCAAGAACGGTTGTTACTGGAAGTACGAACTGCCAGAACACATGCGCTACTACCGCATGGCCAACAAGGATTATCTGGAATGGGCGCTAAGCTTTGGGTTCAATCCCAATGCCAGCCAGATCATGTTCAATCTGTATTCCGAAAACATGCAAAAGTTCCGTCAGGCTGCGCGGGGCCATGGTGATATTGTCCCGCCGCCTGTGCACCGCCGCCGGGTAGAGGCATTTTTTGATCCCGTTCCGATGTGGTACGCTCCGTTTGAAGAGGCCATGACAGACGCACGCGAGTTTCCCATGCACGCCATCACACAGCGACCGATGGCAATGTATCATTCATGGGGCTCGCAGAACGCCTGGTTGCGCCAGATACTGGGTCGCAACTGGCTTTACATGGAACGCGGCAGGGCGAAAAAACTGGGGCTTTCGGATGGGGACTGGGTTCATGTTACCAGCCATCATGGCCGCATCAAGGTGCAGCTCAAACTTATGGACGGAGTGAACCCGGATACGGTTTGGACCTGGAATGCCATCGGCAAGCGCTCCGGAGCATGGAATCTCGATAAAAACGCACCCGAAGCCAAAAAGGGTTTCCTGCTCAATCACATTATCTCCGATCTGCTGCCGGCGCGTGAAGGCGGTTACCGCTACTCGAATTCAGATCCGGTAACCGGACAGGCGGCATGGTATGACCTGCGGGTACGGATTGAAAAAGCGGATGGCGCGGAAATTACAGATCCACAGTTTGAAACAGCAAAGCGTCCGCCGGGGCTGTTCAAGGCAGCCATGAAGATTGGCTCCAGGGCAATGCGGGGAGCCAAATCATGACGACACTTCCCGATACAACCCGGCCCGGGCAGCAAAAGCTCGGACTGGTGATAGACCTGGACACCTGCGTGGGCTGTCAGGCCTGTGCGGTCTCCTGCAAGGAATGGAACACTCAAGGCTACTCGGCTCCGTTGACTGATCTTGAACCCTACGGACCGGATCCTACCGGGGCGTGGCTCAATCGCATCCATGGTTACGAAACCGGTGAGGGGGAGAACGCCCGCGGACTGCATTTCCCGCGCTCGTGCCTGCACTGCGAAACACCCGCCTGCGTGACCGTGTGCCCCACCGGCGCCAGTTACAAGCGCGAAGAAGATGGCATCGTCCTGGTCAATCCCGACACTTGTATCGGCTGCAAACTTTGCTCATGGGCATGTCCGTATGGCGCACGCGAGTATGACCAGGATGACGGGGTCATGAAGAAGTGCACCTTGTGCGTGGATCGCATCTATAATGAGAACCTTGAGTCGGAAGACCGTTTACCGGCGTGCGTGAAGGCATGTCCGACCGGCGCCCGCCATTTCGGTGATCTCGGTGATGAAAACTCCGACGTTTCGAAATTGGTCAACGGTCGCGGAGGCTTCGATCTGTTCCCCCAGATGGACTACAAGCCGGTCAACAAATACCTGCCACCGCGGGCGCGACGGGACAAGGCCGGCGGCGTTAAGGCAACGCCACTGGAAACAGTCGGCAAGGGTGATGGTTCACTGGCCGAGCGTGTATTTTCCTGGATTGATGAGGTCCTGAGCTAATGCATCCTGCATATTCCGTTATTCTGTTTACTACGGCGTCAGGCGCGGGCTATGGCTTGCTGGCCTTGTTGGGTTTGACCGCTGCCAACCACGGAAGTGCCTCTGATTTCCGGTTTGGCGCTGCTTGCATGCTGGTTGCGCTCGGCCTGATCACGGTTGGGTTGTTGTCATCCACATTCCACTTGGGCCATCCAGAAAGGGCGTGGCGGGCATTTTCGCAATGGCGCTCATCCTGGCTGTCTCGTGAAGGCGTATTGGCGGTGGCGACCTACATACCCGCCTGCCTGTTCGGATTGTTGTGGGTTATGCCGGACAGCAACGAAATCCTGTTGAAGCTGCTGGGGATAGTGACGGCCGTCCTGGCAATGGTAACCGTTGTCTGCACCGCGATGATCTACGCTTCGCTGACGACAATCCGGGCGTGGCGGCACTGGATGGTGGTGCCTGTTTATCTGATCTTTTCCATTGCGACCGGGGCTGTTTTGTTGTTTGCACTCGCCATCTTGTATGGCCGCACCGGCATTCCGGCGCTCGGCGTCATCACCATTGTCTCCCTCACGCTGGCGGCAATCGCCAAGCTGATATACTGGGCCGCTATCGACAATATGAAACCGATCTACACCATGGGTGAAGCAACCGGTCTTGGCGGCGACGTGCGCCAGTGGGAACTGCCGCATACATCGGAGAATTATATTCAGTCCGAGATGGGCTTCAGGGTGGCGCGCAAACATGGCCAGAAGCTGCGCATGATCGTCGGCGGGTGCCTGGTCGCCGCGATGTTGTTGACCTGGATTGCGTTTGCGATTGGCGGTGGAGTTGGTCCGGTATTTGCCGTGCTTGCCGCTGTGCTGGCCGGCATTGGAGCGGTTGTAGAACGCTGGCTGTTCTTCGCGCAGGCCAAGCACGTTGTGTCGCTGTTTTACGGCGAGCGAAGCCTGTGACTATTTAGAGTATTTCTCAAAAAAGTCGGTACCGGTTTTGTGAGAAAGAAATGCGACAACAAAGGGATAGAGCGCGGTTTTGATTCAATCAAAACCTGATTCGGTCTATGCGGACCGTCACCAGGGGATGCCAGTACAGTGTATGCGTGAGAATATCGAAGTAGCCATAGATACCATAACAGTGGCCAGCGGAGTTGAGCTGGAAGACGGCTGGTTTGCGGTGCGAGCACTGGATAAGGCCACTTTAGCAATCGGGGAACCCGCCTATCACCAGCGCAATTGGAGCTACCTGGTTTCCGACGGCGATGACAGCCTTTTGTTTGACACAGGATCGGGCAGGAGACCGATTGCGCCAGTGGTTGAACGTCATGGAGGCACGCGTGTGCAGGCTTTCCCCTCGCACATGCATTTCGACCATCTGGGAAACATCAATGCATTTGGTCCGGTGATCGTGGCCGACTTGCCTGTATTGCGTGCCATTGAAAAGGGCGGAACACTCACCCCGAGGAATGAAATGTTCCTGGGCGCCAGTGAAGCCGTACCGGTCCCGACCTTTGAAGTCGGCCGTTGGATAGCTCCTGGACAAGCCGTCATTGTGGGTTCACGAGAAATGCAGGTGCTCCATACGCCGGGCCACTCGCCAGATTCCGTTTCATTGTGGGAGCCTGACCGGAACCGCCTGTACGCGGCAGATTTTATTTATCGCGGGGCGCTTTATGCGCAGACCCCGGGCGCCTCTCTGCGTGACTATCTTCGCATCTGCGAGAAACTGCTGAATGAACTGCCGACAGAGGTCCAGATTGTCTGCGCCCATGGACAGCCGGACAACGGAGTGGATGATGTACCGATATTGGGATATGGCGATCTCGAGGCATTGCGCAATGTCGTTGCCGAGCTGCTCCAGGCGAAACCTCATGCGGGCGAAGTGACGGTCAATGACCGCATGTATCTGCTCTATTCCCAGGACTGTTTTTGGGCGTAGAACATCAAAAACAGTTATATAAAGAAATCTTTATGTGTTATACTTGCTTCGCCAAGCCCAAAAAAGTGAGTGGTACAGATCATGGCCCGTGCAAATTTTCTCGATTTCTTGAATTCCCGCGACTGGCTGCTTGCCGACGGTGCGACGGGAACAAATCTGTTTGCCATGGGATTGCAGTCCGGTGATGCGCCGGAGTTGTGGAATGAGGATCATCCAGACCGGGTACGTGCATTGCATCGCAACTTTATCGAGGCGGGCTCGGATATTGTATTGACCAACTCGTTCGGCGGAAATGCCTACCGATTGAAACTGCATGATGCGCAAGATCGGGTGCACGACCTCAACCTGACGGCAGCCCAGCTGGCGCGGTTGGAAGCAGACGCCGTAAACCAGCCAGTCATCGTCGCTGGATCCATGGGACCAACTGGCGAAATATTTGAGCCTGTCGGAACACTGACCCATGAGCAGGGTGTAAAGGCTTTCGCTGAACAGGCGAAGGCGCTGGAGGCAGGTGGCGCGGATGTGTTGTGGATTGAGACAATTTCATCGGAAGAAGAGTTCAAGGCGGCATTAGAAGGTGCCCGCGCAACCAACCTGCCAGTGGTTGCGACCATGAGTTTCGATACCAACGGACGCACCATGATGGGACTGACACCGGCAGCCTATGCAGTGCTGGCGTCCGCACAGGTGTCGGCGCCAGATGCGATCGGTGCCAATTGCGGAACCGGTGCTGCGGAATTGGTGGCAACAGTGCTGGGTATGACGGAAGCAGACGCCACCGCGGTTGTGGTGGCAAAGGGCAATTGCGGCATCCCGGCCTGGGTGGACGGGCATATCCATTATGACGGCACGCCGGAACTGATGGCTGATTATGCCCGGCTGGCGCTGGATGCAGGCGCAAAGATAATTGGCGGATGCTGCGGTACAACTTATGAGCATGTGCGCGCCATGCGAAAGTCACTGGACGTCTACACAGGCGGTGCCCGACCAACAGTAGAACAGGTTGAGGAAAAACTCGGCAAGGTCTCTGCCCTGGCCCACGGCACTGACACGGCCGCACAAGGGGCCGCTCGCCGCACTCGCGAAGGTCGCGGGCGCAGACGAGGCTAGAGCGACTCAGGTTTTGATTGCACCAAAACCGCGCTCTATCCCTTTGTTGTCGCGTCTCTTTTTCACAAAACCGGTATCCACTTTTGTGACAAATGCTCCAATGTCGCGAAGGCCGGTCACGCCAGTGCTTCCAACCGGTCAAGCATTGTGTCCACTTCATCTGCAGTGTTGTAGTGTGCCAGACCGATGCGCAGGACACCGCCGTCTTTCATCAGGTTCATGTGATTGATCGGCTCCAGTGCATAATTGTGCCCTGACCACATGAATATGTTGTGCCTTGCCATGGCTTCGGCTGCGTCTTCAGGGGCTTTGCCTTCCAGTGTGATGGATACCGTTGGCACCCGTCGCGCCAGCGCATTGTCGGAAGTGATGCCGCGAACCTTCACTCCCTTTATAGATGACAGGCCTCTGATCAGCTGCCGGGTCAACGCCAGCTCATGACCCATGGCGGCCTGCATGCCGGACACAATTCGAGACCGTGACAGCCCCTTGTCGCCGTTGCCGCTTTCGCCCAAGGACGCGATGTATTCAATGGCTCCCAATGATGCCGCCAGCGTTTCGCGCGGTGCCGTTCCGACCTCAAACTTTGTCGGGGCGCCATACTCCAGGGCAGGGCGCACATTATAGGAAAACAGGTTTTCAAGCACTTCGGTGCGCCCATAAAGGATACCCTGATGCGGCCCGAAGAACTTGTATGCGGACGACACCAGGAAATCACACCCCGTGTCCTGCACATCGATTACACCGTGCGGCGCATACTGCACGGCATCCACATAACTGATCGCGCCGACACTGCGGGCCTTGGCGCACATGGATTTGATGTCATTAATCGTGCCGGTGCAATTTGAAGCATAGCCGATGGCAACGATCTTGGTTCTATCGCTCAGTACTTTGTCCAGCGCATCGTCAGGAAACTCAAACGTGTCTGTATCGAAATCGATCCATTTCACCGTTGCACCAGTGTCGGCTGCCACCAGCAGCCAGGGCGCGACGTTTGCATCATGATCCATGCGCGACAGGACGATTTCGTCGCCTTCCGAAATGTTCAGGGTATTCTGCAGATTGCGCGACATGGCCAGCGTTATGGTGGTCATGTTGGCTCCGTAGATAACGTCGTTCACCGAGGGAGCATTGTAGAACTGCGCTGCCGCAGTGTGAGCTTCCTCTACCAGGGACAGCGCCATCTCTGAGGTCACAAAAGCTCCTCCAAGATTTGCATTCTGTTCGACCATGGCCCGCGTGGCGCGATCAATCACATGCTGCGGCACCTGAGTGCCGGCGGGATTGTCGAAATATATTCGCGGCTTACCATCATCAGTGATGGAAAGTGCAGGGAATTGGGCGCGCACGCCAGCAACAGAAAATCCGGTCATGGTAATCCTGGGTAAGCATTTGAGGAAGAGGGGTCTTGACCCCAAGTGCCCATAAGTGGGCGGGATCAGGACCTTATGTCAAGCGCGCGCTGGTGTTTCGCACTGCAGCAGTCGCAATCAGACAGCTTTTTGTCGCTAGTTCATGCGCATACGGGCTTTATTAACCGCTATGACTGTCTAATGGCGCCGGGCACACCAAGCCTCTGGAGCGACATGGGTTCATGTGAACCCATAAACTTGCTCCAGCTCATTTGAAGCGATCAGTCTTATGGATTTTGGTTGTTTCAATCAGATCCATAACGTTCTTGTGGAGAAGATTATGACTGACGAAGATGATCTCGACCTGCGTTCTCTGGACGACGAAGAACTTACCCTGCAGATGCATGACGACCTTTACGATGGTCTCAAGGAGGAGATCGAGGAAGGCGTGCACATTCTGCTTGAGCGCGGCTGGACACCTTACAAGGTTCTCACCGAAGCGCTGGTTGAAGGCATGAGGATCGTCGGTATCGATTTCCGGGACGGAATTCTGTTTGTACCGGAAGTGCTGTTGGCCGCCAACGCCATGAAGGCAGGTATGGCCATTCTCAAGCCGCTACTGGCTGAAACCGGCGCGCCGCGTGTCGGCAAAATGGTGATTGGAACCGTTAAGGGCGACATTCACGATATTGGCAAGAACCTTGTCTCCATGATGATGGAAGGCGCAGGTTTCGAAGTAATCAACATTGGCATCAACAATCCGGTCGAAAACTATCTGGAAGCCATTGAAGAGCACCAGCCTGATATTCTGGGTATGTCTGCTTTGCTGACCACCACGATGCCGTACATGAAGGTTGTGATCGATACACTAAAGGAAAAGGGCATGCGCGATGACTACATTGTACTGGTCGGTGGTGCGCCCCTGAACGAGGAATTCGCGGCTGCAATTGGCGCTGACGCCTATTGCCGTGACGCTGCCGTTGCCGTGGAAACGGCGAAGGAATTCATGGCACGCAAGCACAATCAGGTTTCCGCCTGACGCGTGTTTGCCGGGTTTTGTGAAAGCTGGATCAATTTCCGCCGGCCCTGCCGTTGCACACCTGGACCAGCACGTTCGGATTGTCTGATCTTTGGGCCAACCCGATGATGTTGTGCTATGTCTTCGTCATTACAGATATCTCGCACCGGTATGACCGGTGAAGGTGATTTTGTTATGCCGCGCATTTGTTACGCAGTTGGCGACGTTCACGGTCGCGATGATCTTCTGAAAGTGTTGCACGAACGAATTTCTGCTTTCCACACCAAACA
>CAJICM010000202.1_pt1 | contig 10918 bp, 10 predicted proteins | sample 9199691 | NCBI WGS metagenome assembly CAJICM01 (sample SAMEA7708338, study PRJEB35096) | sediment metagenome | biome: marine neritic benthic zone biome [ENVO:01000025]; feature: sediment [ENVO:00002007]; material: shallow marine sediment [ENVO:03000034] sea grass bed [ENVO_01000059] ...
AAACAAGCTCGTCCGCATATGGCTCGGCAAGCCGGCGTGCTTTGCGCACAGCCTTTTTTGAATCGCCCGCATAGTCAGCTAGCTGTCCAATGACAATTCTTCTACGTCCCTGAACACTCTCCAAAGGTTTAAAGGCAAGTTCCAGTGAATACAGCGGCGCCTTTAAGGTATCTACCACGATTGTCGGGCCATCGGAAAGGCTAATAGGAACATACCGATCCCAGTGGGGGCGAAAATCGGCAATTCTGCTTGCCACCATTTTGGGATCGGCTCCCAGTTCGATAGCACACGTGGCAGCCGCCACTGTGGGTATCCAGAAGTGCTCGCCGGCGAAACGGGCTCGTATTGGCAAGTCTCCGTTCGGAGTATGCAATGTTAGCGAAAGCCCGGTGGCCACGCTCGCCGAGATATCAGTTGCGCGATAGTCACATCCCGCCGAGCGGCCGAACGTGATTACCTGCTCGCTTGTACGGTTTCGCATCGCATAAACATACGGATCATCTGCGTTCAAGATCGCAACGCCGCCTGGTTCTACAGCTTCGAGCAGGGCGCCCTTTTCCTGGCTGATTGCCTCGCGGCTGCGATGATGCTGGTAGTGATCAAGTCCAACCATTGTGACAATGGCACAGTTCGGCCTGACGAGTTCGGCCATTGGGGCGATTGAGCCTGGTTCACACATCCCAAGTTCTTTTACGGCCCATTCTGCATCGCGGTGTTGCTGGTACAGTGAACGTGCCAAGTGCTTCAGGGTATTGCGGAACGCCTGGATGTGCCCCTTGGATGACCCAGCCAGGATGTGACCGAGCAACAGGGTTGTCGTGGTCTTCGCAGCCGATCCTGTGATCGCGATATGCTTGGTATTGACACTTCTGCTGCGGGCTCGCCTGCCCCGCCATATCTGCAGGTCAAGATGGATGTTGCGGATCTTGCGGCTGAAGTGTTTGTGAAGCGGCAGCTTGTCGTTACTCAAACCGGATGCCCTTTCACCGCCACGCATGCAGCCGGCACGCTTGAGCAAAGGGACGCTCCGTAGAACTCAATTAGTTTACGCATAACACACACAACTGACCAGTCGCTTTTGATTGGTACTACTCAAATGTTAGCACATGGATGGCCTTTGCTACAATGGGTTGATTACTTCAGGTGTTTGCGTGGTTCCGCCAACGTTTCCCGGATCCAAAGTCCGGATTCTCGTGAAAGGCCATTGAGATGACTGGCTTTGAAACCCGGGTAAAGGTACTGGAGGCTCAACTGTAAACCATGTAACGAGAATAGACCCTTTGGACCTTGGTGATCCCGACAGGATTCGAACCTGTGACCCCCAGATTAGGAATCTGGTGCTCTATCCAGCTGAGCTACGGGACCATTGTCGAAGCAGCAATGCCTTATAGCGCCATTTGGGCCGTCTACTCAAACCCGAATTCGCCTGTACCTGATCATAAAAACACCCCCGCCAGAGGATAAACTCGGACAGGGGTATCCACTTTTGTGAGAATGCTCCAGGAGACTGGAGTTGCCAGACTTGACCAGTTTGGCTGTGTTTTTAAGCGGCCTTTTCTTCGGTGCCGGCAGCGGCAGCCGCCTTTTCACCGCGATGCGAAGACTTTTCCAGCACGCCTTCAATCTCACTGACTGCGCCGGCATCATCCAGCTTCTTCACGCAGGCGATCTCACGAGCCATCCGGTCGAGCGCTGATTCATACAGCTGGCGTTCAGAATAAGACTGTTCCGGCTGACGGTCAGAGCGATACAGATCACGCACCACTTCAGCTACTGATATCAGGTCGCCGGAATTGATCTTGGCTTCATATTCCTGTGCGCGGCGTGACCACATGGTGCGCTTGACACGGGCTTTGCCGGTCAGGACCTTCATGGCATCTTCGGCCATGTTCTTGTCTGACAGCTTGCGCATGCCGACGCTGTCACACTTGTTGAGCGGCACCCGCAGACGCATCTTGTCTTTCTCGAAATCAATCACGAACAGCTCGAGCTTGGTTCCAGCAATTTCCTGCTCTTCCAGTGCTACAATTTTGCCAACTCCATGAGCCGGGTACACTACAAACTCACCAATCTTGTATTTGAGCTTGCGCGATGTTGTCTTTTTCTCAGCAGCCATTTTTTTCCCTTATAAGTCGCCTGTTCAACCTGTTCATTCAGCAAAACCTATTTCGCCGCATCCTGCCTGTTGCCGTTGAGCTTCAACCAGGTTCACCTTCCTGCCCGGAAGGCATAACCACCCGTGTGAGTGGCGGGGTGCGTAACTGATGACCAGTGATGATGATACGTCTGAAGTTGCAGTTCCGGTTTTACCTGCGTGAGCCTCATGTGCGGGCATGTCAGGTCTGATTGAATTGCAATCTTTCGTTTCAGTACTGGATCAGGCGAAAAAAATTCCGAGCCTTTCGGACCCGGGTCTCAATGCTTTGCTGTTAAATTCATATCATCAAAGAGCTTTATATCACAAATTTACCTTTTGTTAAAGCCTCTCAACACCATCCAGATGACGGATTCCTGCGAATCCAGCCAAAGTGTAACCAAATGGTTAACGCAGAATTACGTAAAGTTGTCGAATACGGCCTTTTGTTACGATGAATATCGCAAGAAATGGCCAGGTCTGGCCGGTCTTGTCTTCCCGCGAATGCAGGCCGTTTTACGTAACATCCGTCAATCGCCTTCGCCAGGCTCTTCAGTGAAGTATTTGTCGAACTTGCCTTGCTCGCCATCGTGCTCTTCGGCGTCGGGCGGCTGTTCGCGGCTTTGCGTGATGTTTGGCCAGATGTCAGCGAACTTGGTGTTGATTTCCAGCCATTTGTCGAGATTCGGTTCAGTGTCCGGCTTAATCGCTTCAGCAGGGCACTCAGGTTCACACACGCCGCAGTCGATGCATTCGTCCGGGTGGATCACGAGCATATTCTCGCCTTCATAGAAACAATCGACCGGACAGACTTCCACGCAGTCCATGTATTTGCACTTAATGCAGTTCTCGATGACAATATAGGTCATGTGCTGGCTCTCAAGATTTCGATAGCAGTATTGGTGAGGGATTGCCGGTGAAGTTGCATTTTCTTGGCGAGCCGTCAAGCTCACATCTGCGCAGATCAGGCATCGTGTTATGGGCTGGCTCGTCCGGACGCCGGATCAGAGTCGCTTTGAATTTCGCAATACAGCAAACGGGCTTCTGCCGCAGGGCCTCTGCGGGCGCCGATGGCGAGCACTTCAATCACTCTAATTTGATCATGTGCCATGAAGCTTACAATATCGCCGGGTGACACAGTGTGTGCCGGCTTGGTGATCTTGACGCGATTAACCCTGACCTTGCCCTTTGCAATCAGGCGTTGCGCGAGGGCGCGGGTTTTGACGAACCGGGCAAACCACAACCACTGATCAGCCCGCTGAACTGCTTTGACGGGTTCGTCTGCCATATTATTTTTTGGTTAGTCCCTGTTTCAGTTGGCCCAGAACGGCAAACGGACTGTTCGGGTCAACCGGTTTTTCCTTGCGATGCGCCGGTTTACGCGGACCTGAAGACTTGTTTTTCTCGAAGTTCTTCTTGTAACGGTGGCGATCTGGTTTACCTGAATTGGGCTTCGCGCGCTTGGAGCGTTTGGCTGGTTGTTGCCGATGCTGACGGAACGGACCGGTGTCTTTCGGCCACCAGACGTCGATCATTTCAGGTTCTGTCGGCTCTGGCAGTGGAGGTGTTTCCGACGGGCTGGACTCGGAAACTGCAGCATCATCCAATACCGGTGCAGCTGCAGGAGTATCCGTGGATATTACAGCCTCTGCCGGTGCTTCAGGCGCTGCGGGAGCTGGCTCATCCCGGTTGGCAGCATCAGTCACAGCATCGTCTGGAGTTGCTTGTGTTGCGGTGGCTTGTGCCCGTGTCTCGGATGCGGCGTCATCAGCCGTGTCTGAGATGGTTTCCGCCGGTTTCGGTCTATCAGGGGCTTTTCGCCGTTGTGCCGAGAAGCCAAGCGATTTCAGTATTGATGAAAACTCGTCACCCGAACACCCAACCAGAGACATCATGTCCGGGACTACCGTGAACCCGCCGCCTTCAACCGAACCCTCGGGACGTTCTTCTCCTTCGCGTTGGGCGCGCCAGAACACTCGGGTGCGGATCATGTCTCCCAGTCGTTCCAGCATGTCGACGCGAACGGCGCGTTCACCGCATATCCGAAAACCCACGACCTGGTAAAACCCGCGCGGTGTCGACTTGTCAAAAGGAACAGAAGTCAAACCCTGCTGCGGCATAAACGCCGGTAATGAAGAAGCGTCCAGGCCTCGCTTTTCGCCATCATGCAATGCCCACAACAGCAATCGCAGAGAGGTTGGAGCGGGTTTCAGAATAGTTGGCACAAAGATATGAAAAGCGCCGAAGCGTACACCATGCTTGCGCAACAGGGCGCGTTCGTCCTGATCAAGCGTCTTGACTTCGCTGGCAACCTGGTCGCGCGGCAGGACGCCAAGGGATTCGATGATCTGAAAAGCGATGCCACGGGCAATGCCGGTCAGTTCTTCTGCCTCACCAAGAGAAATCAGAGGCGCCAGAAGGCCTGCAATGTGGCGCGAGACAAACTTGGAAAGGCGCATCTGAACAGCATCCCGGTCAGGACCCGACACCTGTTCGTCGGCAAGCGTTTCGACGCGCGGTTTCAACAGGTTTTCACTGCCGGTCAGGCGGCCAACGGCATGCGACTTCCAGATGATATTGCCGGCAGCATCAACACTCAAATCCGGATCCGGTGCGGCCACCAGGGACTGCGCGCGTCCGATCAGTGCTTCGGTCACCGTCTGCAAGGCAGCCGAAATCAGCACCTTGGAGTGGTCACCGGCGGCTGGTTCTGCAACAAATCGCAGGCCTTCTATGCGTCCGGCATACTCGCCTTCTACAAGAACTGCACCTTCCTGATCGACACTCGACATCAACTCTTCCCTTTCACGCAGCCGTTTCATCAAGACGCTCGTGCGCCGGTCGATAAACCGCTGGGTCAACCTTTCATGCAAGGCATCCGATAATCTGTCTTCCATCGCCCTTGTGAGCTCCTGCCAGTGACCGGGGTCGTCCAACCAGTCGAGCCGGTTTGCAACGAAGGTCCACGTTCGCACATGGGCAATACGATTTGACAAGGTATCTATATCGCCATTGGTATTGTCGCAATACGCCAACTGTCGGGCAAACCATTGCGTATCTATTCGTCCGGTGTCGGCGACGTATCTGAAAATGGTGGCAACAAGATTGGCGTGCTCGCTGCCGGTTATGTTGCGGTAGTCAGGCAATTGGCAGGTTTCCCACAACAGTTTCACGTTGTCTGCCCCTGTCGCGCGATCGATCATTTCAGGATCCCGTGCAATTAGCGACAGAGTTTCGATATCTGCGCCAGGTCTTGTGCGGGTTAATCCTTCGCGGTTGGGCAAGGCATTCAATGAGCCAAGCAGCCGGTCCACCGATGCAAAGTTCAGATTCCGGTTGCGCCATTGCAGTACGCGCAGTGGTTCGAAGCGGTGGTCTTCAAGCTGTGCGATGGTTTCTGCATCAATGTTGACGGCGTCGGCGGTCAGCCCAAACGTCCCATCGTTCATGTAACGCCCGGCCCGTCCGGCTATCTGTCCCAGTTCGGCAGCAGTCAGGTTGCGAAACTGAAAACCGTCGAATTTCCGGGTCGCGGCAAACGCCACATGGTCGACATCCATGTTCAATCCCATGCCAATGGCGTCGGTGGCCACAATATGATCCACATCACCTGATTGATAGAGTGCCACCTGTGCATTTCGAGTGCGTGGGCTCAGTGCTCCCAGAACAACCGCGGCTCCACCTTTTTGACGGCGGATCAATTCAGCCACGGAATACACCATGCCTGCAGAAAATCCGACAATTGCAGTGCGTTTGGGCAAGCGGGTGATCTTTTTCTGGCCGGCAAAGGTGAGTTTTGAAAATCTCGGGCGAGAAACATAATTCACGCCTTTCAACAATCTTTCCAACATGGGCTGGATGGTCGCTGCCCCGAGCAGCATGGTTTCGTTGAGTCCACGTGCATGCAGCAATCGGTCGGTGAAGACGTGACCACGTTCGCTATCGGCGGCCAGCTGGATCTCGTCGATGGCCATGAACGACACCGGTATGTCGTTTGGCATCGCTTCCACCGTGCACACCCAGTATCGCGGCGAGGGCGGGATCAGTTTCTCTTCGCCTGTGACCAACGCAACGGACATATGGCCGGCGCTGGCGACAATCCGGTCATACACCTCTCTGGCCAGCAGGCGCAGAGGCAGGCCAATCATACCACTGGGGTGACCCAGCATCCGTTCAACGGCGTGATGAGTTTTGCCAGTGTTGGTTGGCCCGAGAAGGGCTGTGACGTTAGAGCGCGCGTCCATGTCTGTTCTATCGGGAATCCGGGTAAGGTGAGCGGGAGGTTTTATAACATGACAACTGGTACATGTATGTGTTTCCAAGCATTGCGGCAGCTCGCATGACGAAATAGGTTCCTGTTGCTGTTGCCCGGCGTCCGTTTGACGGATTCTAACAGGAACATGTCATGACCGAATCATGAATCAGTGCAGATTCATGTTGTGTTCACCCCCTACATCTAGCGGTTGCGGGCATGGCCGGATACAAGCAGCATTCTCAAAAACATCTATCTCTTAGCCAGTGACTTGGTGTTCAGCGGGCGTCCGGACAAGGTAGCGCGGTTGGCATATGCCACAAAATCCTTTCCCTTGATCTTTCCGGTGGCAGCAATCAACACATTCATGTCCCTGCCCAGGGTCGACGAGCGGACCGGGGCAAACCATACTTTGAAGACAGGAGGATTCTTGCGGTATCTGGCTTCAGTCTTGGCTGAAAGGCCTGCGAGTGTGGAATAGGTTATGCTGCAGACGATGGCGGGGCCGCGATAAACGCCTCCGTCCTTCCTGCCGAACACATCGTCCTTGATCTTGCGCAAGGCAAGTTGAAATACTTCCCTGCCGTTGTACACACGGTGCTTGGCATTACAGGGATTTTCTTGCGTCGTCACAGACAGGTTTAACATCGACGCCAGTGTGTCGCGGGCACCCTTGGCGGCCGCAGCATCGATCTTTGCCCCGGTTTTGTCCTTGACCGCAGGATGGCGCTCACTGGAAACAGGAACCAGTCCGTCGAAGTTGACGAGGTATTTGCGATTACGGCCTTTCTCCTTGATGTTCATGCTAAAGGCTTTTGACTGAGCACCTTTGGCGGAGATGGTGCCGGAAGATTTCATGTCCATCTTGAGATCTATGAACCAGGAGGCAAGTCCCTTGGGTCGCAGTTTTGCCGACGCATTGAAGGAACTCCGGTCAATGTCTGCTGAATAGTCTAGTGCGAAAGCCCTGATCCCACGGGTATACAGATCATATCGAAGCTCGAGCTTGTCTGCCGCCAGAACCGGATCGGGAGTCGCAACGAAAGCGAGTGTGAATGCGGTGACAGCTACGGTCATCGCAGTGACTGTGTTGATAAAGGCCGTCTTCATTGTGGCTATCATGCCCCTGAACTGTGTCTTGAAATTAGTGTTTGCCTGATTATGGCTGAACCGTTGATGAACTGACAATATCCGCCTTTGATGTTTTACAATGCTGCCAGAGCGATTCAGGTTTTGATTGAAACAAGACAGCGCTCTATCGCTTTATTGCCGCATTGCTTTTTCACAAAACCAGTATCCACTTTTGTGAGAAATGCTCTAGCGCCGGTTTGTGCCTGGAATATGGTTTTTCAGGGGAGTTCACGAGGTGTTGAACCTCACTGGTGAACGGTTTGTACATTTGTGCAAGCCATATTGAATGCAATCTGGGAAAACCGGGCTTGACGGGTGAGGCAGGCTTGCCTATAGACACGCGAAGAATTTGATCCGGCCCGATGGCGCCGGACTTCGTGCTTATGGACCTTTTGGTTCCTGCATGTAGCTTTACCTCGAGATTTGGCATGCACGGCAACCGGACGACCCGAACTAACTGGAGTATTTAACATGGCCCGTCGTTGTGAATTGACCGGCAAGGGGGTTCTGGCAGGTAACAATGTCAGCCACGCCAACAATAAATCGCGCCGTCGTTTTTTGCCAAATTTGTGCCAGGTGCACTTGATGAGCGAAAGCCTGGGTCGTGATTTTGCGTTCAAGGTGTCAGCCTCAGCATTACGTTCTGTCGAACATCGCGGTGGTCTTGATGCTTTTCTGCTGAAGGCCCGCGATACGGAATTGTCGCTTTCTGCAAGGCGGGTCAAGCGCCAGGTTGAAAAGAAACTGGCAGCAGCTGCTGCATAAACTGGCTGCAGTCGCCTTTCGCAATTTACCTGATACAATGTTCAGACCGCTCCTGAGGGGCGGTCTTTTTTGTCAACGTCGGTATCGGCAATGAGCAGGAACAACACGCGCAAAGAAAAGGTACGGCGTTCTCCCGGGACCAGCCGTGATGGTGAACCCGTCATTCATACGTCGGCCTCTTTGCAGGATTGCAGGGTTGGAAGATTTTGCGAGGTGAAGGAACGTGTCCTCATGCGATCATCCTCGATCGGCGATTACTCATACATCGAGCGGCATAGCGAGCTGATATATACACAGACCGGCAGGTTCTGCGCGATAGCGGCTGATGTCCGGCTCAATGCACTCAATCACCCGATAGACCGCGTCAGTCAGCACAGGTTTACCTACCGGGCCAATGAGTATTTTGTCGGCAAGAAACTCGATCACGCATATCGTGAGAAGCGCATTGTCGAAGGACGGGTCGTGCTGGGTCACGATGTATGGATTGGTCACGGTGCTATCGTGTTACCCGGCATCGCGGTCGGCACAGGTGCAGTCGTCGGTGCGGGCGCAGTCGTTACCCATGATGTTGAGCCATATGCCATTGTTGCCGGCACACCTGCACAGTTTGTGCGCTGGCGGTTTGAGCCCGATATTGCACAACGGCTGTTGCGACTGGAATGGTGGAACTGGAGCCACGACCGGCTGGCAGACAGTGTGGAGGACATGGCTCAACTGGATGTCGGGGAGTTTCTCGACAAGTATGACGGTGGAATAGAGGTCTGAAAAGCTCCTGACAGATAGCTGTCAGCAGGCTTGTGACAATGTTGCCATCAACAAAAGCGGGATGGAAATTATGGCAAAAGGCAAGCAGCTCTCGGGTAATTTCGTTAAGTTTATCGAGCGCCAACCGATGTTTTTTGTAGCAACGGCAGCAGCAGATGGACGGGTCAATGTTTCTCCTAAAGGGATGGATACACTGCGGGTACTGGGTCCCAATCGCATTGTCTGGCTGAGCCTGTCTGGCAGTGGCAATGAGACGGCAGCGCACCTGCGCGAAACAAATCGTATGACCTTGATGTTTTGTGCATTCGATGGCGATGCACTGATTCTAAGAACCTACGGCACTGCCTGTACTCTGCATCCGCGCGATGCAGGCTGGGAAGAGCTTGCGAAATTGTTCCCGGAAATGGCAGGAAGCCGCCAGATTTTCGATATGACCATTGACCTTGTCCAGACATCCTGCGGCACAGGTGTCCCGGTGATGAGCTATCAACGTCAACGCGGACCTGAAGAACTGCTACCGTTTTACGAAGAAATGGGAGCCGATGGCGTCGAACGTTACTGGACGAGAAAGAATGCAGTGAGTATCGACGGCAAGAACACCGGCACTGTTGTCATTGAATGAAGATGGCGACCAATTTGCAAGCCCACCGAGAACACCAGCTGGCGTCAATCCAGACGGAATTGAAAAATAACCGTAGATTGAACCGATTTGTTAAAATTATCGTCTGAAATCAATGTGATAATTGTGCCATTTTCATCCCGGTGAGCGGCGATACCTTCCATGTTGTCGATCTGGAATGAGGTCAGCTTGCCGGCGAAAAGGAGTTTTCCAGGCCCGGTTTTGCGTTTCAGAAACTCGTCGACCGCGAACCTGCGCAACGCCATGCCGACCAGTACCGGCGGTGTGAAGCTGCGCTCGACTGTGATGATCTCTTTTCCGCCAGGCAAGATTGCAAGTCCCGTAATCAGATAATCTTCATGGCGCGGTATATGAAACTCATGTGACTTTTTCCCGCGCCACAACCACCCCCGAATGCGGCCTCCTTTGGTTTGATTGCGTTCCGAAATAGCAATGAGCTGGCCTCTCAGCGGCCCTTCGATAAATCGCCCCAGTGCTTCAATTTCACCGTTGTATTGGCCGCGGGAAAGGCCTTTTGGGGGCCTGACAAGGTGTGGCTTTGCCGCAAAACCCCGCTTGCCAATGTTGAACTGTTCAATTCGCTGACGCCGCTCAAACCCGACTATTAACTTACCGTCAAGGCCCTTCGAACTCCAGACCGCTACCGTTTCGGCATCCGACCGAGAACCCCGCGCCTCGGCTTTGCCTTTGCGGTTTAAAATCGGGGCAAGGCGAGCATCCGTAATGCCCTTCAGACGGCCGTTTTGGTACACAAAGCGACCAGTCAACCAGTTGCCACCGTCACTGACGCTAACAAAACGTTGCCCGTCGCGCGAAACTTCCAGGCCTGAGAAACCGCCAAAATTCGAGTGGTCGCTGGTAAGCGTCAGTCCGCCCAGAAAAGTAAGACCGGCCGGGATGGTGCCAATGCCAAACCTGGCAAAGCTTCTGGGGCTGGTATTCAGTGAAATCGAGTAGTCACCCGCAACGACGTTGTTAACCGGCAAGAGCAGCGAGGCAGACAGACAAAATACGGCAAGCCGTATGCCCGGTTTCATGGCTTGTCGTCTCACAAGGATCAACCGGCCTTGCGAATTGAGTGGATTCCCCGGTTTGCCGGCTGAACTGTCGCGCGTTCTTCAAACAATTCGGCAAGCTTCTCGGTCATTGCACCCCCCAATTCCTCGGCATCGACAATGGTGACCGCACGCTGGTAGTAGCGGGTCACATCATGGCCGATGCCGATAGCAAT
>CAJICM010000326.1_pt1 | contig 10886 bp, 10 predicted proteins | sample 9199691 | NCBI WGS metagenome assembly CAJICM01 (sample SAMEA7708338, study PRJEB35096) | sediment metagenome | biome: marine neritic benthic zone biome [ENVO:01000025]; feature: sediment [ENVO:00002007]; material: shallow marine sediment [ENVO:03000034] sea grass bed [ENVO_01000059] ...
TGGATCTGAAAAGCGCCCCGGGCTTCTTCGCCTGCATACAGTTGTGACAATGCAGGCGCATAAACGACACCGGCGACCGGCGCGCCATCTCGCACCAGTGCAATGTTGACGGTGAATTCGCCATTGCGGCTGATGAACTCGCGCGTGCCGTCAAGCGGATCCACCAGATAGAATTCGGATGTCACCCTAGGCGTTGCTCCAGCAGATACGGCCTCTTCGGCAATAATGTTGGCAGCAGGCGCAACCTTTGAAAGGCCATCCAGTATAATGGCTTCGGCCGCAATATCTGCTTCGGTGACCGGAGAGGCATCAGCCTTGCTGGAGACTTCGAAACCGGCATTGTATATCTGCATAATGCGGGCGCCCGCTGCGTGGGCAATTTTCACAAGCGAGAGCAGGTGCTCCGATGGTTCAGAAATGGTCATGAATTTGATTCGGCTCGAATTTTAACATTTTTGACTTTGCCGTAAGCTGGGCGTTGCAAGTTCTGTAGTTGAATTGTTGAGTCAGAACAAGGTGTTGAGTCAATCCTTGCACGGCGGGTTGGCAGCACTCGGTCGACCCCGTTAGACTCCCGTTCACAAGACATGACTATCCAACGGTTAGAGGGGCGCTATTTTATGAAATTCAACGCTGTGTTGAGTGATCTCGACCTTGCAGCATTGCTATGCTCGAAAGTTTGCCATGATGTTATTTCGCCGGTAGGTGCCATTGCCAACGGACTTGAGGTCCTGGAGGACGAGCAGGATGCAGAAATGCGGGAAATCGCATTTGATCTTGTTCGCCGCTCGTCAGTCCAGGCATCGGCGAAACTTCAGTTCTGCCGTATCGCTTTCGGCGCCGCCGGTTCTGCCGGGTCAAGCATAGACACCGGTGATGCAGAAGATGTTGCCAAAAAGTTCATCGGCGATGACAAGACAACGCTGGAATGGGCAGTGCCGCGTGAAATTCGTCCGAAGAACCACGTCAAACTGATACTTAATATGGTTATGCTGGCGGTTTCCTCGATTCCTCGCGGCGGCAAGATCACTATGGGAGTGTCTGACGGCGGGGGACTGACAGCACAAGCAGAAGGCAAGAATGCCCAGGTGCCGGAAAAAACACTGGTCATGCTGGAAGGCGATGCTCAGCAAGACACCATGGATGCCCGTCTGGCCCAGGTGTACTACACATTGCGGTTGGCCGATGCGTGCGAACTGGATCTGACAGCAGCTGTCATCGGTGAAGACGCGATAAGGTACTCGGCTCTTCCCGCCTAGAGCATTTCTCACAAAAGTGGATGCCGGTTTTGTGAAAAAGAAACGCGGCAACAAAGCGATAGAGCGCGGTTTTGATTCAATCAAGACCTCAATCGCTTGCGAGAAATATCCGCCCATATGGGCGGATCAATCCTCGTCATCCTTGATGGAATACCGAAAATCACAATGGGATGCACCCTGCATGATGGTTTGGGTCCTGATCAGGGAAATGCGCGGATCGTACCCTTTGCAAAATGTTGCATCGCGGCCACAGGACAGGAGATGGCCAATCTCAGCTAATCCCATGTCCTTGTACATTTCCGCATACTGGCAGCGCGTTACGTTATAGTGAACGTCGGTTCCGGTTTCCTCGAGCATCTCGACTTCCAGTGCTCCATTGGCCTTCCATTGTGGTAACAGGGCATGGAAACTCTCCAAGGACGTGTCGCCGCCCTCGGAATCTGCGTAAGCGGCACCTTGCTCAACAGCATTCCTGGTAATGGCAGCGGAGATAATCTTGCGAGCCACCTCGTTGCCCAGCTGTGCTTTCATTTCCTCGTAGATTGGCCTGATGATGTTGGCTTCTATACGGCGTTGCGCAAGAATAGGCAGGTCAGTTTTGCTCATGTGCGGGTGCCCTGTTGTTTTTTTGCCCATATTATCAATGGCATGAGGAAAGGTTGCTTGCAAGTGCGTGACAAAATTGTTGATCAACCGACAAATCGTTTGCATGCCGGCCCACACAAACAAAAAACCCCCGGCAGAGCCTCGCCGGGGGTGTTCTGTGACATCCTGATGCCAATGGCATCATTCAGGTCCGCACGTATTCTATTATGTGTTCAGGCAGCAACGTCCTCTGCTTCGCGCAACACGTAACCGCGACCCCAAACGGTTTCAATAAAGTTCTGGCCATCGGCTGCAGCGGCGAGTTTCTTGCGCAACTTGCAGATAAACACATCAATGATTTTCAGTTCCGGTTCATCCATACCGCCATACAGGTGGTTCAGGAACATTTCCTTTGTAAGGGTTGTGCCTTTGCGCAGGCTCAACAACTCCAGCATCTGGTATTCCTTGCCGGTGAGATGAACGCGTTGACCGCCAACTTCAACTGTCTTGGTGTCCAGGTTGACCTGCAGTTCGCCAGTAATGATTACTGACTGTGAGTGACCCTTGGAGCGGCGCACAACAGCGTGGATGCGAGCAACAAGTTCGTCCTTGTGGAACGGCTTGGTCATGTAATCATCAGCACCGAACCCAAGTCCGCGTACCTTGTCTTCAATTCCGGCCATGCCTGAAAGTATCAGGATTGGAGTATTGATCTTCGCCACGCGCAATGTCTTGAGCACATCATAGCCGCTCATGTCCGGTAGATTGAGATCGAGAAGGATAATGTCGTAGTCGTAAAGTTTGCCGAGATCGACGCCTTCTTCGCCCAAGTCCGTGGTATAGCAGTTAAATCCATCCGACTTGAGCATCAGTTCGATGCTCTGCGCTGTCGCAGAGTCGTCTTCAATCAACAAAACTCTCATCCGAAACCCCTTAGTATGCTTGTCCGCACCGGGCGATGGCCCTGTGGAACTCTCCGTCTGAATTAGTTGGCCATGGCGACCAGATCAAAACGCCTGATTAACTCTACGGTCACGATAAACTCCAAATGGTTAACAAAACCTAATTCTCTCAAAAAACAGAACCGGTTGGGTTCATTTGTTCAGGCTACTTGTTACATTGCGGTTCGCCCTGTTGCCGGTTTTGCTGTTTGCCTGCCTATATGGCCGGGATGTCAAAAGCTGCCGCCGGAATCAAAAAACAGGGTACGGCACTTTCGTTTACCGCCCCTTAAGCCTGATCGTTCATCATACTCGAAATAACCGGATGAACCGACGCTAGTTGATTCGATTGAATCTGACCAGAAGAGGTTTTGCCAAAAGGTTCATCTGTTTGGTTTTGTTTGTTGCGTTTATTGAGTGAGGCTATTTCATGCGGTCTAAAGATACGCTTTTACGCCTGCATCGTTTCCATGTTGAAGAGAAACGGCGACAGGTCGGCGATATAGAATTGATGATGGCGGATTTTCGCCGTAAGCAGGACGATCTGGATCAGCAGATTGCTTATGAAGAGCAAAAGACCGGTATCAGCGACCCGTCCAATTTTAATTATTCCATGACAGCAAAGTCTATTCGTAACCGGCGGGAGAACCTGCTGGCTACCATAGAAGACCTGCAGGAGCAGCTGGACCGGGCCAACGAAGCAGTTGCAGAAGAAGAATCCGAGCTTCGCAAGGTCGAGTTACTCGCAGAAAAAGACGCCAATCATCGCAGTGACGTCAAAATGATTGGTCGGCCGGTCGACACGAGTACGGGTCGGCCCAAGCACTGATAGCACCAAAAACAGAGGTCGTTTCCACGAACCAATCTGTTGCGATCAACAGCTCCCGTCTACAAGGCTCAGTTTGCGGGGGCTGTCTTGTCTTCTGCCGGCAGCCGATATGGGCGCAGTTTGTTGTAAATCGGTCGCGCCTGGTCGGCAATGTGAGCCAAACTCCCGTCAAGTACCGGGTAATCGGTTCTGGGATCAGCAAAGCCCGATGATTGCCATACAGTATTGTACCAGTGCTTTGCCCAAACACCGTCGAAAGGCTTCGGGCCTGGCGACCAGGACAGCATGGCCGGGTCAAACCGGATACCGATTGCTTGGCAAAGGGTTTCGATGCTGACTTGCGGATTGCCAAGAATGTCTTCGCTGTCCACGACGATTGGCGCCTCGCCCAGGTGATCTGCCACCATATCAAACAACTCCAGCTGACGCTCGAAGCCGATATCGGCAAGCGAAACGTCTTCGCGCTTGGCCGCGTAGCTCGCCAGAACCCTTTCCGGCGCGCGGATCAGGAAAACGTTTGTCACATCAAGGCACCAGCGCCAGTTCTGGCCGGGCAGCATGTGGTGGGTCATGTGTTTCTGGTAGAATACGGGTTTCAATGCATCAGGTTTTCGCAGGCACATTTTTACCACTGTATCGTAATCGGTTTCACCAGCGGCTATGACCTCCTCACCCACGGGATGATGAATTCCGGTCGTCGACAGATAGTGTGCGTAGAACGGTTCGTCCCAAACCGTACAGTCGTGGCGGTTGGCGAATGAATACATCATGGCCGTGGAAATGTTGCGCGGCCCCGACCACATGGCAATCGTCGTCATGGTTCTGGTTTTCCGGATCAGCTTGAAGTCAACTCGGTGAAGCGATTTTCCAGCTCAGCAAATTCCGTCTGAAACTGGCTTAGCTGGCGACCTGTTGCATTGCAATCTTTATATCTGGATCGTCTGGATCAAGTTCGGCGGCGCGGGACAGAAGTTCAGCAGCCTTTGTCTTGTGGCCTATTTGCATGTGGCACTTGGCCTGGGCCTTGATAATATTGACAACATTTGGCTGTAACTCGTTCAATTCATCAAACACCTTCAGGGCTTCATCCGGTTTTCCCAAGGCGCCCAGACAACGGCCCTTCTGTTCAAGGGCTTCAACATTGCCGGGATCGAGAAACAAAGCTGCGTTGAGTGCTTTCAATCCCGCCGCCGGTTGTCCGCCCGAAATCTGCAGGTTACCCAGGTTGATGAGTGCCCGTATGTTTTCTGGATTGATTCGCAAGCATGCGGCGTAGGCCTGTTCGGCTGCCTTGGCCTTGCCCTGGTTGTGCAGGGCGGTGCCCAAAATCAAGTGAAATTCCTGCCGGTCAGGACGCAGTTCGGCAGCTTTTCGGGCGAGATTTTCCAGCGATTGCAAATCTCTGGTTTCAAGAAGTTCTTTCAGAAGTTTCTCGATTTCCGCCGTGCCTGGACGGGTGCCCTTGATAGATAGTGATAATTTGTCGGATGTCATCGCTGTTGGGTTTCCTGACGGTGTTTGCAGGAGAACCTAGCCGCATGGTGATCGGGCCGCAAGATGCCCCGTCGTGTAACATGACAATGGCGCGGCCGTACCGTTTCCGGACAAGACCGCGCCATTGAATTTTAGAAACCCTTGTCTTGCGAGACAGCCGCTTTCAGTTTACGCGGTAGTCCTGAATGCGCGTGGTGCGCAAACCTGCCAGACCATGTCGGTCAATAGACCTCTGCCAGCTGAGATATTCCTCAACTGTCAGTTTATATCGCCCACATGCCTCTTCCAGGCTGAGGAGACCACCGCGGACGGCGGCCACAACTTCTGCCTTGCGCCGAATAACCCAACGATGGGTTCCCGGTGGCGGCAAATCAGCAATCGTGAGAGGGCTGCCATCTGGACCGATGACGTAATTGATACGGGAACGCAACTGACCTGAATTATTCACTGACTTCACCTGATACGCTGTACTAACTGGCAACCAGATTACCGGATTGGCGTTTATAAAGGTCTAAACAGATACGAATAATTGGCAAACAAAACGCTGCAACTGGCCCAAAACGGAACAATTTGCCGACCTGATGATACGTTTACGGATAAAAAAACTGTTGCAGCAGGAAGGGGCTGACCATATCTGTTGGCCGTCAGCTGTCCGTTTGCACACCGAGGAACAATGAACATCGAAAATTCGATAATCGAGCGAGTACGCGATTCCATCGGGCTTGATCCCGACGGCGGCCGCACGCTTGTTGTCGCGGCCATGTCCGGCGGTGTCGATTCAACTGTTGTCGCCGGATTGTTGAAGGCAGCCGGATACGGTGTGGCCGGTATTACACTTCAGCTTTACGATCATGGCGAGGCTGTTCGGCGCAAAGGTGCGTGTTGTGCTGGTCAGGACATTCACGATGCGCGCAGGGCAGCCGCCGCGCTGGATATTCCGCATTATGTTCTGGACTTTGAAAGCCGGTTCAAGGATGCCGTGATCGAGGAGTTCGCCGATGCCTATGTACGTGGCGAGACTCCGATACCTTGTGTCACCTGCAACCAGACGGTCAAGTTTGCCGACCTTCTGGAGCGTGCGCAGGCGCTGGGAGCGGCGTGTCTGGCGACCGGCCACTATATCAGATCCGAAGCCCGGCAGGACGGTTCCAACGGTCGTGATCTTAAAACACCGGAAGACATGGGGCGGGACCAGAGTTACTTCCTGTTTCAGACCACCCAGGCCCAGGCCGACTATTTGCGCTTCCCGCTGGGGTCCTTCACAAAACAGGAAACCCGCGACATGGCGCGTGCCATGGGGCTTTCAATTGCGGACAAACCGGACAGCCAGGACATATGTTTCGTGCCGGATGGCAATTACGTGTCGGTGATCGAGCGATTGCGTCCGCAAGCAGGTGAGCCCGGCGACATTGTCCACGAAGACGGCCGAGTGCTGGGGCGCCATGACGGTATCATTCATTTCACCATCGGTCAGCGCCGCGGCATAGGGATCGCTGCCGGTGAACCCTTGTATGTGACGCGACTTGAGCCGGCAACCGCCAGGGTGATCGTCGGGCCCAAGGATGCACTGGCCAGACGTGTCATCAGGCTTCGCAATGTAAACTGGCTGGGATCTGCCGAGGCTGACAAACCGACTATGCCGGAGAACGTGTTCGTCAAAATACGCTCCACCAGACCAGCCGTTGCAGCCAGGTTCGTGACGGGTGACAGCAATGAGGTCCAGGTTATGCTGAATGAACCGGACTTTGGCATTTCACCGGGTCAGGCATGTGTGTTCTATGAGGCGCCGGGGCAGGGCGCGCGGGTCCTCGGCGGCGGATATATTGCCGGCACACTTACGTAGTAACGTGCTGCCTGAGCTCTTCTATCTGAGCCAGAATTGGTTTAGATTCCAATAATGTAAGAACACCGAAGTGGTGACATGCGGGGGCTATGACAGACAAAAGCGAACATAAGGATTTGCAAAAAAAGGATGTCGCAGCCGCGTGGGCCGTGCATGCGTTTACAGCGTCCGGCATTGTGCTTGGATTTCTGGCGCTGGTGGCAATTCTTGAAGGTGACCGGATCGCGGCCTTTTTGTGGCTCGGTCTGGCGCTTTTTGTCGATGGCATTGACGGAACACTGGCCCGGCGCGCGCGCGTGCGCGAGGTAACGCCGCAGTTCGACGGGGCAACGCTGGACAATGTGATTGACTATTTCACCTATGTCGTCGTGCCTGCCATGATGGTGTACTGGTTTGACCTGGTGCCGGAAGGCTGGGAAACCTCCACTGCTGCAGGCATCATGGCGGTGTCGCTGTACACTTTCGCCAATGCCGGCATGAAGACATCTGACTACTATTTTGTCGGTTTTCCGGCATTGTGGAATCTTGTCGTTCTGTATTTTCATATCATGCAGACCGACCCGTGGGTCAACCTGTCGGTGATTGCCATTTGCGGTGTGTTGACCTTCGTGCCGTGGAAGTATGTGCATCCGTTACGGGTGCGGGACTGGCGGGCATTCACCATACCGATGACCGTCTTGTGGGGTGGCACGACATTGCGGCTGCTTATCGTGTCGAAGGACGACAGGGCGCTTGATGCATCTCCGGTGATTTTCTGGCTGTGGGTGGCGGCATCGGCCTATTTCCTTGTCATATGCGTGTTGCGCTCGATCCAGCCTGAAGCAGACGAGGAAGAGGAATAGACAGGGCTCGGCACCTGCATCACAAGACCAGTGCTTGACTTGCATGGCTGGTGCCTATTATACCGCGCATGTCCTTGCCGGAAGCAGCTGTTTTCGAACATTCCGGCACCGGTTCCAGGCCGTGCAGATCGAATATCCTGCATCGCAATCCGGTTTATTGGGGCGGGGTAGCTCAGGTGGTTAGAGCAGCGGAATCATAATCCGCGTGTCGGGGGTTCAAGTCCCTCTCCCGCTACCATATATAAACCCAATTATTTCAATAGCTTACACTGTGAAAAGTTTGAGTCGATGTACCAAAATATGGTGTTTCGATGTACCAAAACTAGCTTGTGATTTAGTCTTCAAAGAACGGCTTGGTTTGCATAATCAGACCTCGAGAGTGCCATTCGAATATTAACAGTAGACCAGCTGGCGGAAGGGTGAGCTCAGCGGGCGAAAAATTGCCGATCGGCTTCAGTATCCGCCTGTGATTGAACCAATCGACCCATTCCAGTGTGACAAATTCGACAGTTTCAACAGATCGCCATGGACCACGTCTGTGGTGAATTTTGCTCCGGTTCCAATCGAAATCAGTTTTCGCCAACAGCTTCCTAAGAAATTCAATCTAATCTATAAATCTACCAATAAAAGAAATTCTCTGTCAGTGTTGCGGGTCACGAATTAGGCGACATTAGACTCGTTCAATTGTTTGATCGAATATCACGCAAGTGGAAAAACAATGTTCTACACCCAGGTCAAGAAAACCGCCGATCCCAAGCGCACTGCTGACAGACTACTCAAGCTGAAGACTGCGCTGGCCGCCGAAGTCCCGCAAAAGCGCGCCGGCCGGGTTTTGCTGGCGACCTGGAATATCCGGGAATTTGACTCGAACGCTTACGGAGCGCGTTCTCTGGAGTGTCTCTATTACATCGCCGAGATCATGTCGCATTTCGACCTGATCGCGGTTCAGGAAGTGCGTGAGGATCTGGACGCACTCGACAGGGTTCTGACCCTGTTGGGCCGAAGCAACTGGGATTACATTGTTTCAGATGTCACCGAAGGCAAACCGGGCAACCGTGAGCGTATGGCTTTTGTCTATGACCGGGATTCGGTATCGTTCAACCGGATCGCCGGCGAAATCGTCATTCCACCGAAACAGGTCAAGACCGCCACCGGAACCAAAATCTACGAGCCAGCCAACCAATTGTACCGTACCCCCTATATGTGCGGTTTCCGGATCGGCTGGTCTTATCTGCTGCTATCAACCGTGCATATTCTTTATGGCAAGGACAAACCAGACAATGCCAAGAGGGTCAAAGAAATCGAGACCGTGGCAGAGTTCCTGGCCAAACGATCGCGCGAACGCCAGGACTATGACCGAAACAACCTGGTTCTTCTGGGCGATTTCAATATCTATTCGCCCACGGACGTAACCATGAAGGCGATCACCGATGCCGGCTTCACCGTACCGGAAGAATTGCAGGATGTCCCACCCTCGAATGTCGGTAAGAAGCCGCGCCACTATGACCAGATTGCCTTCAAGCCCAAGACGGACCGGTTCGAGACTACCGGAAAAGCCGGCGTATTTGACTTCTTCGACACGGTCTACACCGATGAAGACGAGAAAACCTATGCTGCTGAGATGGGCCCCGCTTACCTCAAGACTTCCAAGGGCAAGGTGCGCGACACCAAGGGCAAATCAAGCTACTACCGCACCTATTGGCGCACCCACCAGATGTCGGACCATCTGCCGATGTGGGTCCAGCTTCGAACCGACTTTGCGGAAGAATACCTGGCAAAGATCAAGAAAGATGCTGGTGGGTGATTGAGGCGTTAACCAGTCAACATCAGGATGTGGCGAAGGCAGAAGCTCAAATCCGTGATGACCAGAGCCGCAGAAACAGCCGACCACAAAAGTGGCATCCATTCATGGCAACCCGCACTCATGTAACGCTGCCAACTATATTAGAGCGATGAAGCTTTTGACTGAATCAAAACGTACATGTAAATTATTGTTTTAATGAACTTTTATTGCCAAATCTGAGAGTGTGAATCAATCGTTAACGGCTACTATCAATGATTATTATGAAGATACCCGTAGTTGCTGCCAACCAATGTGTTGCAATGACCGGTAGAGATGGCATCCCGAAAGCGGACCCCGCGGTTCGCACTCTCAGCCCAACAGAATTAGATTTGCAGTAAGTGCTTTTGGAGCCACCCCCCAACCGATTAATGCACCCCAAGGGGGCAGGGGCCTTGGGTCCCTTGGTCCTGTAAGATACACCATCTCTCACTCGTCTTAGAGTTTCTTTTTTCGTGATAATCATTGCAGCGCACCGATCGATTTATTCAGTGACCAGCACTCGACTTGAAAACCGCTCCCGTGCTGTCACAGCCTTCATAGGCAAACGTACCTCTCTGCCGAACACATTCTCCGCCAACCATCGCAACTCGGCCTCCCCATCGCCAACGATGGTCCACCAGGCTTTCTCACGTTCCCCATCGCCAGGATCCCAGCGGTAACCTCGCCTGCGCAAATCATCCTTGAAATCGAACGGTGCACCAACTGCACGAATGGCAAATCGGTGCTTGCGGGCACTATCAAGCAACAAAGCCATGCCCTGCGTGCCAGAGACCGGTAGCGCGAGGTTCAGCAAGAACAGACCTGCAAGACAATCACTCAAGGCACGATGGCCATCGTAGAACCAGCCCTGCTGCATCAGCAGGTAATCGAGCTTGCCGGCGCCAAAGCCTTCAGCGCGCCAGTCAATGTCAGCTAACGAACAGCCCCAGGGCTTGCCCATAAAGCTTGGCCAGACCCTTTCAAGCATCGGGCGGTCAAATACAGCGTTGTGGGCAATGATCAGATCGGCCTCAGCAACGAGGGCATTGAACCGCGCTTCATCAACAACCTTGCCCTTCACATCATCATCTGTGATGCCGTGTACCTGCGATGACTCCAATGGAATTGGAATGCCTGGATCACGCAGGTCATCAAGCGCTTGATCTTCGTGAACTGCAATCACGTCGCCCGTGGACGGATTGTAGTCGAATGGTAGCAATGCAACCTCAATAATCTCATCGGTCTCGGTGTCGAGACCTGTGGTTTCGACA
>CAJICM010000156.1_pt1 | contig 10799 bp, 11 predicted proteins | sample 9199691 | NCBI WGS metagenome assembly CAJICM01 (sample SAMEA7708338, study PRJEB35096) | sediment metagenome | biome: marine neritic benthic zone biome [ENVO:01000025]; feature: sediment [ENVO:00002007]; material: shallow marine sediment [ENVO:03000034] sea grass bed [ENVO_01000059] ...
ATGGCGACTGTTAACTGGCGCTTCTGAAAAAACAGCTGACCAATAACTTGGCAAGGGTCGGGCAGTCATCTGCCCGGCCCTTTGCATTTCCCGGCAATGTCTTGCCGCCCAATAACAGACATGCCATTTGACAGCACGCCGCCTCGGCAGAGATTCGTCTGGCACAAAACCGGCCGGAAATTATCGCAGTACACCGCTTGCAGCGGGAAATCCAAAGCCAGCATGCTGTCGATCTTCCTGCCGAGAACTTAGGGTCAGGACCTATAAATCTCATCCATTCAGTTTGACGAAGCCCGGCGCGGCGCATAAGACTTGGCAGTCAACAGGGATACGCTTGTTATGTCACACAATTCGTTCGGTCATCTGTTCCGCATTACCACGTTCGGAGAATCGCACGGCGCGGCGATTGGCTGCGTCATCGACGGTTGCCCGGCAGGTATTGCGATTACCGCGCCCGAAATTCAGTCGTTTCTCGACAAGCGCAAACCAGGTACGTCGCGCTTTACAACCCAGCGTCGTGAACCTGATCAGGTCAAAATTCTGTCGGGGGTGTTCGAAGACGAGCGCACAGATGGGCAGGTCACAACCGGTACGCCAATCGCGCTGGTCATTGAAAATGTTGATCAAAGGTCAAAGGATTATTCGGAAATACGAGACAAGTTCCGTCCGGGCCATGCCGATTTTAGCTATATGGAAAAGTATGGTGTGCGCGATTACCGTGGCGGCGGAAGATCATCTGCACGTGAAACTGCCGCGCGCGTGGCAGCTGGTGCGGTAGCCCGCAAAGTAATCGACATGGTAGAGGTCCGCGCGGCTCTTGTGCAGATGGGACCGCACAAGATTGACCGCAGCAACTGGGACTGGAATCAGACCTGTGAAAATCCCTTTTTCTGCCCGGACGCGCAAGCCGCTGAAAAGTGGGAAACCTACCTCGATGGCATTCGCAAGGCTGGTTCTTCATGTGGTGCGGTGATTGAAGTTGCGGCATCCGGAGTGCCTGCCGGTTGGGGCGCGCCTGTTTACGGCAAACTCGACCAGGACCTGGCCGCTGCCATGATGAGTATCAATGCCGTCAAGGGGGTTGAGATTGGCAATGGCTTTGAAGCAGCTGCCATAACCGGTGAGGAAAACGCTGACGAAATTCGCATGAAAGGCAACAGACCGGAGTTCTTATCCAACAAGGCAGGCGGCGTGCTCGGTGGTATTTCAAGCGGCCAGGATGTTGTGTGCCGTTTCGCCGTCAAACCCACATCGTCCATTCTTACGCCCCGCAAGACAGTGACCACAGCCGGTGAGGAAACCGATATCGTCACCAAGGGACGTCATGATCCGTGCGTCGGCATTCGAGCAGTACCGGTTGGGGAAGCCATGATGGCTATCGTTCTGGCAGATCATTATCTGCGCCACCGCGGACAGAATGGCTGACCCGAGATGACCGGAGAATACCAGATCAAAGCCTTGTTGTTTGATGTTTTCGGAACAGTCGTTGACTGGCGTTCCAGCATTGTACGCGAACTTGCAAGCTGGGGAAGCGACAATCATGTTATCGCCGACTGGCCGGCGGTCGCCGATAGCTGGCGCGCACTTTATCAACCGGCGATGGAAAGGATACGCACGGGCAATCGCGGATTTGTTCGCCTGGACATCCTGCACGAGGAAAACCTAAGGGACATATTTACCCAGCACGGCCTGGACGTACCAACCGGAAACGAGCTGCATCGACTGGTGAGCGCCTGGCACCGGCTCGATCCATGGCCTGACGCCGCATCCGGTCTGACACGTCTGAAGACCAAATACACTATTGCGCCGTGTTCAAATGGCAATATTGCGCTTATTACCAATATGGCCAAACGGGCCGGCCTGCCGTGGGACGTCGTGTTGGGCGCAGAAGTTGCGCAAGCTTACAAACCAGATCCGCAGGCTTATTTGGGTTCAGCAGACGCATTGGCTCTGAAACCTGAAGAATGCATGATGGTCGCAGCTCATCTCGACGATCTGGAAGCTGCCGCTGAACTAGGGTTTGCGACTGCTTATGTCCCCAGGCCCGATGAGCATGGAAAAGGCACCGGCGCTGCGGTTGCTCCCGAGGGTTCGGTAGATCATGTCGCAGATGACTTCAATAGTCTGGCTGACAAACTGGGTTGTTAGAGCATTTCTCACAAAAGTGGATACCGGTTTTGTGAAAAACAAATGCGACAACAAAGGGATAAAGCGTGGTTTTGATTCAATCTGAATCGCTCTGGGCCGAGCCGGGTTTATCGCAAACCACCAGTTTTGACAGGAACACCGGACGGCTCTCGGATTGCTTCAGACCGGCTTCTCCAAAAATATCAGCCAGGTTTTCCTTTATGTAGCTGCCATAATATGGCTCATGGAAATTTACCGGGAAGGACTGCAGCATACCGTCAAAGTGTTCGTCGTCTCCGAGCTGCAACGAGTCCATGAAAATCAGCCGACCGCCCGGTTTCAGCACGCGTGCAAACTCTTTGGCGATAATGCGCCGGACTTTGGGTGGCACTTCATGAAACAGGTAGATGGATGTAACTACATCCAGCGATTCATCTGCAAACGGCAGTTTTTCGGCATTCGCCATTTTATAACTGACAGACGAATAGTCCTTCAGGTGTCGCCTGGCTTCATCCAAATAGGCGTCGGATAAATCTGACAAGGTCAGGTCAATGCGCGGATAGGCCTGTTTGATAAACCGGCCGAACCTGCCCGTACCACAGGCAATGTCGGCGATTTTGATTTTTCGCTGATCCTGGCCCTTCATGAAAACGGACAGCGGGACAAGACATTCGCGACGCATTGCGTTGGTAGATCCTGAGAACAACACTTCTGTTTGCATATCGTAGAGTTCGGCACTGTCTTCGGTCAGGTATCCACCGGTCTGATAGTGAAAGTTCTGCAGAAAATAGGCAGGCAGTTGCTCTGCCTTTTCGGGGGAATAAACCTCCGTGCCTTCGCCATTTGCCTTGCGCTCTGCGGCAATCGGCACATCGGCCAGAAATGCCCGGGAGGTTTTCAGCAGCCGTGCGGGCGAACCGTCAGCATCGCGCGGCAACGGATAATAGCCCGCCGCCACATTGTCGAGATCACGTTGAAATGTGCCGGCCAGGCCCTGCAGCAACCGGTCCATGCCGGGGCCCTTTTTACGAGGTTTGTCGCGGGCAACCTCGGATACACCTGGTTTGGTCTTGCGAAATTGCCCCGCCGCCATCCCGTGACCCATATACCAGGCGACCCTGACGCCCTGCCGGGCGGTATATGCAAGCTTGTCGAGTCGTGTCAGCATGATCTTTTAAATGTGCGTTGTGACGATGATTATTTCAAGGACCACGGCATTCACCCAACCACGCGCCCTAGTCGACGTCCAGAGGTTCGGTGCCGCTGGCGCTGCCGTCACCTTTCAGAGTGATTTTCTCGATTCGGGCTTCAGCCGCCTTGAGTTGCTTGTCGCAATGGCTCTTGAGTTTCTCGCCACGTTCATAGATGGCGATTGAATCTTCCAGGCTGACCTTGCCTGCCTCAAGCTTTTCGACAATGGCTTCCAGCTCGGCCAGCGCGGCCTCAAATGTCATTTCTGCAATTACAGGCGTCTTTTCAGTCATCAATATTCATCCTCGTCAACCGGTTGTGCCGCCGCGCCCGTGCCGTGCATCAGCGCTTTGACATGTACCCCCACGGAGCTGGACAGCCCCGCCAGATCATAACCACCTTCCAGCAGGGATACGATACGCCCGTCACAGTGTTTTGCAGCCATGTCCATCAGTCTGAGTGTCACCCAGGCGAAATCTTCCTCTTTCAGTTGCAACGAACCGAGCGGATCGCGCTCATGAGCATCAAAACCGGCCGAAATCAGAATAAGATCAGGCTGAAACGCATCGAGCGCCGGAAAAACACGCGACAACATGGCTTCACGAAATTTTTCGCCACCATCACCGGCGCTCAATGGCGCATTGAAAATATTGCCTTCACCAGTTTCCGATACGGCACCGGAGCCGGGAAACAGCGGCATCTGGTGAGTAGATCCGAGAAACAGATCTTCGTCTGACCAGAATATTTCCTGCGTACCATTGCCATGGTGCACGTCAAAATCCACGACCGCCACCCTGTCCAGATCATAAGCTTCGCGGGCATAGTGGGCTGAAATACCTATCGATCCAAACACACAGAAACCCATAGCCCGCGCAATTTCGGCATGATGTCCAGGCGGGCGAACTGCGCAAAACGCATTATTGACTTCCATATTCATTACCGCATCGACCGCGCGCGTGCCGGCGCCGATTGCGCGATAGGCAGCCTCAAGGGTGGATGCGTTCATCCAGGTATCCGGATCCAGGGCAATTTCACCGTCTGTCGGGCTGGACTGCTCGATGGCATGTACATAGTCTTCAGGATGGACCAGCAGTGCATGCTCCCTTAGACCCATTGGCGCCTCTTCGCGGCGCAAATCTTCAAAATGAGGATGCGACAGGATGCGTTCAATGGCCCGCATCCGGTCTGCGCGTTCAGGGTGACCCTGGGGTGGTTCATGTTCGGTGAAGACATCATGATGCAGCAGTAGTGTACTCATTGGCGCGAATGCCTTCCCGGGCTTTCCTGGTTTTTATATCGAGTGTTGCGGAAAACCAGCCGTACAATCAAGCCTGCATTCCGGTTCGCATACCAAAGCATGCTCCTATCGAACAGTCAGTGTTTCAGGTGTCACCGCAATGATAGCATTGGAACCATCGCGCACCATAACCGCAAGGCTTGCCACTTGAGGCAACTGCATTGCACAGAAATAGGCAAACAATTGCGCTCCTGTCTCCGCGTCCGGAGCATTGCGGCCTCGCGCAGCGAGCGCGGCTTTGGCCAATCCGAAGCCACCGAGCGTCAGACCAAACAGCCGCAAGAACGGTGTAGCTGCAGCAATTGCGCGCTCATCTTTGCGTCCAATCCAATCACGGATCCTATCTGATACAGATTCAAACATTCCGATTGCCTCGGTCAACTGGTCCGCTTCAACGCCGAGCGCAGTCGCGGTTTCACGCATTTCGCCGATCAGCTTCGCGATAACCTCGCCACCTCCAAGAGAAACTTTGCGGGTTACGAGATCAAGGGCCTGAATACCGTTGGTGCCCTCGTAAATTGGCGTAATGCGGGCATCGCGCAAGTGTTGTGCCGCTCCGGTTTCCTCTATATAGCCCATGCCGCCATGTACCTGCACACCGTCAGAAGCCACCTCTACTCCCATGTCCGTACTGAACGCCTTGGCGACCGGCGTCAGCAGCGCCGCAAGATCCGCATTGTAGGCACGTTCTTCGTCAGATACAGCGACACGTGACAAGTCAATGGCCCTTGCTGCGAGGAAACAAATCGATCGCGCAGCCTGGGTTCTGGATTTCATGTCCATCAACATGCGACGCACATCGGGATGTTCGATGATCAACATCGCTTCGGCTTCGCCTTTGTTTCGGCCCTGACGGCGTTCATGAGCATAGGCCAGCGCCTGCTGGTAAGCACGTTCGGCAATTGCGACACCCTGCATGCCGACGTGCAATCGCGCGTTGTTCATCATGGTGAACATGCAATTCAGCCCCCGGCCTGGCTCACCGACAAGCCAGCCTATCGCGCCACCGTCGTCGCCGAACCGCATTGTGCACGTAGGCGATGCATGAATGCCCAGCTTGTGTTCCAGGCCGATGCATTTGACGTCGTTTCGCTTGCCCGGATTGCCGGCATCATCGGGCAGATATTTTGGCACGAGAAACATAGAGATGCCGCGTATGCCATCTGGAGCATCCGGCAGGCGCGCCAGCACCAGATGAACAATGTTTTCGGTCAAGTCATGCTCACCATAGGTGATGTAGATCTTGGTACCGGTAACTGCATACTTGCCGTCTTCCAGCGGTATTGCCGTTGACCTGACCCCTGACAGGTCTGATCCGGCCTGTGATTCAGTGAGGTTCATGGTTCCAGTCCATTCACCGGTCACCATTTTTGGCAGATAAAGCTGCTTCAACTGTTGGCTTGCATGGGCTTCTATGGCTTCCACTGCGCCCTGGGTCAGCAAAGTACCGATTCCATAGGCATTGGATGCGGTATTCCAAAGCTCCTGAACAGCAAGAGACACCATTGTCGGCAGTCCCTGTCCACCGTAGGCCTCATCGCACGGCAAGGAAGCCCACCCTGCTTCACACCATTTTTGATATGTGGATCGCCATCCTGGCGCAGTTGAGACCGCGTGGGTGTCTGCATCAAAAACACACCCGTGCCGATCACCGGCGCTATTCATTGATGCGATTTCAGTTGCAGCAAATTTGCCCGCTTCTTCCAATACGGCAGCCACTACGTCATCGCTCAAATCGCCCAACACACCCGATGACACAAGGGCTGACAGGCCGGCAACGTCATTAAGCGTATCGTGCAGAGTGTTGGTGTGTGGCAAAAACATGGACATACCCCGGTATGGTTTAACTTGACGAGACTGGTAGTAAAGCGGCAAGGCATGCACCCGGATCCGCAACCCGTTCACTATTGATACTATCCGACATGAGCCACGTCACTACAGACATTGCCGCAGCCGCTAAAGCATTACGTGATGGCGAACTGGTCGCCTTCGCGACCGAAACTGTTTATGGCCTCGGCGCAAATGCCTGCGACGGTCAAGCTGTTGCGCGAATCTTCGAGGCGAAAGACAGGCCGTCATTCAATCCGCTGATTGTCCATGTGCCGGATGCGGAAACCGCCATGAAGCTGGGCAAGTTCAATGCGGACGCAGTCATGCTGGCCAATACCTTCTGGCCCGGCCCGTTGACGATTGTCGTTGAAAGAAGCGATGACTGCCCGGTCAGCCAACTGGCCAGCGCTGGGCTTTCATCACTGGCAATTCGGGTGCCAGGACGGCAAAGCGCACGCGAATTGTTGCGGCTGGCGGGTTGTCCGGTGGCAGCGCCCAGTGCCAATGTTTCAGGACAAATCAGTCCCACCAGGGCCCAGCATGTCGTTGCGGGGCTGGCCGATCGTATCTGGGGTGTTCTGGACGGCGGGAGTTGCGAGGTCGGGCTTGAATCAACAATCGTCAGTTGCCTTGCAGCATCGCCAGCTATCCTGCGCCCGGGAGGTTTGTCGCGCGAACGACTTGAGGAAGCTTTGGGCCGGCCGGTAGATATCATCGCCAGCTCATCCAAAAACCCGATCTCACCGGGTCAACTCGCCAGTCACTATGCACCCAAGGCAGCTGTCCGACTGAATGCGACGGCTCCCCGGCCCGGCGAAGCTTACCTGGCTTTCGGCAAACGGGAGCCGGAAGCAGAGATCATACGCAATCTTTCGCCGTCAAAGAACCTGCAGGAAGCGGCAGCAAATCTTTTCGCCATGTTGCATTCACTCGACATGCTGGGCGCGCAAACCATAGCTGTAGCCCCCATTCCTAACGAAGGCCTCGGCGTCGCGATCAATGATCGCCTGGCCCGCGCCGCGGCGCCCCGGAAGCAGGCCCCGGATCCTGGACAATTCATGTAGAGCGATTCAGGTTTTGATTGAATCAAAACCGCGCTCTATCCCTTTGTTGTCGCGTTTCTTTTTCACAAAACCGGTATCCACTTTTGTGAGAAATGCTCTAGACGGTTGACCCACCCCCATCTATCGTCCCGCCCATGCCGACACCCGACCTAATTGAAAAGTTCTCCACAATCGTTGGTCAAAGACACGCTCTGACCGGTGACGCTGATATTGCCCCGTACCTGATGGAGCCACGGGGGAAATTCTCCGGCCACTCGCCGCTGGTGTTGCAACCCGGCAGCACCGAGGAGGTCAGCGCCATACTCAAGCTTGCCAACGAAACAGGCACACCAATAGTGCCGCAAGGCGGCAACACGGGGCTGGTCGGCGGGCAAATGCCGGCTGGCGATATCGTTGTGTCGCTGACACGGATGAACCGCGTCCTGAATGTAGATGATGCTGACAACTGCATCACCCTGGAAGCCGGTGTGACGCTGCACAGCGCGCAAGAAGCTGCTGATGCGAAGGGCCTGATCTTTCCGCTGTGGATTGCGTCGCAAGGCACCTGTCAGGTGGGCGGCAACCTGGCCACCAATGCAGGCGGCATCAATGTGCTGGCCTACGGCAACACCCGCGATCTGTGCCTCGGACTGGAGGTCGTGCTGGCATCGGGCGACGTGTGGGACGGGCTGACCGCTTTGCGCAAGGACAACACCGGCTACGATCTGAAACAGCTGTTTATCGGTTGTGAAGGCACTCTCGGCATCATTACGGCTGCCTCCATGAAGTTGATGCCGGCGCCTGCCGACCGCGCAACTGTATTTGCCGCCCTGTGTTCGCCGCGCGAAGCACTCGAACTGCTGTCCCTGGTACGCCGGATGAGCGGCAGCGCGGTGGTGGCTTTCGAGATCATGCCGCGCAGTGGCGTTGAAATGTCCATAAGGCATGCGGGCTGTCGCGATCCGTTGGAAGCGCCGTCAGACTGGTATGTGCTGTTTGAGCTGGCGGGGTTTGTTGCCGAAGGCGACATGAACGGCAAAGCCACCAGCATTCTCGAAGTGGCTTTTGAGGATGGCCTGGTCAGTGACGCGACAGTTGCAGCCAGCACTCAGGCAGCACAGGATTTGTGGCGCATTCGTGAAGCGATGTCCGAAGTCCAGCGCCTGGAGGGCGGTTCAATCAAGCACGACGTTTCAGTCCCGGTTTCAAAAGTGCCGGCGTTCCTTGATGAAGCAATCGCACTGGCTGAGGATATACTACCCAACTGCCGGCCGGTGCCTTTTGGCCATATTGGCGATGGCAATATTCACTTCAACATCTCACAACCTGTCGGCGCCGACAGAGAGGCGTTTCTGGCCCAGTGGGAAGCGGTGAGTTCCCAAGTGCATGCTATCGTTCGCGGGCATGGCGGTTCAATTTCCGCTGAACACGGTATCGGTACCCTGAAACGCGATGAACTTGCCGCTACCAAGCAACCGGTGGAAATGAAGATGATGCGCGGCATCAAAAAAATGCTGGACCCCAACAATATACTCAATCCGGGCAAGGTCCTGTAAATGGGGAACCGTGAATTCAGACCGGTTCGGGATGCAGAGATCACCAGTGTGATCGCGCTCTGGCAGGCTTGTGACCTGACCCGACCATGGAATGACCCTGACAAGGATATCCAGTTTGCCCGTTCCGGCCCAACATCCGATCTCCTGGTCACGGTTGATGATGAAACCGTCATAGCATCGGTAATGGTCGGACATGATGGGCATCGCGGCATTGTTTATTACCTCGCCACCCATCCCGACTTTCAACGCCAGGGTCTGGGAGCTGCCGCCATGCAGGCAGCTGAACGCTGGCTCATAAAACGCGGTGTTTGGAAGCTCAACTTGCTGGTGCGGGCAGAGAATGAAACCGTACGGTCATTTTATGAAAAACTTGGTTATGAAGTGGAGCCGCGGCTGTGCATGGCGCGAAAACTCTTACCGGAAACTTCAGAATAGCTTCAATTGATCATCGGATTGTTTTTCAGGTTCCGGAGCCGGCGCTTTCCGGCGTCTGCGGGGAATTTCTGTCTCTGTAGCCACAAAAAACGTGTCCTCGACCGGTTTCAGCAAATCTGCCACCTGCTTGCCGTCCGGGCGGGAATGATCCAGCCACCGGTTAAAATCTTCCGGTTTTATGACGACAGGCATGCGATTGTGTATCTGCGACATCATGGAATTGGGTTGCGTGGTCAGGATGGCAGCACTCTCCAGTTCTGAGCCATCAGGAGAGGTCCAGTGTTCCCATATACCGGCAAAGGCAAACAATTCACCCTGCGATGCGGTGATGTGGAACGGTTGCTTGCGACCGGGCACATCGCCTTTCCATTCATAAAATCCGTCGGCAGGCACGAGGCAACGGCGACGGCGGATGGCATGACGGAAAGACGGTTTTTCAAACACCGTCTCCGAGCGGGCATTGGTGAGTGGCCTGCCGGCTTTCATTTCCCTGGTCCATGACGGTACAAACCCCCAACGTACCAGCGCGAAGTGCCGGTTTGTTTTCTCTCCCTTGACGATGGCGATGGGCTGGCCCGGCGCCACCACGTCGCGCGGAGGGAAGTTGGGCTGTTCGGGGTATCCGAACAGCGCCTTGACCTCTTCGGGCGACTTGCGAAAACTGTATAGATTGCACATTGTCGGCAATCTGCCACGGTCACATCAGGATTAAAACCACCAGCAATGACAATTGTACGCGTAAAACCCGTTCCAGGTGTCAGCACCATGACCTTGCGCGATGGCCGGGTATTGCTGGCCAAACGAGCCAAGAAGGCCGGGTACGGGCTGTGGAGCCTGCCGGGAGGACATATCGAGCCCGGCGAACCGGCCCGCGACGCCGCCTTGCGGGAACTTGCAGAAGAAACCGGCGTTACGGCACGCGTTGACCGGTTGATCGAGTGTCAGGACATCATCCATCGCGACGCGCAGGACAATGTCGTGTTTCACTATGTTGTTTCAGTGTTCCTGTGCCATTGGCAACAGGGCGAAGCCGTTGCCGAAACAGATGTTTCAGAGGTCATGTGGGCGCAAATATCTGATCTGGATCATCTGCAAATGACACAGGGCACCGCGGAACTGATCAGGAAAACATTGGAAACCCTCACATAAATCTGATTGGCATGTGAGCGGATGATAAGCCACCATTTGCGACCATGAAATTGATAACGAGCATGCTTGCCGCATTGTTTCTTGCAATGTTTGCGGCCTTGTCTCTGGCAAGCGACGATGCGGAACGCTTCGTCCGCATGGGATGGGCGAATACGGACTTTTCACAAGTTA
>CAJICM010000031.1_pt1 | contig 10779 bp, 11 predicted proteins | sample 9199691 | NCBI WGS metagenome assembly CAJICM01 (sample SAMEA7708338, study PRJEB35096) | sediment metagenome | biome: marine neritic benthic zone biome [ENVO:01000025]; feature: sediment [ENVO:00002007]; material: shallow marine sediment [ENVO:03000034] sea grass bed [ENVO_01000059] ...
AACCGTTGGGATTTGTGAAAGTGGTGCGAGTCATTCCCATGGCGCGAGCCTGACGTGTCATGCGCTTGGCGAATCCCTTTTGGGAACCGCCAATATGTTCTGCGACTACCATCGCTGCGTCATTCGCCGATTTGGTAATCAGGGCCAACATTGCGTCACGCGCTGCTATTGTAGATCCGACCCGCAAGCCGAGTTTCGAGGGTTGTTGCGCCGCGGCATGTTTTGAAACTTTCATGCGGCTTGCAAATGTCATTCGCCCGGCATCAATTTCCTGAAACATCAGGTAGAGTGTCATCACTTTTGTCAACGAGGCAGGAAAGCGTTTTGAGTCAATATTCCTTCCATAAATCACCTTGCCAGTCGAAGCGTCCACGGTGATCGCACTAAACGCGGGTCTTGCCATTGCTTGCTGATTTATTCCGGGAAACAAGAGCAGCGCCAAGACCAGTACTATGAATATGGCCACTACCTTGTAGTAGCCGGTTTGAGTCGTGAACTGGTTAACAGTTGAGATGCCCATGATACGTGCTACCCACCAAGTTTGACGCCTAAAATGCGGAAAAGCGCCTGATTCTTATACCTAGTCGATTCGACGACGAATCAACAAGATTGCTGTCCACAGTTGCGCGCATATTTCGTTGGTGGAGTGAGGATGACCGGAAACCCTGCCGGATATTGGTAATATACACACACACACTAACACTTTGGACAAATACGCGCCCATTTTTCATGACCTATCGGGCAAGAAACCGCCCCAAAAGCCCGACGACCCCCATCGTCATTGCAAACAAATCATGAAGCATGAGCCTTACTAACCAGTAAACGAGGCAACGATTGGGCCGGAAATCCAGGGGCATGAAAACTTTTTATGGTGCAGTGCACAAATTTACTTGACAAGAAATGGTGCAGTGCATATATCACTGTCATCCGAGAAATTCGGGGTCACACAAACCAGGGATTTTTATCATGTTCAAATCATTCGAAGATATGCAGGCTGCGAGTAAACAGGGTTTTGACGCTTATGTTTCCAGCGCCAACGCTTTTAACAAGGGTTTCCAGACACTTGCTACTGAAGCTGCCGAGTTCACCAAGAAGTCTTTTGAAGATACAGTTGCACTGACCGAAAAGGTTGTTGCTTCCAAGTCAATCGAAAAGGCTGTTGAGCTTCAGCAGGCGCACGCCACAAAGTCTTATGAAGACTTCATGGCGCAGGCCAACAAAATCGGCCAGTTCTACATGGAAACCGCTAAGGAAGCTTACAAGCCTTTCGAAGCTCAGGTCGAGAAATTCGCTCCTAAGGCTTCCAAATAAGTCGCTCGCAGGTCCACCGGGAGACGGCGTTCCAGGTGCTGCGTGCAAGTACGAACCGTCTGACACTATGTGTCAGGCGGTTTTTTGTGTCTGATTTTGGCTTTATTATTTCTCTAGGTAGGAAAATAGCAGGCAGACCCTCGTATCTCACCCATTGACGCCTATATGCTAGGTCATTGATGATTGCGTCGTGCGATGGTGGAGGCGTTGTATTGTAATAAACGTCTTGATTGAGCGTATATGGTGTTCAATGTCTATATATCTGGCTGACAAAGACAAGAATGATGGTGACCACGGCGATGGCGAAGGCCAGACCGGCGTAATCACACGCGAGCAGGTTAAAACAAAGAAGCCAAGCATGTACAAAGTGCTTCTTTTGAACGATGATTACACACCCATGGAATTTGTGGTGCATGTGCTCGAGAGATTCTTTGGCAAGAACCGGGAAGAGGCTACCGTAGTAATGTTGCATGTGCATCAAAAAGGTGTCGGCGTGTGTGGTGTCTACACTTATGAAATTGCCGAAACAAAAGTTACACAAGTCATGGATTTTGCCAGACAGCATTCGCACCCGCTGCAGTGTACCATGGAAAAGGAATAGGAGCCGCGCGTGCCCACATTTTCCCGCAGTCTCGAACAGGCGCTGCATCGAGCGCTGGCATTGGCCAGTGATCGCAGTCACGAATATGCCACCTTGGAGCATTTGTTGCTGGCGCTGGTGGACGATAAGGACGCCGCATCGGTGATGCGCGCTTGCAGTGTCGATGTGGACCAGTTGCGTCGCAGTCTGGAAAACTATGTCGACAATGATTTGGCAAGCCTTGTGATGGCAACCGGTGATGACGCGAAACCCACCGCCGGTTTTCAGCGAGTGATCCAGCGAGCTGTGATTCATGTGCAATCCTCAGGCCGTGAGGAAGTTACCGGCGCAAATGTGCTTGTGGCCATATTTGCCGAAAGGGAGAGCCATGCGGCATACTTCCTGCAGGAACAGGACATGACACGCTATGATGCGGTCAATTTCATATCACATGGCATTGCCAAAAAACCAGGGCTGTCCGAGAGCCGCTCCGTGCAGGGAACCTCTTCAGAAGAAGAGGGCGATGAAAGCGAAGACGTAATAGATGGTGACAAGTCAGGCGATGCGCTTGATAACTTCTGCATCAACCTCAATCAGAAAGCCAGCGACGGCAAAATCGACCCGCTAATCGGGCGTGAGTCAGAAGTGAACCGGACCATTCAGGTACTGTGTCGCAGATCAAAAAATAATCCGTTGTTTGTGGGTGACCCTGGTGTTGGCAAAACAGCAATCGCGGAAGGCCTGGCGCGCAAGATCGTGAAGGGCGACGTGCCGACAGTGTTGAAAGACTGCACCATATTTCAGCTGGATATGGGAGTTTTGCTGGCTGGCACACGGTATCGGGGAGATTTCGAAGAGCGGCTCAAAGCCGTGATAAAGGAAATCGAGGAGTATGATGGAGCCATCATGTTCATCGACGAAATCCACACTGTTATTGGCGCTGGTGCCACTTCCGGCGGCGCAATGGACGCTTCCAATCTTCTAAAACCTGCGTTGTCGGCTGGCTCGCTTCGTTGTATCGGTTCCACCACCTACAAGGAATACCGTCAGCATTTCGAGAAAGACAGAGCGCTGGTCCGCAGGTTTCAGAAAATCGACATCAAAGAACCGTCAATTCCCGATGCGGTCCAGATTTTGACCGGCCTGAAACCTTACTTCGAAGAATTCCACAAGATCCGCTACACCAATGATGCGATTAAATCTGCCGTGGAGCTTTCCAGCCGCTACATCAATGACCGCAAGCTGCCTGACAAGGCCATCGACGTTATAGACGAAACCGGCGCATCGCAGATGCTGCTGGCGGAGGGCAAACGAAAAAAGACGATCGACGTCAAGGATATTGAAGCAGTTATAGCCACCATGGCGCGCATACCTCCGAAATCCGTATCCAAGGACGATCGTGAGTTGCTCAAGGATCTGGAGACCGAACTGAAACGCGTCGTGTTTGGGCAAGATGACGCGATTGCTGCTCTTTCGTCCGCGATCAAACTGTCACGGGCAGGGCTGCGGGAACCCGAAAAGCCGATCGGCTGTTATCTGTTCTCCGGACCTACAGGGGTCGGCAAGACTGAAGTGGCCAAACAACTGGCGGCTGTTCTGGGTGTGGAGATATTGCGCTTCGACATGTCGGAGTATATGGAGCGACATTCGGTATCACGATTGATTGGCGCTCCTCCGGGGTATGTGGGTTTTGATCAGGGGGGGTTGTTAACTGACGGTATTGATCAAAATCCTTACAGCGTGTTGCTGCTGGATGAAATCGAAAAGGCCCATCCGGACCTCTTCAACATTCTGCTGCAGGTCATGGATCATGGCAAATTGACCGATCACAATGGCAAGTCGATCGATTTCCGGAATGTCATTTTGATCATGACCACCAATGCCGGCGCTGCTGACCTGGCCAAATCTGCATTTGGATTTACCAGATCCAAACGCGAAGGCGATGACAGCGAAGCTATCAACAAGATGTTCACGCCGGAATTTCGCAACCGGCTCGATGCAGTTATCGGGTTTGGACATTTGCCGCCGGAAGTGGTCCGCATGGTGGTCCAGAAGTTCGTTTTGCAACTCGAGGCCCAACTGGATGAACGCCAGATAAATATTGAGCTATCTGACGAAGCCGCCGAGTGGCTTGCCCGTGAAGGTTATGATGAACAGATGGGCGCAAGGCCGCTCGCCAGAGTCATACAGAAATACATCAAGCAGCCGCTGGCCGATGAGGTACTGTTCGGCAAGCTGGTCAAGGGTGGCACGGTGAGCGTATTGCTTGGCAAGGACGATCAGGGGCTTGATGAGCTCAAGTTCAAGTTTCTTTCGCGTGACCAGGAAAAGGCATTGCCCAAACCGGTAGAACGCAAGTCTCTGCCGCGTAACAAGAAGCCCGTTGCAAAAAAGGCAAAAACACCTTCTCCGGCATCCAAAGCCGCACCAAAGAAGAAAAAGGGTGGTGGTGGAGCGGCGGGTCGCACCGAAAAGGTTAAGTGACCGAAATCTGACTGGCTCTCGTCAGCCGCAAGCAAATCCTACGCCGGTCCTGTTCAGGTCCGGCGTTCCTGCATACAGACCATGCGGTTGCGCAGGTTGCAGGTGACCTGCAATTGTCCGTAAATATGGACTATGGGGCAGTCAGCGCAATCCAATGACGATCAGGACATCAGGGCCTACGACTGGACTGGTATGCTCGGGGGCATTCGCGCGGCATTCTCCCTGCCAGGGCTGGTCATGGCGTGTTCATTCATGGGTTTTGGCGCCTTGATCAACGATGTCGGATTTCCGCTGCTGGCCGGGGTCGCGACAATTCTGCTGATTTGGGCCTTGCCCGGTCAGGTACTGTTTGTGACGCTGTGGCAGTCGGGCGTTGCAATTCCGTTGATTGCTGCGGCGGTGTCCCTGACGGCAGTGCGCCTGTTGCCCATGACCATAGGCGTTTTGGCGCAGGTTCGACTGAAGCAGGCAGCACGGGCGCCCGAATTCCTGCTTGGGCATTTTACCGCTGTTACCGTTTGGGTCCTGTCGTTAACCAGCCTGCACGATGTTTCAGCTGCAAGGCAGCTGCCGTGGCTGATCGGCCTTGGCTGTGCCTTGATGGCGTTGATGATGCTGGTGGTGCCGACAGGATATTACCTTGCTGACAGTCTGCCGCCTGCATTGGCCGCTGCCATGGTGTTCTTCACTCCGGCATTCTTCCTGCTGTCCCTGCTGTCCGGCTCAATCTGGCGGTTTGATTACGCTGCGATTGCGCTGGGATGTATCTTGTTGCCGATTGCCCGGCTGTATGCAGCGGACTTTGACCTGCTGATTGCCGGTGTGGGCGGCGGAACACTTGCATTCATATGTTTTCGCCCGCGCCGCAAGGGGTTGCTAAAATGAACCACACCGTGCTGATCATCGCGGCCATGATCCCGGCTGGTTTTGTCGCCACTTACCTGTGGCGGGCGCTGGCAGTGATTGCCGTCACCCGCATTGACCCAGAAAGCGACTTTCTGTTGTGGGTGAGAGCGGTTTCCACTGCACTTGTTGCCGCGCTTGTCATGCGGATGATCATTGCACCGTCGGGGGTATTGTTGACGATTGCGATTGAATACCGCTTTGCCGCAGTAATAATTGGCATAGGGGTATTCTACGCCGCTTCCCGGTCGACACAACTTGCCACATTTACGACAGTCATCGCACTGATTTCGCTACACGTTTTGCTCGGTTAGGGCGATTCAGGTTTTGATTGAATCGAAACAGCGCTCTATACCTTTGTCGTCGCTTTTCTTTTTCACAGAACCGGTATCCACTTTTGTGAGAAATGCTCTAAACGCCCAATGGCCAGTTTGGATCAAACACTCAGCGCAGATCTCAGTTTTTCTGCCCATTCTGCCAGATCGTCCTGATCTGCCATGTCACCGGCAGGCGGGCGCAGCCTGACACCTTCGTGGCGTGGAATAACGTGCATATGGGTGTGGAACACCACCTGACCGCCGGCGCTTTCGTTGAATTGCTGAATGGTTATTCCGTCAGCATCAAATGCCTTCAGGGCCGCATGAGCCATCTTCTGGACTGTTGCCATTACCGCGTTGAGGTCCTTCGGCGCGATGTCAAGCATATTTCGTGACGCAGTCTTGGGAATGACCAGACAGTGACCATCCGCCCGCGGCATGATGTCCATAATCACTATGGTCTCATCGTCTTCGTAAACCTTGTGGCATGGCAATTCGCCACGCAGGATCCTCGCGAATATGTTGTTACTGTCATATGTCGTCATTGAACTTCCTCAAGCTGCAATCAGTAATACGTGACTAACTCAGAATTTGCGCAACGCCAACCTTCAATAATCTTCCTCACGTAATCCCTTTCTAAATGGCGAATGGTGCTGCTCGATTAGTTTATTGTCACGGGCGACTGACTTTCGCTCCATGTCCAGATAATCGGCCACCGCTGCACGCAAACGTGGATCCTGTATCATATGGACAGACCGGGTGGTTACGGGAAGGTAGCCGCGCGACAGCTTGTGAGGTCCTTGGGCGCCGGCTTCCACTCGCTTGAGACCGCGGGCTATGGCCAATTCGATGGCAGTGTAATAACACACTTCAAAATGCAGACAGTCGTGATGTTCTATGCAACCCCAGTTGCGGCCATACAATGCATCACCACCGATGAAGTTAATCGCGCCGGCTATCCATTTATCACCGTTTTGGACCATGATCAGGGCAATGTCTCGCGCCATGCTTTCGCCAACGGATGAAAAGAACTCACGGGTCAGATAAGGGGTTCCCCATTTTCGACTGCCGGTGTCGATGTAGAAATCGAAAAAATGATCCCAGTGTGTCTGGGTTATTTCATTTCCGGTCAGAACATGAACTTTCAGTCCGGCTCTGGTCACTGCTTGACGTTCCTTGCGGATGTTTTTGCGCTTGCGTGAAGAAAGTACGGCAAGGAATTCATCAAATGAGGAAAAACCACTATTTTGCCAATGAAACTGGGTGTCATTGCGTTGCAACCAGCCAAACTCACCAAAATCGGTATATTCATCCTCGGCTATGAACGTCATGTGGGCAGAAGATGCGCCTAGTCGGGCAGCCAATTGATCTGACGCATCGGCCATCGCGGCCCGGCATCGGCGGATCTGCTCCTGGCGGGCGACCAATACTCGCGGGCCTGACGCCGGAGTGAATGGGATTGAAATCTGCAGCTTCGGATAGTACCGCCCGCCCGCACGCTGGATGGCTTCTGCCCAGCCATAATCAAAAACATACTCACCCTGTGAGTGATTCTTCAGGTAGCAAGGCATGACGGCAATGGTCTGACCGTCACCTGATTTCAACTGCATGTGCTGGGCCAGCCATCCGGTTTCTGCAACAGCCGATCCGGAGGTCTCCAGTGCCAGCAAGAATGCGTGACGCACAAAAGGATTGTATGGACGCCATGGTGGATTGGCACACATGTCCCAAATGTTGGGTTCAATGGTCGACATTGACTGATGAACCTCTATGGAAAACTGGTCTTTTTCCTGTTTAGTCATTCCGGGATTAGACCTTGGGCAGATACCCTTCAAAAGTAATCTGGTCACACCATCTTAGTGCATTCGATGCTTCTTGTTCGGAGCGGACAGTCCAGCAGATCATTGGAATACGCGCTTTCCGATAATGGCGTGATACAGGGTTGGGCAGCCAGCGCTTGTCAAGAGAAAGGAAATCGGGTTGCGTAACGTCTGCGTGACGAAACTCCCGCAGTGCCAGCAGTGCGGAAAGAGGCAACCAGGGATAATCATCCTGTCTCGCGCCGTCCGCAACCATACCCCGCATGACGCCGGGGGCCTCGTGGGCCAGCCATGCGATCTGCACCGGGTCAAACGACATAATAGCAGCTTCTCCGTCATAAGCCGTCAGGCACTGCACTGTCCTGCGTACCAACTCTGTATTGCCCGACCATTTGCTCTTGACCTCGACCACCAGTCCGACCCGGCCTGCCACCAGATCCAGAACCTGCACAAGTGTCGGGATCGTGCCCACGCCGCTTGCATAGCCAATTTGGTTTAGCTCTGCCGCCGTGAAATCGCTTAAGGAACCGGCTTCATTGGTCAACCGGTCCAGAATGCGATCATGGAATACCATCGCCTCGCCATCACCAGACAACTGAACGTCCGCTTCGATGGCGTAGCCATGTTCGATAGCGGCCTCAAAGGCCGGTAGAGAGTTTTCCTCCACACCTTGTTTCGCGTCATGCAGTCCACGATGTGCGATGGCGACTTTGGTCAACCAGGCCGAATTGCGGTTGAAAGGCCGCCACATCGGCGCCGGCCTTCTATTCGATCTCCACAACAGCTTCTATTTCTACAGAAAGATTTATCGGCAAGGACCCGGCGCCAACGGCGGAGCGGGCATGTTTACCCTTGTCACCAAAAACGTCGACCATCATGTCCGATGCACCATTGATGATCTTCGGTTGATCGCCAAACCCCGGCACACCGTTCACAAAACCCACAAGCTTGACGATCCGCTTGACCCGATCCAGATCTCCATCGCAGGCCTGCTTTACCTGCGCGATGATGTTGATCGCGCACAGTTTTGCGGCCTCGGTGGCGTCCTCAACGGAAACGCTGTCGCCTACGATTCCCTGATACAGGAACTCACCATCCTTCAATGGCACCTGGCCAGCCGTGAACACCAGATTGCCTGTGCGGACCCAACCGACGTAGTTGGCTACCGGTGCTGCCGGCGTTGGAATTTCGATGCCAAGTTCCGCGAGACGATCGTCGATAATACCCATAGTGTTTTCCTCTGATTGGTTTAAAGCTGGTCACTTGCGCCGCAATCTAAGGGTGGATACGACGCTTGACCAGCCCGGAAATGAGTCAAATTGCAAAGTCGCTGCTTGCGATTTGCTGGCAGGCCACGCTAGCGTGCGGCAGACGCAAGCAAGGGTGCCATATTGATGACCAAAATCGTGTTTCTGGACCGGGGCACCTTCGCGCCGGAAGTTGACCTTATCCGTCCGGCAATCGATCATGAATGGGTGGAGTATGCCGCTACTGCTACCGATCAGATTGTCGAACGGCTAAAGGGAGCGACAATAGCAATTACCAACAAAGTGCCAATACGCGCAGAGATCCTGCAACAATTGCCCGATCTCAAAATGGTGTCCGTAGCAGCCACCGGCTTTGACGTAATCGACATTCCTGCCTGTCGTGAACATGGTGTGATCGTTTCAAATGTTCGCGGGTACGCGGTCAATACGGTTCCCGAACATACATTCGCGCTGATTTTCGCATTGCGCCGCGCCATCGCCGCCTATGCCCAGGACGTGGTGGAGGGCAAATGGCAACGATCCGGACAGTTCTGCTTTCATACACACTCCATCAAGGATCTCACAGGATCCACGTTGGGGATATTTGGTGAAGGCAGTCTGGGACAATCGGTTGCAAATATCGCTCGTGCGCTCGGAATGACCGTCCTGTTTGCTGCCCACAAGGGGGTGGAAGGCCTTGGCCCCTTATATACCGCGTTTGACGAAGTGCTGGCACGATCCGACATCATTACGCTGCATTGCCCGTTAATGCCGGGCACCCGAAACATGCTGGCGGGCGCTGAATTTGCAAAAATGAAACGTCAACCCTTGATCATCAACACCGCTCGTGGTGGTTTGGTCGATGAAAATGACCTGGTTACAGCGCTTGATGATGGAACGGTCAGCGGCATTGGATTTGACGTACTGACCGTCGAACCGCCCACATCTGAACATCCGTTGATGAGGGTGGCAAGCCGTCCGAATGTGATCATCACACCGCATGTAGCGTGGGCCAGTTTCGAGGCACAGACGGAGTGCTGGCGGCAGACGGTTGACCATGTAAATGCCTTTTTCGACGGGCAAGCAAAGAATGTGGTAACTTAGGCAGCAACCTTTGATAATTGCCAAAACCTGGCGGAGAAATCTATTGAACAAACTATTTAATCTGATGGGCTGTATTACAATCGTTGCATCCGGGATGTTGTGCGCATTGCCGGCTGTCGCAGCGTCACCCCTGGCGGCTCATCGCGCAGTTTACGACATATCGCTCAAATCAGCTGAAGACAGAAGCGGCATTGCAGGCGCCAAGGGCCGTATGGTCATCGAGTTCAGCGGAAACGGGTGTGAAGGCTGGACAGTAAATTTCCGGATGATTAATCAGTTCTTTCTCGCTGGCGGCAAATCACGGGTCCTGGACAGCAGATCATCCATGTGGGAATCCGGAGACAGCGATCAGCTGCGCTATGTTCAGCGCCAGTTCGTCGACAGCAAATTGCAAGAGGAGAAGGAATTGCGAGCCAAACTTGCAGCTGGAAAAGCTGGAGGCTCAGGCGCAATCACCAAGCCGAAAGAGGAGATCTTTTCTCTTCCGGAAGGTGTGACATTTCCAATCGACCACCAGTTGAAAATTGTCCGGGCAGCCGAAGCAGGCGAAAACCGGGACGAAACACTGCTCTATGATGGGTCTGATGGTGCAAATCCCGCAATTGCGATAACCTTTATCGGATCAAAAAGGGAAGCTGGAGAAGACCAGACCGATGCCAAGATGAAAGACGTTAACGGGCTGTCTGGCTGGCCGGTGTCTATTTCATATTACAAACCAGAAAAACAGGATCAGGAGACACCTGAGTATCAAGTCAGCATGGTGCTATATGAAAACGGCATATCGGGCGATATGAGCCTGAATTACGGTGACTTTGTTCTGGATGCCAAGTTGACAGATATCAAGCTCCTGGAAGTGGCTTCTTGCAATTAGCTCAACCCGATTTCAGAACTGTTGGTTAAATCCTGCAACTCACATATCCAACCGAACAAATGGTTTTCGGATGCAATCAGCTGCAAGGCCGCATCATGCCATTGTTGCTGTGGAGAAGCACAACAGTCGGCAACTGTGAGGC
>CAJICM010000274.1_pt1 | contig 10589 bp, 7 predicted proteins | sample 9199691 | NCBI WGS metagenome assembly CAJICM01 (sample SAMEA7708338, study PRJEB35096) | sediment metagenome | biome: marine neritic benthic zone biome [ENVO:01000025]; feature: sediment [ENVO:00002007]; material: shallow marine sediment [ENVO:03000034] sea grass bed [ENVO_01000059] ...
GGTATGACCATAGTGATGGTCATGTCGGCGCTGGAGGTGCAGGCCGGCAATCAGACCATCGGCGATTTCGTGTTCATCAACGTCATGCTGATGCAACTGTCTATTCCGTTGAACTTTATCGGGTTTGTCTATCGGGAAATCCGCCAGGGCCTGGCAGACATTGAACAGATGTTCGACCTGCTCGGTGTAGAGGAAGAAATTGTCGACGCCCCGGATGCGGCCAGCCTGGAAGTTGGCGAGGGCGTCATTCGATTTGAGAACGTGGATTTCTCTTATGATGCCGAGCGGCCAATTCTTAAGGGAATGGATTTCGAGGTGCCAGCAGGCAAAACATTTGCCATTGTGGGTCCATCAGGAGCCGGCAAGTCGACCATTTCAAGGCTCATCTATCGTTTCTATGATGTAACCGGCGGACAAATCTCCATTGATGGCCAGGATATAAGAACGGTTACGCAGAAATCCTTGCGTGCTGCGATCGGCATGGTGCCGCAGGATACCGTTCTGTTTAATGACACGGTCCGGTACAATATCCGCTACGGCAGGCCCGACGCGACTGACGAAGAGGTCGAGGCGGCTGCCAAACTGGCCCAAATTCATGATTTCATTGTCGATCTTCCAGATGGTTACGATTCCATGGTGGGCGAACGGGGACTGAAACTGTCAGGTGGTGAAAAGCAGCGTGTGTCGATTGCGCGTACCATATTGAAAGGCCCGCCGATCCTGATATTGGATGAGGCCACTTCTGCGCTCGATACCATGACCGAACAGGATATCCAGACAGCGCTCAAACTGGTATCGAAAGATCGCACCACACTTGTTATCGCTCACCGTCTGTCTACCGTGGTTGACGCTGACCAGATAATCGTTCTGGGCGAAGGACGAATAGTTGAGCGTGGCACTCACGCTGAACTGCTTAAGTTGGACGGAGTTTATTCGTCTATGTGGAACCGGCAACGCGAGGCCGATGAAGCCCTGCGGAAGCTGGCCGAGAACTACGAGGCCCGCGGCATGACTGCTGAAGAATTGGCCCTCAATCTGAAGTCTGCCAACTAGGGTCAGGACCCTAGGCGGGATCTGTCTGGAGTCCACCAAGTCGCCTGATGCATCAATAAATCATGCGTTTTGGATCTCGCCATCAGACCTGGCTGGATTTGCACGCGATGATGCCGGCGTTCGTCTTGTTCCTTGCAACAGGCGTTCCGGCACTCTACCTAGGTGTCTGTCAATACAGTCGCAATAGCGGAGACAAATGCCAGCGATGCTGAGTTCGATATTGTCCATACTTGTGCCCATTCACCGTGAGGGTTACCGCTTCATTGCGATATTCGCGGCCGCAACGCTGGTAATGTTCTGGTTGCTGCCGGATTTATTCGGTTGGATTGGCGTACTTACAACGTTGTGGTGCGCATATTTCTTCCGGGATCCCGAACGCGTGACACCGCAGGACCCCGCCCTTGTCATATCCCCGGCCGATGGCCGCATATCTGCTATCGAGCACGTGGCCGTGCCACCGGAGCTCGCACTGGAAGGCGATAAACTCACCCGGATCTCGGTCTTCATGAATGTGTTTGATGTTCATGTGAACCGCTCGCCGGTTGATGCTGAAGTGCTGCAAATGAGTTATGTGCCCGGCAAGTTTGTCAATGCGGAGCTTGATAAAGCAAGCGAATTCAACGAACGCCAGGCCCTCACATTGGAAATGGCGGACAATCGTCGCCTTGGTGTGGTACAGATTGCAGGACTGGTGGCGCGACGCATTGTCAGTTTTGCGCAGCAGGGCAGCCGCCTGCAGGCAGGGCAGCGATTTGGATTGATCCGGTTTGGATCACGCGTTGATGTGTATTTGCCTGAGGGGACTGCGGTCCGGGTTTGCGTCGGCCAGCTTGCGATTGCCGGCGAGACCGTGCTCGCCGATATGTCAGGATCAAGACCGGCGCCCACCGGACGCAAGGCTTGAATGAATTGACGCCAAAAACGGCAAGGTGGATATGATGACCAAAGATGACGAACCGGCTTATACAGGCGAGCGACGTCTGCGGCAGATACCTGTCAGGTATCTCGTTCCCAACATTGTTACGCTGTTGGCACTGTGTTCTGGTGTCACGGCCATTCGGCTTGGCATCGAAGGCCGCTTTGAACTGGCGGTTGCCTGCGTAATTCTCGCAACGGTTCTGGACGCGCTGGACGGGCGCATCGCGCGTGCACTGAAAGGATCCTCAAAATTTGGCGCGGAACTGGATTCCCTTGCGGATTTTGTCAACTTTGGCGTGGCGCCGGGGCTGCTGATCTATATGTGGTCCCTGAGTGCATTGAAAAATCTCGGATGGATTGTTGCTTTGGCATTGGCAATGTGCTGCGCATTGCGCCTGGCCCGTTTCAATGTGGCACTAGAGGACCCGGATCGACCTGCCTGGAAGATCAATTATTTTACCGGCGTCAATGCGCCGGCTGGAGCCTTGCTCGCGATGTTGCCGATGTATATGGGATTTTTGGACATGCTTCCTCCCGGCAACGAGATCGCACACTATGTGCTGGTCTATATTGCGTTGGTTGCATTTTCCATGGTGTCGCGTGTGCCGACATTCTCCGGCAAAGGTGTTGGCAGGGTCAGTCGCGAATGGGTGCTGCCCATCCTTGCAGCAGTAGCAATCATTGCGGCCCTCCTGGTTACCTACACCTGGGAAGTTGTGACTTTTGCAGCATTTACCTACATCGCCGCCATTCCGGTTTCTGTCGTAAGCTATCTGCGCCAGAAAAGAGCCTGGGAGAAACGCGTAGCGGCTGGCGAAGCAGGCGTCGAGAATGAAGCAGATACGATTGATCTTGACGGTGAAGATACAATGGCGGGCGAAGACAAAGCATGACTATAGTGATCCATCACAATCCGGCGTGCGGCACGTCGCGCAACACCCTTGAGCTCATCCGGGCATCAGGCGAGGAACCGGTCATTATCGAATACCTGAAGGAGGGTTGGACCCGGCCGCAATTGCTGGCCTTGTTTGCTGCTGCAAATATAACACCGCGCGAAGCCTTGCGCACCTCAAAGGGACCGGCAGAAGAATTGGGCCTGACTGACCCCGACGTGGATGATGAAACAATTCTCGCTGCGATGCTGGAGCATCCGGTTCTGGTCAACCGTCCTATTGTTGCCAGTCCGAACGGCGTTCGACTGTGTCGTCCTGCCGGGTCGGTTCTGGATCTGCTGGATACCCAGCCGGTGATCTCAGATGAGAAATCTTGATCCGGGATATTATATTGACCGTGAGATATTCGCACAGGAATGCGACCGCATATTCTGGACAGATTGGCAACTGATTGGTCCTGCATCCGGATTGGTTGCAGCAGGCGACTATGTCGCCACTGAAATTGCCGGCGCCAAAATTGTCGTGGTCACAGGAAGTGACGGCATGTTGCGAGCGTTTCGCAATGTATGTCGACATCGAGGTGCCCGCTTGTTTGAAGAAGGAACAGGTCGCTGCAACCTGATCCGCTGCCGGTACCACAACTGGGTTTATGATCTCGACGGTTCCCTGAGACAGGCGCCCTGGTTTGACGAAGATGCTGAGTTTAACATGGCTGACTGGCCATTGCAGGCAATCAGTGTCGAGTTCTGGCGCGGACTGGTATTCGTTGCCATTAAACCGTCAGCGACGCTGGAAAAGCAATTGGGCGCAACGGTGCCGGAACTGGCAGATGAACCCATTGAGGAATTTCGGGCGGTTGCTGAACACCGAATGACATTTGATGCCAATTGGAAAGTCTACACAGACAATTTTGTCGAAGGCTATCATATCCCCGGCATTCATCCGGGATTTTTCCAGGCAATCGATTTCGAGCAGTTCGAGACGACGGCACATGACAATCTGGTTCGCATGACAGCGCCACCACGTGAAGGGCTGTTCTACAAGGGCAAATGGCTGTGGATATGGCCCAACTGGACGCTGTCACTGTTTGAAGGCGGCATGAACACCTCGCGCATCAATCCTGTGAGCGAAGGCAGCACACAACTGATTTATCACTTCTACTTTGCAGACACCTCTGAAGCCGGTCAGGATCGTCGATGTGATACGATTTCGCGCAATTTGGCGGTGGTTGAAGAAGACTTTGGCATTTGTATCGAAACTCACAAGAATTATGCCTCCGGCGGTTATAGGCCAGGACCGCTCTCTCCGCGTCATGAACAGGGCGTCGCCTGGTTTCAGGAGCGTTACCAACAGATTTTGGAGGCCTAGTTGTGGAGTCTCACGACGATTGACTTTCGAACCGGGGCAGGACATCACTCTGCTGCTTGCGGAAAGGCTTCCGTAGCGTCATCGACAGGTTTGCGTTTCTTGCCGGTATCGGTTTCAACTGCAGTGGATGCCTTGTCATCACTCCCGCCGGAGAACCTGCCACGCATTTTCTGCCAGCTTTCTTTCCATACGGTAGGCGCCGCCAACATAACCGGCGCAAACACAAGCGTAAGTACCGTCGAAAATGCCAGGCCAAACACCATCGCCGTGGACATATGCACCCACCAGGAAGATGTCATCGAGCCGATTGTAACGCTGCGGTCTAGAAAATTCACATTGAGCTGAAACATCAAGGGCAGCAGGCCAAGAATTGTGGTGCAAGTGGTCAGCAGAATTGGACGTATGCGTTGTGCGGCTGCACGCAAGGTCGCGTCGACTGCTCCCAGACCGCGTTTCAGCAGGCTTTGGTAGGTGTCGATCAGCACAATGGCGTTATTCACTACCACGCCCGCCAGCGCCACCACGCCGGTTCCCGTCATGATGATGGAGAAATAATGCCTCATAACCAGCATGCCGAGGATGACGCCCACGGCGGACATGATCACGGTGAGAAGGGTCAACGCCGTATGGTAGAATGAATTGAACTGAACTACCAAAATCATAAACATCAAGAACAATGAACCCAGAAGGGCTTTTTGCAGGAACGCGGCCGACTTTTGCTGGTCTTCGTCCGCACCCCGGAACTTGAAGCTCACTCCGTCCTTCCAGGTTTGTTGCTTCAGCCATGTATCCAGTTGGTTGATCTTGTTATTGGCTAGCTCACCCGGCCCGGCATTGGCTTTGACGAACAGGGAGGGTTTGGAGTTGAAACGGTAAAGTGTGTTGACCTGCTGTTTGATCTCGCGGGTTACAAAATTGGACAGTGGTTGCAGCCCGTCCGGGGTCTGCAGCTTCAGTGTATCGAGGCTTGCGAGTGAGCGTTGCTCTTCAGGCAGACGGACGCGAATGTCGAGCTCGTCACGGCTGTCATCGGGCCGATATGTGCCGATCAGTGCGCCATTTGTAATCAGTTGAACCAGAGATCCCGCCGTGGCGACTGATGCTCCAAAGCGCCCGGCATCTTCGCGGTTTACTTTCAACTGCACTTCATATCCCGGCAGCGGCAGGTCATCGTCAATGTCGATGAGCCCTGTCATGGAATTTTCCATGTAGGCGCGCACCTTTCGAACTGCTTCCATGGCGTCTTCGCGATTGTCAGACTGTACCTGCAGGCGAATGTCCTTGCCGGTTTGCGGTCCACCCACGACTTCACGTACCTCAATTACAGTGCCAGGAATGCCCTGAACAGCTTTCGTCAGCTGTTCTTTGACAGTCACCCAACTCTCGCGCTGACCAACCGGTTTCAATTCGATCTGTACCTGGCCGATGACATCTGGCGGTACATCCTGTGACGCTCCCAGACCACTATCCCCGCCGGTTTCCGTGCCGGCATAGGTCGTCAGATTATCGATGGCCGGATTGTTTGTCAGACGATCATAAGCTTTGCGAACGATTTTAAGTTTTTGAGCGTTCGACAGGTTACCGCGCGCGCGCACATAAACTACGGCGACTTCCGGCTCGGTTTCCACGAAGAACTCTACGCCGGTCGGTTTGGCGGCGTAGGCACCTATTATCCCTCCCATGATAAGCAAGATTGCAATCATGACTTTTGCCGGGTGGCGCAGTGCGCTATTCAGGAACCGGATGTAGCTGCCGGTAAGGCCCGGCATGGTCAGCAGGTTGCCTTCAGCATCTCCGGCCAGCCGCGCAGCACTTTCCTTGTCGGTCTGCATGGTCTTGCCAAATATGGTGCCAATTGCCGGAAGAAAAATCATTGCAGTTATGAGGGACGCCGTCAGAACCACAATAACGGTCAATGGCAAGTATTCCATGAACTGCCCCGCGACACCTGGCCATAACAGCATGGGCAAGAACGCGGCAAGAGTGGTCGCGGTGGACGATACAATCGGCCAGAACATACGTTGTGCAGCTGCCACATAGGCCTTTTGCTTCGGCAGTCCTTCTGCCATCTTTCGGTCGGCAAATTCGATCATCACGATCGCGCCGTCCACCAACATGCCCACGGTGAGCACGAGGCCGAACATCAGCATGATGTTGACCGTGTAGCCCAGGAAGCCAAAAAACAGGAAGCCGATCATGAACGAGGTCGGGATGGCGAGCCCAACCATGAGCCCGGACCGCAATCCAAGTGCAGCAACCACAAGCGTCATCACCAACAGGATGGCGAGCACAATTGACGATGTAAGGGATCCAAGAATATCTGCAATCAGACGAGATTGATCCAGTGTTGTGTCAACCTTGATGGCGTCAGGCCAACGCGCTGTCACCTCGGCGACCACGCGCTTTACTTCATCATTGTTGATCAGAATGTTCGAACCGAGCCGCTTGACCACTTCAATAGCAATTGTCGGTTCGCCATTGAACTCGGCGAAACGGTCGCGATCCTTGAACGTCCTTTTAAATTGCGCCACTTGACCGAGTGTGACCGTGGTGCCTTTTGATGATTTCACCACCAGATTGAAGATGTCGGCAGCCTCTTCAAACAAACCGGGAATTTTCACGTTGAATTTCCCGGCGCTTGAATTGACTGCACCAGCTGCAACAAGACGATTGTTCAAGCTCGCAGAATTCAGCAACTCTTGCTGCGTGACCCCGTAGGCTTCCAGCTTTACCGGATCCACGATAATTTCAAGCAGCTCTTCGCGCTGGCCGGAAAGTTTCGCCTCGAGCACTGTATTGATGCCTTCGAGCGCATCCTGAAGCTCTCTGGCGTGTTTGAACAACGTACGCTCGGGAACATTTCCCGACAACGCAACAATGATGGTTGGTTGCAGGGAGAAATTGATCTCGCTGATGGTTGGTTCTTCAGCATCACCAGGCAGTTCCGATTTGGCGAGGTCCACCTTTTCCCGCACATCGAGAACGGCCTGATCAATTTTCACGTCTGTTTCAAATTGGACCAGAATGCCGCCATGACTTTCAGAGGCGATGCCGGTCATTTCCTTGACACCTTCCAGACCACGCAGCTTTTCTTCGACGGGTTTGACGAGCAGGCGTTCGGAATCTTCCGGGCTTATTCCAGGCAAGGTTATCGATATGTACACCACCGGAATCTGAATGTCCGGATCAGCCTCCTTTGGAATTTCTGCAAAACTCCAGATGCCCGCCAGCAACATGACAATCAGCATCGACAAGACGGCGCGCGGGCGCGACAGTATGGCGGCAAGTGCTGCGCTCATCAGCTGGCCCCCATCGACGATTTCGCCACATCCACAGTCTGGCCATCGACGACAAAATCCTGACCCTCCACAATTAGCGTTGCCGTTTCAGGAAGACCACTTACCCAAATACCGTCGGCTTCCTGCGAAACGATTTTCAGCGGTGCAAACTTTACCGTATTGCCGTCCACAACCAGGCGCACCCCGAGCCGACCGTCATCGTCCAGCGTCAGTGCGGAAGCTGGCAGCTTGTGTGCCATTACGGCCGGCAGATTGATGTAAAGTTCCGCCGTTATGCCTTCGCGCAGTTTTTCACCTTTGTTGGCAATTTCCAGTTCAACCCTGAATGTGCGCGTTTCGCGATCAGAAGACATCGCAATGGAGGTGATCTTACCCTGTACGGTTTCGCCGGTAACCAGTTTCGCACCAGCCTGCATGCCTTCGGTGACGTTGGGTAGCAATCGCTCTGGCAATTGCGCAACGACCAATAGAGGATCCAGGATTTGCAGGGTTGCACACATTGAGCCTGCTTGCAGGTAATTGCCTGATTGAGCGGGCTTGCCGCGCAAGACGCCGTCGATTGGAGACAGGACCTGCGTCCACTTCATGTCGAGTTCAACCTGGGAAAGCTCTGCCTGGGCCAGTTCCATGGCCGCCTTGTCGGATGCAACCTTTGTCTTGGCTGCAAAATCACTACTTGCCAGTTTGATGGTAGCGTCCAGATCACGCTGTGCACTGGCCAATTGTGCCTTCGCCTTTGCCAACTGTGCTTCGCGTGCGCCTGCGTCGAGTTGACAAAGCAAATCACCCTTCTTGACCCGATCACCGTCGTCAAACGATTGTTTCTCGACGATACCCTTGGTGCGCGCGCGAACTTCAACCGTACGCGACGCTTCGGTAATGCCGCGTACGGGAAAAACGTTTACCCGCTCGACGGCTTTCATTTCGCGTACACCTACGAGAAACAGCTTTGCGAGTTCCTTGGTCTTTGCTTCCGCTTGCTGCTCTTGTTGCTCGGTTGCAACGTCATCGTCTTCGGTTACAGGTACTATATAGCCTGAACCAAACCACCCGATGATCGCTAGAGCGAATATTGCCGACCACAAATATGATTTTGACATCGTCACATAAAACCGTTTTTCAGATTTGACCGTTATTCGGCCGCGTTGCTTGATATGGCCCGTTCAGGCAGGTCAAGTGCGCTGCGCGACTCTTCCATATACTGAATGGCAGCGGATACCACGGCACGCCCATACCCATTCACAAAGGCATGCCCGGATCCCGGCTCGGCAGTTTTTCGGCAGTCTTCTATTGTAGCAAGCTCGCTATACAGAAAGGCCAATTGTTCTTCATACACAGCTTCAAGGTGTTTTGGTTCAACCCGGTCCCGAAACAAGGCTTGAAACAGGAACTCCGATTTGAACTTGTCCTGTTGGGGTAATTCATGAAGCGAGGCCTTCAAGGCCTTCCGACCAGCTTCTGTGATTGAATAGGCCTTCTTGAGAGGCTTGCCCTCCTGCACTTGTTCACGCACGGTTACCAGGCCATCAGACAGCATCTGGGTCAGGGCAGGGTAGATCGAGCCATAACTCGCCTCGATGAAATGCGAGAACATTCCGTCCTCGACAGCCTTCTTGATCTCGTAACCTGAGGCCTCTTCAAACGCTAGGATGCCCAGACACAATGTGCGCACATTCATATGACGATATCCAACCTTGTTAACGCGGCGATGCCAAACAATATATCGAACTGATATATAACATTTGTGAATATATCAAGGTAATATTGGTGCTTGGGAATAAACGTAAACCAAATAGAATCGGATTGTGCTTTTCTGGTAGAATATTGCCTGAAGAGGCTGGACCCTAGGTCGCATGGGGTTAAACGGAAACTGCGTGTACAACACGGGCAGATCTCACAAAATCCGGCGCGGAGAAGCGGCTAAAATGCCTCTTGATATCAAGAAAATCGTTGAAGACAACACCGGCAAGAACAACCTCCTGTATGCCGAAAACGTTAATCCACGTTTCGCCAAAGCATTGAAAATAATCGGTTTTGACAAAAACTACGTCAAAGCGTCCGGCCCATACATATGGGATGACAAAGGGCGCAAATACCTCGATATGCTCGCAGGATATGGCGCTTTCAATATGGGCCGAAATCATCCCGAAATTCGCCAGGTCTTGAAGGATTTCATGGACGCGGATTTTTGTTCCCTGGTCCAGATGGAAACGCCACTCCTGTGCGGGCTAGTAGCGCGCGAACTGAAGCGGCGCTGCGGGTATGGCATGGACAAGGTGTACTTCTGTTCGACCGGCGCAGAAGGTGTTGAAACTGCCATTAAATTTGCTCGCCGCACGACCGGTAGGGACAGGTTGGTTTTTGCTAGTTCGGCCTTTCACGGCCTGACATCAGGCGCGCTTGCACTGAATGGTGGCGAAGTGTTCAGGGAAAAATTCGGTGAACTGTTGGGAGCCGACAAGGTCGCCTACGGTGATCTGGAGGGATTGGAAGCAGTATTGTCGTCAGGCGACATTGCAGCCTTTTTTATTGAGCCCATTCAGGGGAAGGGGGCCAATATCCCGCCACCTGGTTATCTGGCCGCGGCAAGCAGCTTGTGCAAAAAGTATGGCACGCTGTTGATTGTCGATGAAGTGCAGACAGGAATAGGCCGAACGGGGAAATTTTTGGCGATACATCACGAAGATGCCATTGAACCTGACATGATTATCCTGTCGAAATCCCTGTCGGGCGGCTATGTGCCGGTGGGCGCAGTCTTGATGAAGGATGCCGTGTACGACAAGGTGTTTTCATCATTGGACCGTGCAGTGGTTCATTCTTCCACATTTGGTAAATCTAATTTTGCAATGGCTGCAGCCCTTGCGGCTATGAATGTGCTTGATGAAGAAGATCTGTGTTCCAACGCTACGGCCATGGGTGACATGCTGGGTGAGCGGTTGTCTGCGTTGGTACCGAAGTACGAATTTATCAAACAGGTGCGTTGGCGCGGATTAATGTTGGCAATTGAATTTGGAAAACCCAAGTCTCTCAAATTGCGCACAGCCTGGGCAACGGTAAA
>CAJICM010000123.1_pt1 | contig 10550 bp, 11 predicted proteins | sample 9199691 | NCBI WGS metagenome assembly CAJICM01 (sample SAMEA7708338, study PRJEB35096) | sediment metagenome | biome: marine neritic benthic zone biome [ENVO:01000025]; feature: sediment [ENVO:00002007]; material: shallow marine sediment [ENVO:03000034] sea grass bed [ENVO_01000059] ...
CTGAAATGGCCGAAACGAGGGCTTCCTCGGTGCCGGCAAAACGCTTTGGTACGGCAGAGGAATTCGGTGAACTGGCGGCTTTCCTGTGTTCTGCCCAGGCAGGCTACATAACCGGCCAGTCCATCCTGATTGACGGTGGCTTGTTCAACGCATCAATCTAGATGATTTGGTGATCATCAGCCTATGAAGTCGAGAAAGTCCCGCCCGGTCCACACAAGGTCTTCGTCTACATCGCCAATGTTCGCGGCGTCCTTGCCGCCATACTCAAACGCGTTCAGCACAATCCGGATGGCGTTGAGACGAGCGCGTTTTTGATCATTGGCGTCCAGTACTGTCCACGGCGCATGATCGGTATCAGTATGGCGGAACATGTCGACGATCGCCTTGGTGTAGTCGTCCCACTTGCGCACCGATTTTGTGTCGATCGGCGACAGTTTCCACTGCTTGAGCGGGTTGGTCTTGCGCTCGTAAAACCGCTTCAGCTGCTCCGGCCGTTCCACAGTCAGCCAGAACTTGAACAGGTGAATACCCTCACGCTCCAGCATGCCTTCGAAGACCGGCGCCTCCATGAAAAAGTCATGTACCTGGTCTTCCCTGCAAAACCCGAACACCCGCTCTACCCCTGCCCGGTTGTACCAGGAGCGGTCATAGAACACCATTTCACCATGTGTCGGCAGGTGATCGATATAGCGCTGGAAATACCACTGGCCCTGCTCGACATCCGAAGGCTTCGGCAACGCGACCGTGCGGGCAGCGCGCGGATTGAGATTCAGCTGAAAACGACGGATTGTACCGCCCTTGCCGGCCGCGTCGCGGCCTTCAAATACCATGACCAGTCGTTCATCGTTTTCCCGTACCCAGCGCTGCAACTTGACCAGCTCGATCTGCAGGGCCTCAAGCCGCTTTTCGTACTTTGACCTCTTCAGTTTCTTGTTGCGGATGTAATTGCCGTGCGGAAATGTCTGGGCGTCAATTTCTGCCGGCAATTCATCAAACTCCAGTGACCACAGTCTTGCGGCAATCTTTTTCTCAACCATTTTCTACGCCCTTCAATAGTCATACATCACTAACGCCATTTATCCGCCACACCATAGCCCATATAAGCGGCCTTGAGGTACTGAACCCGCAGGGATGGTAAAACGAACCGCCCCGGAAGTGTCCGCAACACGCCCGGCAGGGCATCGTGGTGCTGTTTGCTGCCGGCAATTGCATCGGCCAGCCGATTTGCAGCATAGCTGGCCATGGCAACGCCGTTTCCGTGCCAGCCAAACGCACCCCAGACGTTGTCCATGCCGTCAATGGGCCCTGCAAACGGCGTCCTCGTTGACGTTAGGCACACCAGCCCGCCCCATGAAAATTCGGTCTCGACATGCGCAAGCCGCGGAAACATGGTTTCAAAGTCGGCGCGCAGAGTCTTCACGAAGGGTTTCATGCCCTCCGGCGAGGCATCGGTGCCGCCGCGGCCACCGAACAGGAACCGGTTGTTGGGCAGCAGCCTGAAATAGTGCAGCAGGTTTCGCGTGTCGTAGGACGGATCGGTGCGCACCCAGCCTTGAGCCTTCAGCTCGTTGTCGCTGATCGGGCGGGTCACTATAATCCGGGTCAGCGCCGGCAAAAGCCTTCCCCCGAGTGCGACGGGCATTGTCTCATCGGTGTAACCATTGGTGGCGACCAGCACGGTTCTTGCCGTGAGTTGCCCCTCAATGGACTTCAGGGTATGGCGTCCCTTGTCCGAAACCCAGTCGGTCACTTCAGAGTTTGTGAAAACGCTCACCCCGGCATCAATCGCTGCCCGCGCCAGGCCGCGTACATATTTGAGCGGGTGCAGTCCAAATGTAACGTCGCTTTGCAAGCCACCAAAGAATCCGGCGCCGTCGTTGCCGCGTTCAGCAAGCTCCTCTTGCGAGTAGAAAGTGGAATCAACCCCGAACGTTTCGCGCACAAATGCCTGTTCCTGCTTCAGATCTTCAACTCGAGACGGCTTGTGCGCCAGTTGCAATTCACCCTCACCGGTGCGATCTGCGTCAATATCGTTACTGTTGAGAAAATCACCGACGAAATTGACCGCCTCGCGCTGTGCTGCGTGAAAAACCCTGGTTTCTTCCAGTCCAAACTGGGAAATCAGCTGCGAATAGGACAGTTTCGTCGAGCCGGGACAACAAAACCCGCCATTGCGCCCGGACGCACCCCAGCCGATATCCCCCGCCTCAAGCACGCAAACCTTCAATCCATGGGCTTTCGTCAACTGCAAAGCTGCATGCAGGCCGGCATAGCCGCCGCCGATGACCGCAACATCTGCAGATTGGGCACCTTCCAGCAACTGCGTTGACCGGCCCAGCGGCTCCGCCGAGGCTTCCCAGTAGCTTGGTACAGTGGTGGTGAAATCAAATGCGGACGGATGATAAAGTCTCATACATCAAAACTTGATCCGCCGGCCTGAAAACGTCAAGCAATGAAGCAAGCGCTTGCCAATCTGGCTTGTCAATAAACGGAAAAAAATGCCATAAACTCCGCCCACGGATCCATGTCATACAAAACAATTACACACCTGGCCTGCATCAGCGTTGCATTATCTGTGGCTGCGCCTGCCAGTGACGCCCGCCCGCGCACTCGCGATCAGGGCTTGCATGCGATGTACGGACAATTGGTAATCAAGGGGTTTGCAGGCCTGACAGCCAGAGATCGGCGCGTCCGAAAGGTGCGCAAGGCCATCGAGAAAAGCCTCCTGGGCGGCGTGATTCTCTTTCAAAAAAACATTAAGAATCCTAAGCAAGTCGCTGCTTTGACAAAGGTTTTCAGGACTGCGAATACACGTTACACACCGATCATTGCGGTTGATGAAGAAGGGGGTGCCGTCGAGCGGCTAAATCGGCGGAAGGGTTTCAGGTACACTCCCGGCCACTTCCGCATGCAGCAGCGCAACACGGTCGCACAGGCGCGTAAACGCTATGACGGCATGGCACGGGAACTGATCAGGGCTGGATTCAATACCAATTTTGGCCCTGTGGTGGATTTGCGCCTCAATCCGAACAATCCGGTCATTGCCCGCAATCGACGCTCCTTCGGATTGCATCCGCTCTATGTTGCACGTTATGCGCAAAGTTTTGTAGCCGCGCACGAGGCTGCAGGCATCGGTACCGCACTGAAGCACTGGCCAGGTCACGGATCGTCGACCAAAGACACCCATTGGCGATTTGTTGATGTGACAAAACACTGGAAACGAGTGGAAATCGAACCCTATCGCCGCATGTTATCCAACGGCTATTCCGGCATGATCATGACATCACACATCTATCATCGCGACTGGGGCAATGGCCAGGATCTGCCTGCCTCGCTGTCGCCCATTGCCGTGAAGACCATGCTGCGAGACGAATTGGGCTATGACGGCGTAGTGATCACCGATGACCTGCAAATGCGCAGCATCAGTACAAACCACCCGCTGGACGAAGCCATCATCATGGCCCTGGCTGCAGGCAATGACATTGCGCTGATCGGCAATGTGCTGTCACAGGCCCCGGAAGACCCCGACTTTGCTGTCCGCGCCATTGCCCGAGGCGTCAAGGAAGGCCGGTTGAATTTCAAACAGCTATACAGATCGTGGCAACGTGTAATTGCCTACAAGAAGCGGCTGCGACGCTAAATCGTTGACCCGGGCATCATGACAAAACTTTGAATGCGTACTCCCGGCAGATCAGCTATACAATTCACATGCAGCTGATAACAAAAACACTTGCCGCAATGCTTTTCCTGTGTCTGATGTCGCTCAGCGTCAGCGCCGCCAGTCTGGTCATGTTCGACCGCAAGGGGTGTCCATGGTGTGCCAAGTGGCATGCGGAAATTGGAGTAGAAGCCTACAATGCCGGGCCTGAGGGAAGGATCGCACCATTGCGCGTTCTGGATGTGGCTTCACCACTGCCCAGAGACCTGAAAGGCCTGGGCGGCATTGTCGGTACACCAACCTTTGTGCTTGTGGAAAACGGTCGTGAAATTGACCGTCTGGTTGGTTATCCCGGCAAGCAGGTGTTTTTCGGCAGGGTGCTGTTGATGCTCGACAAGCTGTCCGGCGCCGACAAGCAGTACAAGACGATTATCGTTCAATAAGTGCCTGTCCGGCATGCGCGTTTGATCTGTCGCATTGACCGCACGAACGGATTTTCTAATGGTGTGGACGATTGTTTTTTACTGCTGGAGACTGCTACACCATGAACTTTGACCTTTCCGATGCGTTGTCCGGACTGGCCGGTGGCATTCTGATTGGCTTGTCCGCGGCGCTGTTTTTGCTGGCCAATGGCCGCATTGCCGGCATCAGCGGTATCGCCGGATCACTTGTCACATTGAAACTGCCAGCTGCCTTGAACGAAAACCTGCTGTTCCTGGCCGGTCTTATCGCGGCCCCCGCCATCTATTCGCTGGCTTTGTCACCGCCGGACATCAACATAACCGGCTCCCTGCCCTTGCTGATCGCGGGTGGTTTGCTGGTTGGTTTCGGAACCCGCCTGGGGTCCGGTTGCACCAGCGGGCACGGCGTGTGCGGCATTTCGCGATTTTCCAAACGATCGATACTGGCAACTGCAACTTTCATGGGTATTGCCATCGCCGTCGTCACCGTTTCACGCCATCTGATCGCAGCTTGAAAGGAAACCGTCATGCGCAAACTTGTTGCTCTGGTTGCCGGCTTGATTTTCGGTCTCGGCCTGGTGGTGTCGGACATGATCAATCCTGGCCGCGTCCTCGGCTTCCTCGACCTGTTCGGCGGTGCATGGGATCCGACACTTGCCTTTGTCATGCTCGGTGCTGTTGCCGTGATGGCCATTGCCTGGTCACTGGCCGAAGCCCGGCAACAGCCGGTTTTCGGCGGCCAGATGCCCGGGCCGGCGTCCAGCCTGATTGACCGCAAGCTGATCGGCGGCGCTGCCCTGTTCGGCCTTGGATGGGGCCTGGTAGGTCTCTGTCCCGGCCCGGCCCTGGCCGGTATCCTGGTCGGCGGCGTATCCGTGTGGATATTTGTCGCCGCCATGATTGTCGGCATGGGGGCGATGAATCTGACCACAGAGGCCTGATCTCGAGCCTGTGTACAACCTCGTCTGTTGAATCCGAATTTGCCGGCAAAAGTGTTAGGATCGTACATTATGCAACCGGAGTGCATCGTGCGATGACCGGAAAAATCATTACCGTTACCCAGCAGAAGGGCGGGTCTGGCAAGACCACGCTGGCGGCCCATATCGCTGTCGCTTGCGCCAGGAACCGCAAGCTCAAGACTGCCATTCTCGACACCGATCCACAGGGCAGCCTCGGACGCTGGTTCATGGCCCGCAAGGAGCAGGCCAACGGGTCCGGACCGGATTTGACCTTTCGCACGGCAAGCGCCTGGGGCGCTCGTTATGAAGCGCAGGCGCTGGCCGAAGAACACGACATTGTGGTTATCGACACGCCCCCCAAAATGGGGGTGGACGGCAGGCCGGCGATCGAAACCGCCGATCTGGTGATCATCCCCGTCGCCCCGTCGCCGGTCGACCTGTGGGCGACTGAACCCACGATTGAAATGACCAGAGGCGAAAAGAAGCCGTCCCTGATGGTGCTCAACCGCACCAACCAGCGCGCGCGCCTGACCGGTGAAATTGTCCAGGCATTGAAGGACCTCGGCACCACGGCTGCAGAGACCATGATCGGCAACCGCATAATTTTCGCATCATGCATGGGCGACGGACGTTCGGTCATGGAAAGCCAGCGTTCCGGACTGGCGGCCCGGGAAATTCTCGAACTGACCCATGAGATTGTCATGAACCTGAAACAGCAGGACCCGGATTAGCCTCTGAGGGCAGCGATCACCTCATCTGTTTTCACCACTTGCGACACGTTCTGCAAGGCGAAGTTGATCGACGCATTGTGCCATTCGGTATTCATGGTGGAACAGCCATCCTCCGGGATCACCATGTTGTAACCCTTGTCCGCGCCGGTGCGGGCAGTGTGTTCGATAGACATGTTGGTCCACGCGCCGGTCTCGATGATGGTGTCGCGCCCGGTTGCCTTCAGGATGGTTTCCAGGTTGGTGCCTTCCCAGGCACTCATCCGGCACTTGGTGACAACATGATCGCCGGCTTGCGGTTCAAGCCCGGCAACCGGCGCCACTCCCCAGGTGCCGCGCACCAGTGCATTTGCATCACGCAAACCTTCAAACAGCGGCGCGTTCATGGTGACACCCGGTGCGCCCGCCTCGACGATGAACCATACATGGATGACGGGTATATTCGCAGCTCGGCAGGCCTCCGCCAGCCGTCTTATGTTTTCAATATTGTTCTGTTGCTTGCAATGCGCCGGAGAACCGGAATCGGCAAATGCGCCGCCGTCTATCACAACGTCATTTTGCATATCCTGAATGATCAGGGCGCACTTGAACGGCTGCAGGTGCAACCCGGACCCCGATGGCGCTGGCGCGGACTGTGCCGATGCTGAGGTCGATGATCCAGAAGCAGGCGAAGAAGCTGTTCCTGCGCCAACCTTCATGAATGGTTCGTTGCGCGGTCCAACTCTGGTTTCAACCGAGTAAAGCGAATGCGTGGCGCAGATGAAAAGCGTCCGCCAGTTGTCACCGCCCCAGTGTATGTTGGCAACCAGTTCGGGCACCTGCACTTTGCCAATCAGAATGCCTTGCGGATTGTAAACCCAGATACCGGCGGGCGCGGTCACCCAGACATTGCCGTGCATGTCGCATTTCATGCCATCGGGCACGCCCGGTTTCAGGCTGTCCTGAATACCTGACGCAAACAGCCGCCCGTTGGTCAGCCCACCATTGGCGGTCACGTCGTAAACCCGGATGTTTGCCTGCACCGTGTCATTGATATACAGCAGTTTTTCATCCGGCGAGAAGCACAAGCCATTGGGCTGGCTAAAAGTATAGCGATCCACCACCAGTTCTGGTTCAGCACCTGGAGCTGCTCCGGCTGCAATCTTGTATACCCCTTGAAAGCCCAGTTGCACTTCTCGCTCGACACCGAATCCCGGCATGCGGCCATAGGTCGGATCACTGAACCAGATCGATCCGTCAGACTTCACAACAAGGTCGTTGGGACTGTTGAGTTCACGGCCTTCATAATGGCTCGCCATCACCTGGCGGCTACCGTCGGGACGAAACCGGGCAACGGAAGAGGTGGCGTGCTCACATACCAGCAGGTTGAGATCACCGTCATAGGTCATGCCGTTGCCCTTGTTGGACGGATGCATCACCTCACGCACGCCATGGCTGTCCCACCGGCGGCGCTTGTCGTCCGGCATGTCGGAGAACAGTAGATACTGTTCCGCCGGGTGCCAGATCGGACCTTCAGTAAAATTGAACCCGGTTCCCAGCTGCAAAACCGGAGCATGCTCTTCGATCAGATCGCGAAACGACGGATCAAGCGCCTCATGTGACATGTCGGGCCCTCCTCTAAATGAACCAGTAATTACATCGGGAACCAGTCGCGGTTCGCAACGGTCTCGGTGATCGGACCTGGAACGTTCATGCCCAGCCTGCCGACAACCTGCTGGTATTCGATCTTGGCCGGGCGGTCATGCACCGGCAGCAGGAATGTGTAGTTCGTCAGCAGCTTCTTCATGGCGCCCTTCTCAGCGCGCTTGGACCCCGAATGGTTTCCGGTTACCCGCGGCTCCATCCAGTTGTTGGTGTTTACATGGTTTATGATCTGGTCGTTGAAATCATAGATCACGTCACCACAGATACAGGCCAGCCCTTCTGCTGTTTCAACAATCACGTTCATCGAACCTTCGGTATGCGCACCCGCCGGCTCGCACCAGACACCGGGAATGATCTCTTCCGCGCCGGTAATCTCCAGATCAAGGAAACGCATGGCTTCGGGCTCATAAATCCTGTCAACCAGGTGCTTGATGTCCGGCTTGGGGTATTGCGGATACATGATGCCGGATACCGAGAACTCCATCTCGCGCCGGTTGATCACCACCGTGGTGTTCATGTTGAAATGATCATCCTTGCCGGCGTGGTCAATGTGCAGGTGGGTATGCAGCACATAGCGCACATCGCCCAGTTTCACACCATGCTTCGCCAACTGGTTTTCAATCATGTTGTCATGAAACTGCAGGCCGCGCATGCCGAGCGATTCCATGATCGCGTTGTCGCGATAGCCGGTATCAACAAGGATCGGGTATCTGCCGCCCAGAATGAGAAAACCGTAAACCGGCACCCGGCGAATGCGGCCACATTCATGCCCCAGCACCAGGAAGCTGGTTTCCAGCTCGATATCGCCATAATCGAGAATCTTGATTTCAAGTGCCATGTCGTTTTCTCCCTTCGTGGTGTTAGCCGGCTTCTGGCCTGTCCCTTTTTATCTGTTAGAGGTTGTAGACCCGCGCTGCGGTGTCATGAAAAATTGCTTTCTGATCTGCCTTGGAGAGCTTTGCAGCCGCCTTTTTGAAGGCGCTAACCAGATCTGCGTAACTGGTCCAGAGTTTCTCGATTGGGTAGTTGGATCCGAACAGGCAACGTTCGGCGCCGAATATGCCCACGGTGTCGGTCAAAATGGCTTTGATGTGGTCGGGGTCATTGCGGTGGATGAACGTGCCGAATGCCGACAGTTTGGAAAGCACGTTGGGTTCGCCCGCCAGGCGTTTCATGCCCTCGCGCCAGGCATCTACACCCTTTTCCGACATGTCTTCCAGCATACCGGCATGTTGCAGAACGAAAGTTACTTCTGGGCACGCCCGGGCCAGCTTGACCGCATCCGGCATCTGGCCAGTGAATACCTGAAGGTCAAACGACCAGCCATAGTCCGACAGTTTCGCAACATTCTTCTGAACTTGCCGGTCGACCGGCAAGTCGGGACGGGATGCAAAGCGGTACATCGGTTCTTCGTGCCAGTGAAATTGCTGGCGAATGCCGCGCATCAACGGATATGCCTTCAGTTTCTCCAGTTGCGGCCGCACGTCTTCACTGGTGAAGTCTGCATACCCGACAATGGCATGTGGCCAGCCGGACTTATCGGCCACCGATTGTACCCAGGCAACTTCATCGGCAAACCAGTTGGGCGCCCAGTTGGCCTGTACATAGACGGATTTTGTTATGCCCGAACCCTTGATGTCTGCCAGGAACTCATCGATCAGATAGTCCCGCTTGATAGCCTTGTAGGGACCAAAAATCCTCGGCTGCTCCGGCCCCAGCAACCAGGGCAGATCGGCCTGTCGCCAGATGTGATGATGTGCGTCAACGATATTCACCTAAGCGGCCTCCTGCCTGAGGGACAGGACCCGCTCGCACAGCGCGGTTACGGAACTTCCGTCTTCAATTGCATCAAGATACGGCTGGATTGCCTGCATTGCGGCCGTCTCCGGCCTGTATCCGGCATTACCTGCCAACGGCGTCAGCCAGATCAGTTTCCAGGAAAGCCGTGACAGCTTTTCGACCGCATCCACCAGTGCGGCGTGGTCACCGCGCTCCAGCCCGTCCGACAGTATCAGCACTGCGGCACCTCGGGTAAAGCCGGCAAAGCGCGGAATGTCCACGAACGCGCCCAATGCGTCACCCAGTCTCGTTCCCCCGTCCCAGTCAGCTACGATGCCGGACACAAGATTGAGTGCCTGTGTCCGGTTGCGCACTTTCAGCGCTCGGGTAATCCGGGTCAGCCTGGTGCCAACAGTGAATATTTCGATTCGCCGGGATGCCTGTGCCAGCGCATGTGCAAATCGCAGATAGCTGTCGGTCTGGTCTTTCATGGACCCGGACACATCGATCAGCAGCACGATTCGACGCTGGCGCAATTTGCGCTTCAGTTTCGGCAATTCAATCACCTCACCGTCCCGCTGAACCGCCTGCCGGAACACCTTGCGCATATTCCAGCCGTCTCCCTTGTTGGCGGCAGTCCGCCGGTAAGACCTGCGCACCGGCAAGCGTTCACTTGCCACACGCCGAAAACGCCGCAGCACTTCCAGCTCGTCAACACCCGCAAACTGGCGGGTTGACAATATCTCGCTCCCCGTGGCTTCACCGCCTGCCTCATTGATCTCATCGGGCTCCGGCGGTTCACTTTCGCCTTGTGCTTCCTCGCCTACCAGGATTTCATCTTCGTCAGGTCCGGACGCCGGCACCGGGAGCGACTGCCCCAGAAACTTCATGCGGAACAGTGCATCGAACTCCGCGCGGCGGTCGGGTGGTGGGGCAAACAACGCCCGGCCTGCACGCAGAATATCGTTCATGTCACGTGGCCCCAGCAGGCCCACGGCCTCAACAAAACCCATGGTCTGCTCAGGCGCGACGGAAAAATCGTTTTCCCGCAACAAAGACGCAAACTCGACAAACGGTTCAACAGCACGCGGCAATGGCTGGGGTAGGCTCATGCTGCCGTCCCCGTGACAATCTCGTCGAGCCGGTCATGCACAAAATTCAGATCATCCTGGTCTTTCAGCGCCACGCCGATGGCTCGCTTGAAAGCGTCGGGCCACTGGGCTCCCTGCGATTGCAACAGGGTCGCCGCTTCTGCCCATTCAACTGTTTCTGCAACACCGGGAGATTTGGTCAACGGTTCAGCCCGCAGGCGCCCGACAGC
>CAJICM010000369.1_pt1 | contig 10480 bp, 13 predicted proteins | sample 9199691 | NCBI WGS metagenome assembly CAJICM01 (sample SAMEA7708338, study PRJEB35096) | sediment metagenome | biome: marine neritic benthic zone biome [ENVO:01000025]; feature: sediment [ENVO:00002007]; material: shallow marine sediment [ENVO:03000034] sea grass bed [ENVO_01000059] ...
TGAACAGAGGTTCGAGTGGACAGATAGCTATTTTATGGTCGACTACCGGTCCTGGCACGAAGCAGCCTATTCGGCCGCTCGCCCAGATAGTCTGCTGTCGAGGGTACAGCAGACGTGCCTTCCGTGTACCACTGACTTCCGAGGTTGACCCAAGTCGGACCTCTTGGTGCAACGCAGCAAACTTCCGATCCGAGCCCACAGCGGACATTGTTTCCTCATCTCCAAATGGCAGATTTGCGACACGAGTGGACTTCGCAAACACGGATCATCCGGCGGCCCTTTCTCTGATCAAGTTCAAGGCTGCGGAGTTACCTCTTGCTATCCGCATCACATGCGCCTACATAGGGTGGACATGTTTACACTTGTTTGGTGTGGCCCAGATTAACCGGTACGCCGACAAACTCAGACTTCTCCCGACAATGTGAGCGTTGTAATAACCCAGCCGTTGCAATGTGTGACGTGCGGGTCGCTCCTTGAAAGGAACCCACCATGACAACTGGTACCGTAAAATTTTTTAATGCATCAAAAGGCTTCGGTTTTATTGAACCTGAAGACGGTTCAAAGGATGCATTTGTTCACATCTCAGCGGTTGAGCGCGCCGGCATGAGCACTTTGTCGGAAGGTCAGAAAGTCACGTTTGAGCTGGTATCGGACGCCCGCAGCGGCAAGATGTCAGCCGACAATCTGCAGAACGCCTAACTCAGTACTGCCGGCATTCGCCGGTGGCAACTGGAACATATTCAGCATTCAAGCATTGACGCCGACCACGGATGTACTGGCGGCTCGCGTTGCCTGAAAAGGCAAATGCTTGATGCAGGACAAGACGATTAACGTCTTGCGGCCCCGTAGCTCACCGCAGCGACGGGGCTTTTTGTTTGTCCAACGGCAGCATTTCATCGCCGTGAATTCACGAGAAAAAGGAGAAAATGATGGCCAAGGGTCAAAGACGCGGCAATCGCGAAGCAAAGAAACCAAAGCAGATAAAAAAGCCGGTTGAGGCCACGCCGTCAGCCAACCTCACCAAGGGCATGATGTCGGTCAGCGGCAGCAGCAGGAAGAAATGAGGGAGCAGACATGACAGTTCGAACAACAGAGAGCACAGTCACATTCAAGCACGATTTCAAGCTGCCTCATCTGGGTAGATCGCGGCCGCCGGGGACCTACCGTCTGGTGGTCATTGATGAGGAAATACCTGGGCCGTCATTCACGGCATACAGGCGCGCGTACACGATGCTGCATGTGCCGGCATTGACGGTCAGCACTGGCAAGACACAGGTCTTTACAGTGGACAAGAACGATCTTGAGGCGGCCCTTAAGATCGACGGGTTATAGGCGCGCAACCTGTTCACGACTAACCAAAGGCAGAAAGCCATGGAATATCTCGGTCGCTTGTCAGGAGGGGGCGTTATTCTACACAACGGCTTGGAAATCAGTCGCGCTTGTTTTGAATTTGACGGATTTTCGACGACACATGCTGGCGTAATCTGCAATGGTGAAATCCAGATGCCTGTTAGCACGCTCAAAGCAGTGTTTCCTCTCCGGACCATGCAACTTCGAACGGATGAGGGGCGCATGCTCGAGTTCAGGTTCTCTGACAAGAAGATCGGGCCTGGTCAGGAAGCTGCACATGTTGATGTCAGGGGCGAAATCCCGGGCAATGACAAACGCCAGTGGCGCGGACGCCGCGTCGTTGACCAACTGCCTCCAGACGAAGCGACAATGACATCTGCAAAGGTAGCCAAGAAAGTCCAGAACAATGCGACCTATTACAGTTCGTTTGGACGAGACAAGGCTCGCTCACACAGGATCAAAAAATGACGATTCCATCTTTGCGAGCAAGGCTCGGACTTGGCAACCTCATAAGCCTGCTTTTCTTAATCGCCGCCGTTACCTGCGCTCCAACCGGCATTACATTCGCGCAAGAGGGATTAGCCCAGTTGCGCCCCCTCAACGCCCACTCGGCACCATATGGCACCGGTTGGGAATGCAATTATGGGTATCGCGCTAAGGGGACAGGTTGTATGAAAATGTCCAAACCGGACAATGCCCACTTCAATGGTTCTTCGTACGGTGAAGGATGGGACTGCGATAGAGGCTTTCGACGGTCGGAAGGCTCATGTGATGCCATCGCGATTCCTGAAAACGCCTACCTCAACTCTTCAGACACGGGATGGGTATGCAAACGCGGCTACAAAAGATCGCTGAGCGGATGTGAACTTATTCAGATTCCCGCCAATGGCCACCTGACTAAGTATTCGTATTCGACAGGATGGAAGTGTGATCGAAGTTATCGAGTGCAGGCTGGTGAATGTATTCCAGTTGACGCACCTGCTAATGCCTTCTCGTCTGAAAAGTCTGATAGAGCAGACTGGCAATGCGGCCGTGGCTTTCGTAAGCAGAATGGAACCTGTGTTGCCGTTAAGATTCCTGAGAACAGCTATCTGCGCGATGCCTTCTCCGGAAACAGTTGGGAGTGTAAACGTGGCTATCGCCAATCAGGAGACGCCTGTGAATTGGTGCGCATGCCAGCCAATGCGCACCTAGACTACACCGGCTCGGACTGGGAATGCGATCCGCCTTTCACGAAAAAATCCAGTCGCTGCGTGTTACCCCAGTAATTGCGCAGGTGCGCTCTCTTCGCATGTGTTTTCGGTCGGCTCTTCTGGAGAATTGAATCCGACTAAGACCCTGCCTAATTTCAACCGCTATGGGAGTATCGATAAATGCTGAAGTCAATAAAACCGGTAGCTTGTAGAAGTCGCGTCCCAATCGAATTATCGCATCACGGCCGTGCCGTGTCGCTGCTCGACTTCTTCGGATAGTGCAGGAAACGGATGGCCGACCTAGCTCAACTGGGACTGTGAACGCCCTAAGCCTCTCCGGGTGGATTACCTGTGTAGTTGGTTCGCTCCTGTGGCTTTGCGGCTACTTTGCAACCGGAACCAAAACCATCTTTGACTGGGATTCTCTCACGCCAGCTTGGATCTCTAAATTCATACCCAACCTTGAAACCGAGATGGGCCTGGTGATGATGTGTGTGGGGTCGTGGCCATTGTTCCTGAATGCCCTTAGGCAACGCTGGATCGGGCGATGACTAAGGGGGCGGCTAAACAGCGGGGGCAACTAGTCAGTCGCGATCTCGGATGTGGCCATTCGTTGGCAGTCGCAATCAAGCTCACCAGTAATACCGAATCAGGTCATTGTTGGTCCAAATGGGGACTTTATGGCACCATATCGATCTGGTCCGTGCCACCCTTCTCAATGACCTCACTGTCTAGCGGAAAAATTGGCCGGCGTACATTTTCGTATGACATTCGAGCGTAGTTCGGGGTGCACAACGCTCCGCTGTCGCAGACTATCACCTGACCTGCGATTGGTTCAAAAGCAGCTCTGAAATGTTGCATCGACTTTAGTGCAACAATGCGCTTGCACTCTGGATCAATGCCAAATGCCTTGAATTGTTGCAGATCCAGCATTTGCCTTGCAGAGCTTGTGACAAGTATTTCGATATCGTCGACCCGGATGACCAAACTCGGACCAAAACTACCTGCCAAGCCGCCAATCATGGGGCCATCTCCGGTAAAGCGCCCATCTGAAACGCGAACCAGTTCAGCTTTCACATTTAGAGGTCCGCCGCCAAACACGGGGTCTGTCTTACCACCCAGGTCCACGTCAACCTGCGATCCCTCAGACAAGCCACTAAGGGCTTGAACAGTACTGCTGTCAACGATTGGGCCGAAGCAGGCGTCGTCAACCGTTGCCATGAGCATTGCTTCGAGCAGTGCAGTTGAATCGCCGTAAGCACCACCACCCGGATTGTCCGCGTAGTCAGCAATAATCAGTGGCCCTTCCGCCGGTTGATATGACGATGCCAGCGCCGCTGCGACTTCAACGGTGAGGTATGTGTTAAGAACGTCGCGCCGGCTTGCCCAAATGTCGTCGGAGATCTCTTTTGCGAACGCGATGTGCGCAGAATAATCACCCTGACCAGTGACCAGGACCGATGGACCCACCTCGGCAATATCGGCACTGGCAAAGCCGCCGTTAACGCTTACTGCGAACGCATCGTCTCGCTCTTCATACGTCCTTGCTTTGGCCAGGCGATCAATCATGGGTCCGATGTCGGTACGCCCGCCATTAACCTCCTTTAGCATGGGGGGACGAACCATTACAGTTCGCGGTTTGATTCCGCGCGCCATTGTACGATGCAGAATGTTAGCGGCCTGTCGTGCGGTATCACGCATGTCAACATGCGGATAGGTTTTGAATGAGACCAGTATGTCGGCGAGTTCACACATCAGTTGTGTAACGTTGGCGTGGGGGTCTAGGGTCACGGCTATTGGCACCGACGGATCGACCACCGCCCGGATGCGTCGCAACAACTCTCCTTCACCGTCTTCGCAGAAATCCGGCACCATGGCGCCATGAAGTGCCAGTAGGATGCCATTGTGGTTGCCCGTGAAAGCTCGATCAACAATTGGGTCGCAGAACCAATCGAAAGCTGCTCGAGTAACATAACCGCTCGGGCCTGCTGCAACACTGAGCACATGGTCTATCTTCCAGTTACAAGCACCTGCGACATCGATGAAGCCTGCAATCTCGGTATTAACATTCCCGCGCTCGGCAACAGCATCTTCGCCGAGCAGGAAAAGCCGGTTCCGGAAGGCTTCCTCGTCTGCATGAAGTCGGCTGAAAGTGTTCGTTTCATGAAACACTTCGGCAGTGAGAACCCTAAAACCCATCTTGTGTTCCAATCTTGGTTTGGGACGACGACAGCGGATTGCGGCAAACCACGAATTGGACACCGGATATCGGCACTGATAGTAGAGTAATGATCTAAGTTAATGGGGGTCAGCGTCTATTTTGTAGTGTCCGTCACCTTTACGCAGCGAATTCCACTGACTGAAACCCCGGAAGGTTTTGCCCTTTTGTACCGTGTTCAATCCGCTTGACGACGAAGGGAGAGGCCATGGTGCGGATCAGGGCACTGTAATTGAGCTGGAAAGTGATCTCGGCACCCAGCGGCAGTTGACTCTGACCGGAATCCACGATGAGGTGATCGCTGCTCGACCCCAGGATTTCGATCCCTGCCGGCGGCGTCAGTCCCTCCGGGTCGGTGTCCATGTGTCCCAGAGCAAGGATGGCTTGCGAAACACTTCCCTTACATGCCGGAGGAATTGCCGCGCCAAAGGCGGTTTCTGCCATCTCTCCCCATGGTTGCGATGGTTTGACTTTCGACTCGATCACTTCTGCGACCAGCGTAATGGCATCGGTATGGAGCCCCTCTATCGGTTGGCGATGCAGCGGCTCGCAACCAAGCAGTATAGCTTCCCCAAGGCGGAGATTGTTGATCCGGCCCGTGTCGGCGCCTCCAAGCGCCCAATTGAGATTACTCGAATTTCCTCCGGAAACGATTGAGAGAACGGGGCCGAAAGTTGCGTCAATCGCGTCTGCCAGGGTTGATAATTCACCCATGTTCTTGGCGTCTGGCGCTACACCACAGCGGCACGCCAGATTGGTGCCAATGCCCTTAAGGGCAATGTTCGGGAAGCGAAGTGTACGGCGAACAACAGCTTCGATGTCGGCTGGCATAATACCCTCGCGTAGATCGCCTAACTCGACCATCAATAGTACGCCGTGCGTGCGGTTCATCGCATGTGCCGCTTTGGAAAGCTCCGAGATGACATCAAGCTCGGTGTTAAAGCTGGTGTCGGCATTTCTGACCACCAGGGCTGCCTGACTGAGCATCGGTGAACGGATGAGTGTCATGTGCGCTTTTACGGCGGCACGACGCATGGTCTGAATGTTCTCGATGCGGGAGTCGGCAAGTCCACTCACCCCTGCGGCGAGCAACTCTCGGGCAAGGTCCGGCAGGCCCAAGGCAGCTTTGGTCACTCCCGAAACGGAGATGCCGCGACAGCCGAGCAAGCTCACGAGCGTGCGGGCATTGTGCCGGACCTTGCCAAGATTGATCTCCAGACGGGGAGCGGTCAATTGGCACCGACAGTCAGCTTTTTTCTGAGCTGCGGGAATGAAGAGAGTACCATCTCTACCAGGTCGTCAACCGAACATGTCAGTGCGTCGGTTGCCGGAATGCCAAGCTCGCCTTCGTACGCTGTGATCGCTGTGCCGACTTCTGCGCTAGTCATGTTCTCATGGTTGATTGTGAGACCGATAACCCTGGTGTCGGAAAATGTTTCGATCAAATTGATCTCGCTGGCGGGATTTGGCATCGGCATTTGCTCGAAGTCGCAGCGGTTAACGCGTCCGGGCGCGTGCTGGAGCACGACGCCGTCGGGGCAGCAACCGCGTAAAATGAACGACGATGTTGAAAAAGCCGGGTGACTGAGCGCACCCTGTCCCTCGACAATTATGACATCCGGCCTTTCAGCTTCGAACGCCTCAATGATTGTGGCTTCCAGCTCACCGCAGCAAAACTGGGAAGGAACTGCATCCATGGCTACGCCGTAGCGTGCGCCCTGAATCAGGCCGGTCTGGCCCGTACCCACCATTACCGCCTTAACACCACGGTCATTTAGCTCACGGCTCAGAATTGTCGCTGTTGTGCGTTTGCCGATAGCGCAATCTGTTCCCAGTACCGCTATACGAGGGCAGCCGACTTCGGCGATCCTGCCGCTAAACATGCGCAGGTCTTTTTTGGCACGGGGTTTGCGGATATCCAGAATGGTGACGTTGTGGGCCAGGCACGCTGCTGTAAATACGGGGTCCTCATTGAGAAATTCGTGCAGGCCATTCACGATATTCATGCCGTAACTCATGGCCTCGATCACAAGACCCCGCTCATAAGTCGACAGCATGCCGCTGGCCGGTGCCATTCCAAAGATGAAATAGTCAGGCGTGTATTCAGCTTGTGTCAGTGCATCGGCAAGGTCGCGACAAATGGGGATTGAATTTGGCACGTCGTCAAGCACCATACCGCTGTCGAGGCCGGCTTTTTCGCTGTCGATGACTGAAAGGATTTTATATTTTTCCGAGTGCCGTACCAACCCATTGGCTGTCTTGCCGTCAATGGCGCCGAAATTGCCTTCGCAGTAAACAATTGCAGTACTGCGTTTTTTGGGCATGCCAGGCGTCGGAAACCGGATCAGCGACCTGTCGTCCTTGAAAACGGCGGGGCTATTGTCCTGGCCGGACGAATGCGGTTGTTCGGGATGGGTAATGGAAGACATATCGACTCCTTAAATGGTACCTGGCGCCAGCAGCGGGATCGCGCTGGCGGAGCAACTACGGTTCTTGATCGTTAGGGCGAAGCGCATTGTACAAGGCGCACTTGCGGACGTCGCCACAAACCTTGTGCTCGCCGGAATTACAGGACGAGAGAGTAGCAACCCATCCTCAGAAGACGCGGGGCTTCGCATCTGTGGTTTTGGCAATAGAATATTGCGCGCATCAACTGACGAGAAATTGCCAGGCTCATGCCAAAAACCGGATTGTTCTCAAGCCCGCAGCGCGTACGGTAAGTCTGCGGCCGCCTTACGCAGGCTAAAGCTTCGTGGGCCCAGCGGGACGTTTAGTCTTCTAGACGTCTTTGCCCAGCGCGGCGTTTAGTCTTCTAGACGTCTTTGCCCAGCGCGATCTGGCAGGCTTCTGCAAGAGCACGATCAGGCTTCTCGGCACCCAAAGGAGTCGCCCAGCCGGCTTCCTCAACTATCCCGCGCCTCTGATATCCGCTGGCCGCCTTGAGTTTTGCCAGAATTTCGGTTGAATTTGGATCGCCTTCCGCGTTCTGGAGGCAAAAAGGCGTCAGTGCAGCAGCAACAGCCGCCATGGATTGTTTGCTCGACATTTCCGAAGCGGAATTGCCTGTGACCCATCCTCCCCAACTAAACCCGACGACGGCCAAGGCGACAGCACCCGCTCCCGCGCCCAAAAGCGCAGGTTTTGTCCATTTAGGAAGTTGCATGTTGAGTTCCAATCAGTATCGGTACAGGCACGCATGATCGCGTGCAAGATTTCTTCTTGTAGCACACGGTACCTCAATAGCTTGCATGGTTTCTCGGCGGGCTTGAACTGGGCGCTGCGAGTGGCCATTTATTGGGGACCCGCTTACCATCATCATTGGCTATACGGTTTCCAAGCCTGCAGGCTTGGTTGGCTCACCCGGATTTTGTGAACGTCTCGCCCGCAAGCCCATACTGCACACGCGTACATACTGTCGTTCAACTCCGACACCTGGCATGCTGAAAATGTATAAGCCGTGACCAGCGGCACCAAACAGGCTACAGTTCATTTTTCATCCGCGTTAAGGTCGGCCGGATTTAGTGAACCGCAATCAGAACAACATGGCTTCAGCCGAACCCGCAGAGTTGCTCTGACACTTTGGAAACGATCAGGATGACTTCCTGGCCTGCCGGGCGACGAAGTCGACACGACCGACGGTGTCATTCAACTGGCGGACCTCGGGTCCGCCCTCGAAAAGGACTACTGGAAATCATGACCACAACAAACAATCCACCGCTCAATGCCCCGTCGGTCCAGCGCGATGCTGCAACACATCTGTTCGAGATCGGGCAGGCCGTCCGGTTGAGGGGTGGGCTCGGAGGATCGACACTGTCGTCTGATATATACCACATCACTGGTACGCTCCCGCCGCGCGGCGTTTCTCCCCAATACCGCATCCGCAACGAAGACGAATGTCACGAACGGGTGACAACCCAGGAGAGTATTGAACCGGTCGCCATGTCGCCATCCGGTAGCGGCCCAACTCTCCTTGAAGCAACATTCGGTCATGGCGGAAAGATGGAAACGCAGGAAACACGAAATCAGGATGCCAAAGAAAAAACCACTTCCCCCGGATCTGAAAGAATCTCCGGCCACCAGGTGAAGCTCGCCGAGATCCCGCAACGCGGCAAAGGCAAGAACCGACGGTCATGACGCTGACATTTCCGAATCCGAGCCGCAGCTTCGATGAAGTACGCCATGGCGTGCGCTTCACCGGCTATGACGGCGTGTTCCAAGTACCGTTCATGGTTGAGGCAGCAGCGTTATTCACCTCTGACAGCAAAGCAATGATGGAACCGGAGTGCCTGACAGCTTTCGATGCCGCGCGTGATCTGATCCTAGATGTGGCGCGCAAGGCTTATGCCGGCGGGCGCCGCTCGTTATATACACTGACAGCTGACGACTTTTGAGCCACTATCAGGCAAACCGAAAGGTGAGGCTGCACATCTGGCCAGGCAAGCTGACCCCGTGGTCCCTGAACAGATCGACCGAACCATTTTTCATAGCAACGGCATTGCTCGCATGACTGCTGTTGGCACAAGATACCCCTACTAAACTCATGCTGAGAACGTCCGGAGTTTAGGGTGATCCGGAAGTTCTGAGCGAAATCGGCCCACAACGTCAGCTTTCGGGTCCACTTTCACCGTCAGATGGACAGATGGGTCAAAGGCATTGATGACCCAGATCCGAAGCGTTATCACCTGTCGACTAATCCAGATCCTTCACACAACGAAAGCCAATATACACCACTGCCATATCCCTCGGTTTGGTGGCGCGATGGCCATTGCGCATCTGCGTCTTGCCATACCACCAGGAACCACCGAGAGTGCCCTGAGAAGAGCCATCCCCGCTCCGGACCCATTCCCATACATTTGCACCCATGTCATAGAGACCGTTTACGCCCGGCTTGGTAGTGGCCACAGGCGCATGCCCTACGCCACGAGTGAGCACAGACGAGTAGTCAATTGCTGTGGTTGGTCCGCAATCATCAAGGCAGTTTGCGCCATCAGGGGTTATGCCGGTGGGGTAAGGATAAGTCTTCCCAGTTTCAAAAGGTGGCTGTGGATCAATACGCCGCTCGGTGTAGGCGGCTTCTACCCATTCTCTTTCGGTTGGCAACCGTTTGCCTGCCCAGTTACAATATGCGCTGGCTTCATCGAAAGTAATGTGGACGGCCGGTTCGTTGGCTTTTGCTTTAGTTCCGTAAGGTGTGCGCCAATTCCAGCCGTCTTTGCGCAACCAGCCGCCTTCGTAGACCAAGCCGCCGCCTTCTTCGGCTTTGGTAACGATCCCTGTGTTCTTCGCGTATAGAGCGAATTGTTCGACGGTAACTTCAGTCTTGTCTATTGCCAGACCCTCAAGGACCTGCATGTCCACGCGTTTGGAATCGGCCGCTAAGCTGACCACCGACGGACTTGATAACAGGCTAATTAAAGCAATTACCCGTGAATTTGCTGTTCTCATGGCGAGGTTGGGCACGTTATTGTTTCAACCTTTTCCAACGTAGAGTAGCTGGATTGGGATCAAACTTGGACCCTAATCAGTCGATTTCACTACTTGAAGGCATCACCTGAGGTAGTCTGCTGTTGGCACATTCCGGACCCTTTGCTCCGCTGCGAATTGAGTCCGTTTTCGGTGGTGATGCAGTCGTCCTCGCAGCGATTTCAAACCGGCTGCTTCTGACCCGTCCACTAAAAGCGGGCAAGATCATCTGACCCTCTCCGTACAACTTGATACA
>CAJICM010000382.1_pt1 | contig 10413 bp, 10 predicted proteins | sample 9199691 | NCBI WGS metagenome assembly CAJICM01 (sample SAMEA7708338, study PRJEB35096) | sediment metagenome | biome: marine neritic benthic zone biome [ENVO:01000025]; feature: sediment [ENVO:00002007]; material: shallow marine sediment [ENVO:03000034] sea grass bed [ENVO_01000059] ...
CCGGCGCTTCGCGTACCTCGGTGGTGATGGCGCCATAGCCCCTGGCATCAAGCGCTTTCTGATAAGCCGCCTTTGAAGCAATGGCTGCGTCGCGTTGTGCCTCGTCGACCCAGTAAATGCCGGAGCGGTACTGGGTGCCGACGTCATTGCCCTGCCGCATGCCCTGGGTAGGATCGTGTGCTTCCCAGAAATACTTCAGTATCTGTTCATAGGATACGACGGCGGGATCAAACACCACCTTTACCGCTTCGGCATGACCGGTGCGGCCGGAGCACACCTCCTGATAGGTCGGGTTCGGTGTGGTGCCGCCGATATTGCCTACGGCTGTCACCCACACACCTGGCCTGGTCCAGAAGACGCGCTCGCACCCCCAGTAACAGCCGAAGGCCAGGTAGGCGACCTCATGGTCGTCCGGGTACGGGCCCTTCAGCGGGTTGCCGTTGACATAGTGGCTTTTGGATGTGGGGATGGGAGTATCGCGGCCGGGCAGCACCTCGTCAGCCGACGGCATTTCAAGCTTCTTGCGGGCAAAACCGAACATGTGCGCAGTCCCTTTTCCAGTCCTTTATGATGGTTTGTTATCATGTCATACGCAGGCCAACTTGCAAGTGGATCAGCCGGTGACAATTGTGTGAAGCAGCGGCTTGATATTCAACCGCTAATGTGTATGTTCCCGCCAGTGCCGGAGAGGTGGCCGAGTGGTTGAAGGCGCACGCCTGGAACGCGTGTATGCGGGTAACCGTATCAAGGGTTCGAATCCCTTTCTCTCCGCCAATTCAAACATGTAACTATATGAAATATATAGTTATTATGCCCAAAAAATTTGCACTAGCCCCATTAAAACCCACAATACTTTGGGACTTCAGAGGACTATGCACCAGAATGCTTCAACGTCCTTCTTGTAAACTTGGCTCGGTCGGCTCCTGAAATTCCAAGCTCACAAGCTCAATTGTCCGCTGCGGGCGGAGAGCCGACTTTCGCTGCGGCACAGTATCACGACCGCTGTGCCAATTGCAGATGCTCGTGATGGCCGCGGGCAGGCCAGAAGGCAGCCTATCAACAGGTGTGGCAAATATGTCACAGTTTTTGATAATCGGCTCCGGGCTTTCGGAATTGGGTATTTTTTAGACGCGAAGCAGATAATATGGCGGTTCATTGAATTTGACCGGAGGGGTATGTATCAATGAAAAAGCTGACCGCAATATCATTGGTAGCACTGGCAGCCGCCATGCCGTTTAACACTGCGCAAGCGGCCGACTTTGAAACCCAACAGATCCAGCAGCTTGTTCTTTCAGGATATTTGGACGGCTGGATAGGCTACAGTTTCGTTAATGAGGATCAGGCCATTAATGTCGGTAGTGGAAGCGACCTGGGTGACAATTTTAACCCCGATCATGACGACTATTTCACTACCGGTCAGGGCGGCAGATTAAGCATTCCGCTGTCTGACATGCTGGCGATCCAGACAGATTTTAACAACGAGATTACCGGAAATGCCTTCACGTCCAATTCAGGCGACGATTTCTCCCATGCATTTGATTTTGGCGTACATATGAGTGCACGCGACCCGTCACGCGGGTTGTTCGGTGTGTTTGGTGCATTCGGCCAGGGCAAGGGCGACGATGAAAACGGGCGGCACAATTACTGGGCGATCGGTGGTGAGGCACAGCTTTACACCGATATGGCGACTTTCTACGTACAAGGTGGGTATCTGGACTCTAAAGACCTTGATCCGGAGGTCGGTAAACAAGACGGCTTTCATGACGCATACTTTGTGCGCGGTGTAGCCAGATGGTTCATGACGCCCGACAGCCGGTTGCAGGGTGAAGTGTCATACGCCAATGGTTCCCAGGACGGTGTCTTCGACACAGACGGTATAAAGGATATGGATGTCATTCAGTGGGGCGTTCGCTATGATGCTGTGTTGGGTGGATTGCCAATCATCGGTGATACTGCGGTATTTGTCGGATATCGCGGCACTCGTTTCGACAATGGATGCTGCAACTCCGAGGATACTGGCAGGTTCACCGAGCATACTATCATGGCTGGCTACACCTATTACTTTGGCGGTATGTCACTGCTGGACTTTGATCGTGTGGGTGCAACCCTAGACTTGCCAACCTTCGGTCGCTGGGTAGCCGGTGGCGAGCAGATCGACTGATACGAGATTTCAATTTTGACCGAGACGGCTCCATGGAAACATGGAGCCGTTTTTGTTTGGGGTGGGATGAACAAATCTGATATGGAACCGAAAGCGGAAAGCTGTAAGGACTTATGTATGGTGGGGACCGATTTGCATTGTGCCCCGGTTCGTGAACCAGTTAACAATGAAAAAACGCCTGACTGAAAGCGGTGCTATTCCCAACAAGCGAAAGCGACTTGAACCGGGCGACCTTCTCAAACTGCTAAGAACGGGCGATGACTTGCTGTCCAGTGGTCATACACAGGACGTGATCAGGATCTGCAATGATGCACTGAAGCAACTACCGGGGCATGCGGACCTGGTTCATCTGCAGTTCCTGGCAAATGCCAGGGAGCAAAAATTCACAGAGGCGCTCCGATTTCTGCGCAAATGGAGCAAACACCCGGCTAGCCAGAATATTCCGACACAATACAAGATAGGTTACGGGTATTATCTGGCGAAGCGGTTCAAGTCTGCCCAAGAACAACTTGCCGGTGTTCTCGAAACGAAACCTGACATGGTCGGCGCAAAGTTGTTGATGGCTCGCGCACTGGCGGATTCCGGCCACAGAAAGCGCGCCCTGGAAGCATTGCAACAAGGTTCGGCAGGAACCGCCACAAAACCTCGCAACGTAATAGCCTTAGCGACTATGTTGGCCAGGCTTGAGAAATATCAGGAAGCGAAAAGGGTTCTGACGAAACTCATGCATACGGGCTCGTTGAAGGTGAATGCGTGCATGATCTGATCCGGCTTCCTGCTGCAACATGGTCACATGAGACTTGTGATCTGGTGACAGAACTGCTCCGCAATCCGAAGTTGTCGGTGCAACACAAGATCAAGCTCTATTTTTCCGCAGGACGAATTGCAGATCATCAGGGCCGATACAGCGCTGCCTTGCAAAGCTTCACCCAGGCCAAGAAACTGTCCACCAACGATTTTGATTTTGACATGTTCGGCAAAGCGGTTACAGCCTGCACCAGCGAAAAGGTTACAGCAATCAGCTGCCCGTCCGCGCGGGAAAAGAAGCCTCCGGCAGTGACGCCGCTGTTTGTTATTGGCTTGCCCAGATCCGGAAAAACCACGCTGGAAAATCTGCTCGCTGAAACCGAAGGCTTTGCAGCGTGTGACGAGATTTCGATGCGGATGTTCGTGGATGCAGATATATTTATCGGTCCACTAGGGCAATTGCCGGAAAACTACGCCGACCGCCTGGCCAGCATCAAGTCAACCCAGCAACAATCGTACGCCAGGCAATACATCGAGCAAATCTGTGATCAATTCCGCCTTCCGAAATCGACCAGGTACATTGTCAACACCATGCCGCACAATTTCCTGAATATCGCAACATTGTGCAAGGTATTACCATCATCAAAATTTATCTACGTGAAGAGAAACCACTACGATATATTTACGTTCTGTTACATGAAGAATTTCAAGAACGAATTTAATTTCACAAGAGATTTTGATACATTCACGCGTTACTACAATATGTTCGAGAAAGTTGTATCTCACTGGCAAAATGCATTGAGTGCGAATTTTACAACAATCGAATATGAGAACATGGTGAGATCGCCCGAAGACACCCTGAACCGGCTGCACAGGTTCCTGGATGCGGATCTGTCGGCAGATTCGGCAGCTGTCGCAAAAGCCGGGATAGGCGATTTATCAGACCGCTATATTGACTACTGGAAAAATTACCCGGAGCTGTTTTCCGATACATTCGCTCGCGGATGATGATTGCAACCTGTGAATCGGGACATGTCAATTGACCGGCGGTTCCCCATGTTTCACCTGTATAGCGAAAATCCAAAAATTGCTGTTTCGAGTTTTCCGCAATCCCGGCTCGCATCAGGCTTTAGCTAAACTGCACTCGGATGACAGTTTGGGGAAGAATGGTGTTGCCCCCAGCAATGGACTCTACGTAGTGGTTAGCGGATGGCAGCTATGGGCCGCGAACGACAGTGATGTTTTTGGAGTTTTTGCGATGCGGCTTATTTCAGCTTCGAGCCCGTTTTGTCTGATGCTGCGCGCGTCACGAACGACTGCTTTGCTCCTCATATACTTCAATCGTGGCAGCAATAACTTCACAATCACTACAGAAGAGATTTGGCGGGCCGGAAAACCGACCATTGGTACGCCGTGAGCATGACGGGTCGCAGGATTTCATCGTGAAAGGTTACCCGGTTTCGTGGATCGGAGTGCTGTTTGTTACTTGATTCCCGGCCTCGGAAGGTAGCCCGTCACGGAAAGTGCCGATCAGCCGGTCATCTCGCTGTGCTGTTTCAGTCGCTAAGACACAAATTGTCAAGGCGATCATCGTCGCCTCGAACAAGCGTACCGATCGCCCCTTTTTCATCGCTGCGCCGACTACCCCATCGTAGGCCAGAGAATCTCCCAAGCTCTCCTCGGCTGCGGTGGAGGCATACTCGCAGTTCGAATAGGCTGGATCACCCTCGCTTAGTTTCGTCACCACACCAGTAATCGCTGCGACCAGACTGGAGCCACATTATCAGGCCATTGCCAACTACAACACCTATGAGGCTGAAGACGACATTAACTTTGATAGGCCTCAAGAGAGGAGCATGCGGCGAACTTCTGTCGAATTCCTAAGACTTCCAATCCTGTATGCGGTCGACCCGATCATTGGTGAACTCGATAATGTAGCCCGAATACCGATCCAGATAGTAAATCCAGTTCTGCTGATTGGTGGCGCCGGGGGGGCCCAGCAGGGCCTCAACGGATGATCGGGTAGCGCCGGGGTTCACTTGAGCGATCTTTTGTGCCAGCGCGACCCCACCTGGGAGTGGGAACTGCGTGGCGCTGGACCCAGTGGATTGGCCGGCGCTTCTGCGACTTCTCAGATGGACCAGAATGACGACCAGCAGAACCGTGTTCAGGATCGTCAAAATTTGAAACAATATGGCCATCTTGATTCCTCCTATCTGAATGGTGGTTCTAAGATCGGCGGAAGCCCGTAGATTGCTCTGGCGGTGCGACCGGCATTCAGGGCCGCGTCATGCCAGTTCGGAGAGTATCCGGGCCGACCGGGCCGCCATTCGGGATGATCGCCGCGCAGGTTTGGCAGTGCGTGGCCACATAGCTCATGGGCAAGGATGAGCCAATCGGGCTCTGGCGTGGTCTGTGTCGGATCGGTTACCAGTCGGGCGCGCCAACGGTTCTGATTTTCGATGCGAACCTCTGAGCTCGTCCCTCTACCAAAGCCAGAGGGCGAGTTTCCTGCAACGGAATCATTCGGCCGGTCGTCTATGGTTACGCCGCCGAGATGGGCGCTCAAGTCAGCATGGACCGTAATTCGGACAGGATCTCCGCCGAAAATCATGATATCGCAAAGGCATCTGGCTGGTAGCGCGGTCGGGGCGGTTACCGCCAGCAACTCTGCACAAATCTGGGTTGTGATTCTGACGTTCCCGTCAGCGTCCATTTCAAAGCCAGCGGCAGGCGAAATCTGGCGCAACATGTCTAGAACTGCGTCGCGATTGGCTCCTGCTGGTTCGCTAATTCGAATGCCCATTGTCTCTCCTTACGGAGTTATAGTCAGCCAGCAGAAAGTGGCTTACAGCGGACTAAAGAAAAATAAGTATTCACCAAAAGTTTATACTACTTTTATCGTACAATTTCTGTCAAATGTGACAGTCGGAAATACCGCGGGTCATGAAAGGCGCATCTGGAAGGCTGCAAAACCGGACATACAATTGGTAACTGTGAAGGGCAGGTTTGTCCGCATTGCTGCTGCCATCTACAATTGGTGCTGCTCGCAACCGCAGCGAATGTCTGCAAACGGGATCGCGGTTTGATTGGCGCGAAGGTCTGCTAAGGGCCAAGAATGAATACGTTCACTACGGCTGATTTGATTGATACCGCATTGCAGCGAACGACAACTTCGAGCGCTTTTGAGACCCGCTGCCAATCCATTCCAAGGTCCGGTTTTACTTTCGAAACAAGGTCGCAAAGCGCTTGATGCAGCTCAAGGACTGTGGCGGCGTTACCACACAGAATATTGGCGATTGCTAGTTTAGGAGGCGGTTGATGAACATTGGCACTATTCTCTATTTGTGTGCTCCCAACACTGCGTTTAAGCGCGCCGCCATTCCCCAACTCAAGAAGAGGTTTCCAGAAGAGTGGGCGCAAATCTGGGATTCAACAACCGCATGGCAATCTCGGTTGGCTCCCACGCGTCCCCGCCATAGCGCCTCAGTCAATATCATGATGCGGCAAATGGAGTGGAACTGCGCCCTCTATCGCGCCGTGAAAGACCATGGCATGAGCCATGACGAGGCCGGACCGCTGGTCGAGGCTGTCGGATTGGACGTTTATCGACCGTCGCCGATCGCGTTGTTCAAGCTTTCACGGCTCCGCAGTGCCAAACAGGACGCACGCGTCAAGTGGGTGCTGGGCTTGCTAACCAGGTACTTCTTCTCCTCTCCGTTCATTCACCGGCATCTCCCTGTCGAGCCCGGCGAAGTGGTGGCGTTTGACGTTACCCTTTGTCCACTCGCCGACTATTTCAAGGACCAAGGGCTGCCCGAGTTGACCTCCTATGCGGCGTGCAACCTGGACCACGGTGCGGCACATGCCTTTGGCGTTGACTTGGTTCGTTCACAAACCATCGCGGGTGGCTCCGAGTATTGCGACTTCAGATGGAGGTTTAAGGCATCGGAAATGTGAGATTTTGACGGTGAGACAAACCGTAGCAATGTGAAATTCACGATCGGCCGCTCTCAACAATGCGAAGTGGCTAGGCACCAAAGCACTCATCGGGATGATTCAGGTCATCGTTAGCAAACGTCCGCCAAGCCGCCATTCGAGCGCCAGAATGCCATTCGTTCGACAAATGGCAGCTTTCGGAATGCTGCACCGCAGCGTTGGTTACTGTAGCGAAAGTCCGCCATGAGCCGGTTGAGTCACCGGACAGGCTTTGGTTTCGCTGAACCGCAGCGAACTGCTACTCGGCGCCCGAAGTTGCCAGTGCTATTCGACGCCCCTTTGAAATCGAGCAACAAGACCGTCGAAATTTTCAGGCTCGGTTTCATGGCAGAGTTCCTCGTCCAGAAGCTTTAGAATCCAGGGCTGGGCACTTCTCGCCCAGATATGTGCGATGGGGGGAATGTCACGAATGTCATCCAGCGAACCTCCCTTTACACTAAGCGTGTCCGACTGGTCTGGAAATGCATGATAGATCCGCGAGCCACAGTCCGGGCAAAAGGCGCACAGTTTTTCATTTCCGCTGTCACCGCGGGTTTTCCAGGTGAGCAGCTCGCCAGTAGTCAGCTTGAAGGAATGCGCGGGAAACCAGACAGACATGCCAAAGGCACTGCTGGACTGTTGCTGACAATCGGAACAGTGGCAGCAATAGGCGACGACCGGCCTGCTGGCGATTGAGTATCGAACCTTGCCGCATTGGCAGCCACCGGAGAAATTCAACGCTTTGTTTGTCCCATCTTACAGTTGACGGGCGCCAGGGGTGCACGCCCGTTCAGACAACTAGCAGAAAACGATGAATTCTGCGAATGTCCGCAATCAGCTTGGCCACTTGTGATAATCGAACGACGGCGACGGGCCGGGAATTGTCATGGCGCGAGCTGTTGTTCTCGATCATCGCATAATGAAATCTGAATGTCCGCTTCTGTCCTTGCCGGCCTCCCGGTTGTGCTCTTCTGACGACAGCTTCGCCCGCTAAAGCTGACATTGCCTTGAACGGAATTTTTAACCCAAAGGCGACATTGCAACCAACGAGGCAAGTGATCTGATTCCAGTCACCCGCGGCAGCTAACCAAAACTTAACCTAAAGCAAACCGCACCAAAATTTCCGTCCTGTACGAGACCGGTATTCGGCCGGTGTCGCATGCAATTGTCGGCATAGGGCGGATGAATCTCAGCCATTCAAAGGATCTATTCGATGAACAAGTTTTCCAAGATTGCCGCACTGTCGGTTGCTACGCTCTTTGCCCTGCCAGCTTCAAGTGCGCTGGCCGTTGATGAGCATTACATCAATGACGCAGCAGTTGTGGGGGGATACGACGTTGTTGCCTACCACACTGCCGGCAAGCCGACCAAAGGCTCAGCCGACTTCTCGGCGAAATATCAGGGCGCAACATGGCATTTCGCATCAGCGGAGAATCAGGCGATGTTCAAGGCCAACCCTGCAAAGTACGCCCCTGCCTATGGCGGATGGTGCTCTGCGGGCGCGAGCAAGGGTAAAAAAGTTCCAACCAAGCCGGAGCTGTGGGCCATTGTTGACGGCCAGCTTTATCTCAACAGCAGCCCAAAAGCCCACAATGATCTTTTCCTGAAAAACACCGAAGCTGTGATCCGCAAGGGTGAGGGTAACTGGAAATTGATCTTCGCAACCTCTCGAGAAGATCTGCTCTAGCAGCAATTGCTCTAACCCGATGCGCCGCCTCGATCTTATGCGAGGCGGCGCCTGTGGTGGCAGAGGTTCAAATCGTCGCTGGCGCTGGACACGCCTGGAAATGTTGACTGAGTTGCCCTAGTGTTCAGTTCCTCCATTTGGAAAATGAGTGCTTTAAGGCGAAGAGAAATCAACCCATCTGCGACGATACTTGTTGTTGAGGATGACGCAAACATCCTCAATCTCCTCAGTGCCTATCTGGAAAGTGCTGGCCACCAGGTCGTCACTGCTGTGGACGGTGAGATGGGCCTGGAAAATGCCCTAAAGGACGATTTCGACATTTGCATCCTGGATGTTATGCTGCCTCGTAAGTCGGGAATAGAGATTGCCTCGGCACTGCGCAAAAATGGCAACACAACACCCATCCTGTTCCTGACGGCCCTTGGAAACGAAGCCGACATTCTTCGCGGATTTGGCGTCGGCGCAGACGACTATATGGTGAAACCTTTTTCGCCACGAGAGCTGTTGGTCCGTATTGAAGCAATCCTGCGAAGACAACCGATCCGGCAGTCGGATCAAGACCTCAAACTGGAATTCGGACCCATTCAACTGGACGATGCTCAGCCTTATTGCCGAGTGAATGGGATGTCCATTGAACTGACCCCACACGAGTATCGCATCTTGCGCCAACTATTGAACCGCCCCAACCAGGTGTTCGAGCGCAGATCTTTGATCGCCAATATTTACGGAAATGAGAACGCGGTGAGCCCCAAGGCTATCGATGTGCATGTTCACCATCTTCGCGCCAAGCTGGGCGATGAAGCAGGTGAATTGATCCAAACGGTTCGGGGGTTCGGCTATAGGTTTTCCCCTCAAACAGACAAGCTCAATGCAGATGACCACACTAAAACGTCTCCATAGTTGGCCTTGGCTCACTCTTCAGATCGTTGTCGCGAATGTGGCGATCATCATGGCGCTGGCCGCTGCCTGGTACTTGGTCTTCATGCAGCAGAGTAGCGTCTACTCAGAACGGTTGATGTCGACCTTCAACATTGAACCGGGCCGTCTGCACGCAATGTATGTTGAAGATGTGGAGCGGCAGCTTTGGACCAGCGTCATTGTGGGGTTGGTCGCCGCCATCATGGCGTCTTCTGGCTTGGCCTTTCTGATTGTTCGCCCTTTGCGATCATTGGCGCGGGCGACAGAAAGACTGCGGCATGGGGATTATGCGGTGCGCTCAACAATTGGGAAAGGTGAAGTCGGCCGCCTGGCTGAAACCTTCAACGCACTGGCCGCTGCTCTTGAAACCGAGGAACGCCGCCGTGCCCAATACATGGCCGATTTGAGTCATGAGCTTCGCACGCCAATTACGAGCCTTCGTGGCTACACAGAAGGTCTTGAGGACGGGGTCTTTAAAGCCGATGAGAGCTATTTCAAGCTTATGGCAGGCGAGTTAAACCACCTGTCAACATTGACGCATACGATTGAAGCCATGCAGCTCGACGCAGCGACAAACGCTGATGTGCAACAGTTGTCAAACGTGACTGTTGAAGACTTTCTGGAGGGCGTACATGAAAGTTGGGAGGCGCGATTGCGAGATCGCAATCTGCATCTCGATCTTGTGATTTCTGGGAACCTTAAAGACCGGCTGTTCGCTGTGTCTGACAATGCGCTGAAACAGATAGTCGATAATCTGCTTTCCAACATGCTTAGATACGCATCGGCCGAGGGGCCCTGTGAGATAACTGTATCGAAGGCAAAACAACCAAACTTTGCTCAATTGGCTTTTAGCAACAGAGCGCCAAACATTGACGAACGCGCCTTGCCATTCCTGTTCGATCGATTTTACCGCGGCTCTGAA
>CAJICM010000158.1_pt1 | contig 10351 bp, 9 predicted proteins | sample 9199691 | NCBI WGS metagenome assembly CAJICM01 (sample SAMEA7708338, study PRJEB35096) | sediment metagenome | biome: marine neritic benthic zone biome [ENVO:01000025]; feature: sediment [ENVO:00002007]; material: shallow marine sediment [ENVO:03000034] sea grass bed [ENVO_01000059] ...
CCCATTATCGTCACAGCAGCAGGAGCCGGTATTGGCCGGGTTGTCGCTACACGATTTGCTGATGCCGGTGCCTCCAGATTCATATGCGGTCAGGCCATATCCGTTGATGGTCACACCAAAACCTATCACTCGGAGTAAGTGACATGGACTTCAACCTAACTGAAGAACAACGCATGATCGTGAACACCACACGGGCCTTCGTGGAGAACGAACTATATCCTCATGAAGCAGAGATAGAGCGTACAGGTGAACTTCGCCGCGAACTGTATGAAGAACTGAAAGCCAAGGCCATCGAAGCAGGCCTTTACGCAGCCAACATGCCGGAAGAGGTTGGCGGCGCCGGCCTCGATACCCAGTCCTGGGTGCTATACGAAAAGGAGCTCGGGCGCGCAAACTACGCCTTGCACTGGAATTGCGTGGCCCGGCCTTCAAACATTCTTATGGCCTGCAGCGACGAGCAACGCGAGCGCTACACGCTACCCTGCGTACGCGGTGAAAAGATCGACTGCATGGCAATGACCGAACCCGGCGCCGGGTCCGACTTGCGCGGCATGAAGGCAACTGCTGTACGCGATGGAGATGACTGGGTCATCAATGGCACAAAGCACTTTATTTCACATGCAGATGTGGCTGATTTCGTCATCGTTTACGCCGCCAGCGGCGAAGAGGACACAGCGCGCGGCAAGAAAAAGCTCATCACGTCTTTCATCGTCGACATGGGCACTGCGGGTTTTAGCGTGCGTGACGGATACCGCAATGTGTCGCATCGTGGTTACACCAATTCAATTCTCGAATTTGATAATTGCCGCATACCGGATGCCCAGCGGCTTGGTGACATTCACAAAGGCTTCGAAGTTGCCAATGAATGGCTAGGGGCCACCCGCCTGCAGGTCGCTGCCACTTGCCTTGGCCGCGCTGAACGCGCTTTCGAACACGCCTTGCAGTGGTCGGCAGACCGCAGGCAGTTCGGGCAACAGATATCCAAGTTTCAGGGCGTGTCTTTCAAACTCGCAGACATGGCACTGGATCTGAAAGCAGCAAACCTTCTGACTTTGGAGGCGGCCTGGAAATACGATCAGGGAACTGTGACCGACGGTGATATGGCCATGGCCAAACTCAAGGCATCGGAAATGCTGGCATTTGTGGCGGACGAAGCCATCCAGATTCATGGCGGCATGGGTGTCATGGACGAGTTGCCGCTGGAACGCATCTGGCGCGATGCCCGAATAGAACGGATTTGGGAAGGCACTTCGGAAATCCAGCGCCACATCATCTCACGCGAATTGCTCCGGCCACTGGGTGGATAAATCCTGATGCTCGAACCCGGCCTGAATCGCCTGCTGTCGCCCCGCTCCGTCGCCATAATCGGAGGCCGGGTAGCCGAAAGTGTTGCCAGTGAAATGCTTAAACTGGGTTTCACCGGCGATATCTGGCCTGTGAATCCGAAGCGGGAAAGCATGGCGGGTGTTTCGTGTTTCACCAATCTGGATAAACTGCCCGACGTACCTGATGCAGCATACATCGCAGTGTCACGAGAGGCTGCGGTCGATATGGTGAGAAAACTAAAGGAAATGGGTGCAGGCGGCGCGGTTTGTCACGCTGCCGGGTTTTCTGAACTCGGAGATGGCGGCAACGCCTTCAACCATGCCCTGATTGAAGCCGCCGGAAACATGCCGGTTGTCGGCCCCAACTGCTGGGGTTTGCTCAATTTGCTCGACCGATGTGCGCTGTGGCCGGATTTCCACGGTTGTGTGCCGGTTGAGCGGGGCGTGGCCATACTGTCACAATCAGGCAACATGGCCATCAATTTCACCATGCAGGCCCGCGCTCTGGCCCTGGGCATGGTCATCACCGTCGGCAACCAGACTGTTACTGACACCAATGATCTGATCGAGGCGCTGCTCGACGATGAACGCATTACGGCAATTGGCATCCACACAGAAGGCATCGCCGACATAGCCAGGTTTTCTGAAATCGCCTGCGCGGCACATGCCAGGGGAAAATCGCTTGTTGCCCTGAAGACCGGTGCCTCGGAGAAAGGAGCCCGTGCCACCATCAGCCACACCGCCACTCTGGCGGGCCGCGATCAGTTTTACGACGCCTTGTTCGCCCGCACCGGGATAGCCCGGGTGCATTCCGTACCCGCCTTTATCGAAACACTGAAACTGCTGTCTGAAACAGGTCCTTTGCCCACCGGCAAGATAACCTCTCTGAGTTGTTCCGGAGGAGAAGCCTCTCTTATGGCAGACGCTGTGGATAAACGATTACATGTTTCGTTGCCTGACTTGTCAGCGAGCGAAGCAGCAAGCGTGCGGAAAACTCTGAATAAATTCGTCGAAGTCGCTAATCCTCTCGACTATCACACGTTTATCTGGGCCGATTTTGAAGCGATGAAAAAAACCTATTCGGCAATGATGCGGGTCGACGCCGATATGGCGTGTCTGATCTATGATATCCCGCGCGCGGACCGTGCTGATACAGCCCAGTACGACATTGGTCTGGATGCCTGGATTGCAGCTAAACAGGAAACCGGCAGCGCTGCGTGTGTCATAGCCACCATGCCAGAGTGTCTGCCGGAAGCCACTGCCATGCGCCTTCGCGATGCCGGCATCACTGCCTTGTTTGGCCTCGATGAAGCGCTCGATGCAATCAATGCAGCAGCCACCATAAGCAAAGCCAAGCCTAGCCCTGTGCCTGCAGCCACTGTGTCGAGTTCTGCAGCAGATGTCCTGACAGAGCACGCCTCCAAAACATTGTTGGCTGAGGCCGGACTACGCGTACCGTTATCCGCGACCTGCAAGGTTGCTGAAGCGGCCAACTGCGCTCAAGACATCGGATTTCCAGTGGCATTGAAAGCAGCCGGCATTGCACACAAAACGGAAGCAGGCGGTGTCGCGCTCAATCTGATGACGCCTGAGCAGGTGCAAACCGCCGCGGATGCAGTGTCTCACATAACAGGCGAGGTACTGGTTGAAGAGATGATCCCCGGTGCTGTTTGTGAATTGATCATCGGCATCACCAGAGATCCGCAATTCGGATTGGCACTTATCATAGGCGCAGGCGGCATCCTGACAGAATTACTGAGCGACACAGCAACGCTCTTGTTGCCCGCATCACCTGGGGATATCGAAACAGCATTTCGGTCACTGAAAATCATTCATCTCATTGAAGGCTATCGCGGCAAATCAGGTGACCTGGCAGCGGCGTTGAAAGCCATCGAAATCGTTGCAAGATTTGCTGCAGACAACGCCGCAACCCTCGAAGAGCTAGACGTAAACCCGTTGATGGTGCTGGAGCCCGGCAAGGGTGCCATTGCTGCAGACGCCCTGATCCGCATTCGAAAAGAGTAAAGGAGAACACTCATGTCGCTCACCAACATGACCGAAGGTCCTATCAAAACAACGGTCAACGGCCGGGTGCTGGAAGTGACCATAGACAGGCCCAAGGCCAATGCCATTGATGCCGCCACCAGCCGCATCATGGGTGATGTGTTTTCGGCTTTTCGTGACGATGATGAATTGCGCTGCGCCATTCTCACATCAACCGGAGAGCGCTTCTTCTGTCCGGGATGGGATTTGAAAGCTGCAGCCGAAGGGGAATCTGCTGATGCTGATTACGGCCTTGGCGGATTCGGCGGGCTGCAGGAACTGCCAAACCTCGGCAAACCGGTAGTGTGTGCCGTAAACGGTCTGGCTTATGGTGGCGGGTTTGAGATCATGATTGCCTGCGACATCATAATCGCAGCAGATCATGCAACTTTCGCGCTGCCGGAAATTCGCTCCGGTGTGATTGCCGATGCAGCTACCATCAAACTGCCACGCCGCATTCCATATCACGTTGCCATGGAAATGCTACTGACAGGGCGCTCGTTTGACGCAGCAGAAGCCAAGCACTGGGGCATTATAAATGAAATCGTTGCAGCTGATGCCTTGTTGACGCGGGCTCGTGAAGTAGCAGAAAAGCTTGCCGGCGGGCCGCCGCTTGTTTATGCGGCAATCAAGGAGGTCCTGGAGCGGGTCCATCACCTGAACGACAAGGAAGCCCTCGCCTTGCTCAACCGACGCGGTCTGCCCTCCATCTCAAAACTCTATGCGTCAGAAGATCAGTTGGAGGGCGCCAGGGCTTTCGCTGAAAAACGCGACCCGGTGTGGAAAGGAAGATAGTTCCCGACCATCGGCAAGCAATGTCGAACAGTGCCTGGTCAGTATGCGCGACCAGGCATTTAACCCAAGGGTAATTGAAGAATTCTCAAGCAAGAAGGCCCTCAAACTCCAGTTCATATAGGCCCTGCCCGTCCGCAAATCTCAGCCTGGTTTCAGAATCTCAAAGCTTTGTGACGTGCAGCGCCGGCACACGCTCGGCCCACGGCACCATCTCTTCAAGTGCTGCACCGAGTGCAATCAGCATATGTTCACCAGCCGGCCCTGCCCCCAGTTGCACGCCGATCGGCAGTCCGCTGGAATGCATGGCCAGCGGCAGGGAAATCGCTGGCGTGCCGGCCACATTATACGCAAACGCAAACTGCACCGGTTCGTCAGCCAACACCATGTATTCTTCCGGTGACAGTCCGGCCAGGTTCAGACCGTACCGCCCGTGCGGCTGCGAAACCTGTGCGGTGGTTGGAGACAACAACACATCGTGGCGCGAGAAAAACTGGCCAATCTCGCGTCGCGCCTGATTAATCCACGCAAGCCCGTCCAGAAATTCATTGGGATCCATGTCCCGGGCACGCTGATAGATTTGCCAGGTGACCGCCTCCAGGTTGTCTGGCCCAGGCACCCTGCCGGTTTTCATACCAATCTTGTCCAACATCCTGTCAAAGCCGAAAAACCAGATCGCACACATCATTTTTGATGCCGCTTCCTGGTCGAATACCAGGTCGGCCTGCTCAACACTGTGCCCCATGTCCTCAAGCTGTCTGGCCGTCGCTTCAACTGCGGCTGCTACTTCCCTGTCGACTGGTGCATCCATGGTCGGCGCGGTCGTCCAGGCTATGCGGAGTCTTTCCGGCCTTCGGTTCAGCCAGGGCTTGAACCCGCCATCCGGCGTCGGAATACGGAACGGATCACCAGCTTGCGGCAGGCTGAGGCAATCCAGCATTGCCGCTGTGTCACGCATTGTGCGGGTCTGTACAAAATTCATGCTCAGGCCAAAACCGCCTTCATCGACTTGCGGACCAGCCGAAATCCGCCCGCGCGACGGTTTAAGACCAATGCCTCCACACCAACTCGCCGGAATGCGGATTGAACCGGCAATGTCCGATCCATGGGCCAATGGGGCAACTCCGGCTGCAACTGCCGCCGCGGCCCCGCCGCTTGATCCGCCGGCAGAATAACCTTGGCGCCATGGTGTCGACGTGTTGCCGTAGAGCAGGTTTTCCGTTGACGTGGCAATAGAATACTCAGGCGTATTTGAGCGCCCGACTATGTTCAGCCCCGCCGAGCGGAACATTTCGGCCAGGTGTGTATCGCCCTCACAAACATAGCCCTCGGCGAGGCGCGATCCAAATTCGACCTTGCGGCCCTTTTCATTACCGCGGAAATCCTTGATCAGGATCGGCACCCCGCGAAACGGGCCATCACCCAGCCCGGTTTCGTCCAGTCCGCCAACACGGTCATCATAGATCTCGACAACCGCGTTAAGCTTGGGATTGGCCAGGGCAATCGCCTCGTTTGCCACAGCTGCTACTTCGGTGGCCGTCACTTCGCCTCTGCGCACCAGCCCAGCCAACCCCGTCGCATCCAGGCAGGCATATTCGTGAAGCTTCATTCGCCTTCCGCGACCACGCGCAGCTTTGCCAGACCCTTGTCGTATTGCTCTGCAACGTCAGATTTGATCATCGGTCCGAACCAGCGTGCAATCGGGTTGTTTCCAAGCTCTGAAACCATCGACCACGTCACTTTGGTCCCGCCCTCCACCGGCGCCAGATCGAACCGTGCAGCAGCCGTACCCATCTGCCCGAAATCAAGCGCGGTAACCAGTTTTTCGCCAGCCGCCAATTCAGTCACCTTCATGCTGCCTTTTCCCATATTATCGGAGTCCCACGTCATGACTTGACCAATCCCGTCATCAGCACCGGAAAACTCGACCTTCATGTCTGGATCCAGATCCGCCCAGGGCGACCAGGCGTTGAACGCTCTCAGATTTGCCACATGCGGAAATATCTTCTCCGGCGAAGCTTTGATGACAAGGTCTCGTGAAACACTCACCTGGGACGGCATCAACATGCCGCCCCCAAATCCAACCAGCGCCACTACACCGAGTGCAATCAGCAACCACTTGAACAGCTTTTTCATGGGAGCAACCTTTCTTGCATATCTCAGAACCGCCCCCGCGTATTGGATAAATTCGTGAATTTACCTTATTCGACGCAGAAAATCCGGGCTTGGATAACCGTCCGCGGGCATGTTCAGCTTGAGTTGCATATCGCGCACAGCAGCCCGAGACTTCGCACCGAGCGTTCCGTCAACGCCGCCCACATCATATCCCCGCCGGACCAGGGCTGTCTGCACGGCCTTAACGTCCCTGTATCCCATCTTTGGCACCTTGCCACGGCCCGGCTTTACTTTGGGCGCGCCCGCGTAACGGGTTCCAAGATAGGCCGCTGTCAGGGAATAGGTAAGCGATTCATTCCACGTCAGGTACGCATCGAAATTCGGATAACCCAGGAAGGCGGGTCCGTTGCGTCCCATCGGCAGGATCAGAGATGCCGGCAAACTGTCTGCCTTGAGTTTCCGGCCACCACGCAGTTTCACACCCCACTTTGCCCACTGTGAGCGCGGATGCTTGATGGTAACATCTGCCTGCTCCCATGGCATGCTTCTTGGTACCTCAACCTCCTGAAGCCAGGGTTGGCCCTTCTGCCAACCCAGGTACTTCATGTAGTTCGCCGCAGAAGCCAGGGCGTCTGCCGTTGACTTGACCATGTTACGACGACCGTCGCCGTCGAAATCAACCGCATGTTTTTCATAGTAGGACGGCAAGAATTGCAGCTGGCCAATTTCTCCAGCCCATGCACCCTTCATCTCTTCCAGGCGCAGGTCGCCGTTCTGCAACAGTTTCAGCGCGGACAGCAGCTCAACTCTAAACTTTTCCGGGCGTCGGCAATCATAGGCAAGCGTTGCCAGCGAACGAATGGTGGAGTCATTGCCGAGGAATCCGCCGAAGTCTGTTTCCAGTGCCCAGAATGCTGTAACAACCTCACCCGGCACGCCGTATTTCCGTTTGATGGAATTGAACAGTCTGGCATTAGACTTCAGCTTTGCTGCGCCTTTTTTCAACCTGCCGGCCGAGATCAGTTTTCCGGAAAACGTCAGCCAGTCATCGGAGAAGATGATCTGCGTGCGATCCTTCTTGATGATCTTGGGGTTGAATGTCACGTTGCCAAGCGCTGCCCGGACTACCCGGTTGGAGATGCCCGCTGCGACGGCATCTTGCTTGAAGCCGGCCAACCAGCGATCAAAACTGCCGGTGTTCTTGCAATTCGACTTTGCCTCGGCCTCGTGTGTAAAAATCGGTGATGCAAACAGCACTGTCGCCATTAGTGGCGCCGCAATGGCAGACGCAAGTCGCAAGCTCATGAGTTTCTCCTACAGGGTTAATTCCGGGAATCTTCTGGAACTCAAAAGGATGTCTGCTGGCGAGATTAAAATCAAGCGTGTTGCGGCAATTGCACCCTTGTCACACGCACCTGGCACGCATTTGCCAACCCGCAATGCCTGGCTGGAGGCTACCATCCAGAACCTGTGCCTTCTGACCGTCCTGGCACACAAAATGATTGATCGCATTACGTCCCACCTCGGACATCACGCGGCCGTCAGCGGAAGTCTTGCCCAGAACACTGCCCCGCGCCGATACGTTCACCGCATAGGTCTGCTCAACCTCAATACGCCTGAACTGGACCTGATAGGTACGACCATTGTAAAACAGTGGCTCCACTCGAGCCGGACCCAACTCATGCTGTGGCGGAATGCTGCCCACCGAAGCAAGTTTCGGCCTGTCAGACAAACAGGCAGAAACTGATAAGGCAGTGAAACCGAGAGCCGCAATCCGTTTCAAGCGGCGCATCGCGCCTGCCAGACCGGACGAACGTGCCTCCATCATATGAATCAATAATTGCTTTCCTTTGGTATAAATCGCGTGGCATAGCAGGCAATCACAATTCAAATATCTGGTTACACCCTGATTCCACAATGAAACTGTTTGACCCCACCAGCGCCTTGTCCACCCGCACGTCCGCCATCGAGGAGGCTGCCATCATAGCGATGGCACAGAAAGCACGCGAGCTGAAGGCCAACGGCGTGGATGTCGTATCCCTTACTATCGGTGAGCCGGATTTCGATACGCCTGCCGCTATTCGTCAGGCTGCCACCGACGCCATGAATGCCGGTTTCACCCACTACGCACCCATCCCCGGATATCCGGAACTTCGAGCCGCCATTGCAAAACGCCTGAACGAGGAAAACGCCATCCCCGTGAACGCGGCTGGCGTGGTCATGTCGAACGGCGCAAAGCAGGCCCTCACCAATGCCTGCTTCGCTACTCTTGATGCCGGTGACGAGGTCATCATGATGGCACCGTTCTGGGCCGCCTATGAAGGTATAGTGAAAATGGCGGGTGGCATCCCGGTGATCATTCAGGCAGGAGCCGATAGCGGATTCAAGCCGACAACCGGTCAAGTAGCGGCGGCGATGACCGATCGTACCAAACTGATCCTGCTCAATTCACCATCCAATCCCTCAGGCGCGGTGTGGAGCGAAGCTGAGCTACACTCACTGGCAGATCTTGTTCGTCCGCATCCGCGCTGCCTGGTTATATCGGATGAAATTTACGAAGACATCTGGTTTGACACGCGTCCAAAGTCGATTGCTTCCCTGCCCGGCATGTTTGAACGTACAATTACCGTCAACGGATTTTCAAAAGCATATGCCATGACCGGCTGGCGGGTTGGATATTCGGCTGCCTGTGAGCCACTGGCCAAAGCGATGTCCAAGGTGCAGGGCACATTTACCGCGGGCGGCAACGCATTCGCCCAACAAGGTGCACTGGCGGCCGTTACCGGCCCTCGCGACGACGTCGAAGCCATGCGGGCGACATACCACAACCGCCGTGATCTGGTTGTGTCGCTTCTAAAAGATGTTCCGGGAATAAAAACCGTTTCACCGCCAGCCACCTTCTATGTATTTCCCGACATTTCAGGCCTGCTGGGCAAGTCGGCCGGCAACACCAGAATTGAATCCGATGTGGAGTTCTGCAACTGGTTGCTGGACCACTATCATGTGGCAACGGTGCCAGGCTCGGCCTTCGGCGAACCCCGCTGCATCCGCTTATCCTTTGCCGCCAGTAAAGACGACATTCGCAAGGCTGTCGGGCGCCTTGCAGAAGCTGTCGCAACACTTGTTTGACCGGCTTGTCCTGTGGCCGGCCCAAAACGCCGGACACTGCAAATATGCTGCTGGAGCACTGCCACTCCTGCAAGATTCATCAGCACAGCGAATAACCTTCATACGCAGCCGGGACACAGCCATGCGACGTAACACTTGGCTTTAAGAAAAAGGCAGGCTGCCTTCAATGGGAAGAACAGCCTGCCTGGAGGGAGGAAGAATACACCGGCTAGAAATGCCCTGACCGCGACAGGACAGACAGAACAGTCAGTGACCCCGGGCCATGTTACCTGCATCAGGGGCGGTAAAGATATTTTTTACCATATCCGCCAATCCACCGAATGCATCGGTAATTGCAACAGACCGCTCAGTGTGGGCCTTGCGGATAAAGAAGTCGATTGTATCAACGTCAACTTTGTAATTTTTCGCATCCATAATGCTGATTTCCTTGTGTTTTTCAGAACTACCGAACTTGTTCTGTCTAGTGGATCGTGCGTCGCTTCGTTCGATGATTGTGAAAATAGGGCCTTCCATTTAGATGCGCAAACGAGTAATTCTATTATTCAGTTAAATAAAATTTGTTGGTAAAATGGTTGAACGTCTCCCTCCCCTGACTGCATTGAAGGCCTTTGAGGCAGCTTCGCGGCTGATGAGTTTCCAGGCCGCGGCCGAAGAGCTGTCGGTTACCCCGGCCGCGCTCAGTTACCAGATACGCCAGCTTGAAGATCATCTGGGATTGAAGCTGTTCAATCGTCTCAACCGTGCGGTTGAACTGACCGAGAATGGCCGCCTGATCCAGCCCGGCATTCATGAAGCCTTCGAGCAGCTGCACAGGACGATGCGTCAATTGCGTCGCCGGCAGCAGACCAATGTCCTGACCATTGCAGCAGGTCCGGCGTTTACGGCCAAGTGGCTAAGCCCCAGGCTCTATCGCTTCATTGGTCGTCATCCCAACATTGACGCCCGAA
>CAJICM010000395.1_pt1 | contig 10263 bp, 7 predicted proteins | sample 9199691 | NCBI WGS metagenome assembly CAJICM01 (sample SAMEA7708338, study PRJEB35096) | sediment metagenome | biome: marine neritic benthic zone biome [ENVO:01000025]; feature: sediment [ENVO:00002007]; material: shallow marine sediment [ENVO:03000034] sea grass bed [ENVO_01000059] ...
AGGCTGCTGATTGATCCCAATCGCGGCATAAATGATCCAACCCTGATCATGCAACTGTCGGACGGAGCCGTGGTGCCAGGTAACAGGGATATTGACGAGCACGAGCGCAACTTCAGGCTTTCGCGGTTCTACAAGCTATATCATGGCGCGATCGACGCGGAAATTGATGCGGCGATTGCAGACGGCGTGCCACCAGTATTGATTTCTGTTCACAGCTTCACGCCAGCCTGGAAGGGGGTCCAACGTCCCTGGCATGCGGGGTTTTTGTGGGAAGAAGACAGGCGATGTACGGACCTGTTCATTCAGGCATTGTCTGCTGATCCCAATCTGGTGGTAGGAGACAACGTGCCTTATGCAGGTGGGCTTGAAGGAGACACCATGAACACACACGCGGTAAAAAGAGGATTGCCGCATACATTAGTGGAAATCCGTCAGGATCTGATTGAAACTGATGATGGTGTGTCACAATGGATTGATCGGTTGGCAGATGCTATTGACCATATGATTGCCAATGACCAGATCAAATCCTTGGTGGACAACAAACCTTCAGGAGATAAGTGAGCATGGATCAGAAAACCCAGACCGAGTTGGAAGCCGCCGCATTTCGGCGTCTTGTCGCGCATTTGAGGGAACGCACGGACGTTCAAAACATTGATCTGATGAACCTTGGCGGGTTTTGCCGCAACTGTTTGTCGAACTGGCTCAAAGATGCTGCGGATGAATCCGGTATAGAGCTGGACAAGGAAGCGGCCCGCGAGCATGTCTATGGAATGCCTTATGCGGAATGGAAGAACAAGTACCAAACCGAAGCGACGCCTGCCCAGGCAGAGGCATTTGCCAAAACGCATACCGGGCACTAGACGGCCCTGGATTCATCTGAAGCCATGCCCTGAACCAGATTAGACGGAGCGGACCCAATTCATGGATACGAAAACTAGTTTTGCCCAAAGCCAGCTGAAAAGCCTGATCGAGCGTATCGAGCGGCTGGAAGAAGAAAAAAAAGCAATCGCGGCTGATATCAAGGAGGTATACGGTGAGGCAAAGGCGAACGGGTTTGACACCAAGATCATGCGCAAGGTTGTGAGCCTTCGCAAGAAGGACATTGCTGAACGTCAGGAAGAAGAGGCTGTTCTGGATCTGTATCTAAGTGCCCTGGGCATGATTCCGCCCGACAGCGGCGAACAGGAAGGTGTGGCTGCTGCTGAGTAATGATGGTTGTCGATGAGGGCCAGATCGGGTGATGGTCGTTTGACACATTGAGGATTGATAGCAATGAATTCCGCCGCCCTGGGAATAGCTGCCGTTTTGGCGGGTATACAATCGGGCTGGTCGAATTTGCACGTTGGCAGCGACGTTCAGGGGGTGCGGTCAGTCGGGCCGGTGATTAGTGTCACTTTTTCGAGATCACCTGAGTCAGACACGTCTCACAAAGACAATCATGAAGTAGCGGAAGAGCATATGTCGTACGGTATTTACTATCTGGACAACGGCAATTACAGCGCTGCTCACGCTGAATTCACCCGGGCGCTGGGGTTGGATCCGAAATCCTGGCTTGCCTATTTGCTGCGGGCCTATTTGTACCAGTTGCAGAGGAAAAATCGACTGGCCATCCAGGATCTCGACAGATCCATTGAGCTTAACCCAACAGTAGAAGCCCACGTGATGCGCGGTGTAGCGTATGCTTTTTCTGGTGATGATGATGCTGCATTGAAGGATTATGTCGCCGCGACCGGCATTGATCCTGATTATGGAAGCACATACAAGCAGCGGGCCTATATCTATCTGAGACGGGGTAATTTCGCAGAGGCCGAGAGCGATATTAAAGAAGCGATCAGGCTGCTTCCAAACGACCTGGAAGTGCAGCACAGTTTCGGTGATGTGCTGTACTACGGCGGCAAGAGGGATGCCGCCATACGCCAATGGCAAGAAATGTGCTCAAATGCGGATGCCAGTATGACCAGGGATTGGCAAAGAAGACTTATAACAGCAGGGCGCTATCATGGGGCGGTAGATGGAAATTGTGATCATGAACTCATAGATGCATTTGCAGCGTGCGCACGTAACAAATGCCAGTTTTGAGGCAGGCGCGGTTTTGATTCAATCAAAACCTGAATCGTTCTAGTTCTCGAAGCTCAAGGGCGCTTCCACAACTTTCAAAATTCTTGAATTTTGCGCCTCGCTTTGTTTCCAGATTCTCTGGGTGCCGATGGCTTCAGGTGTGAAATTACCCTTGCTGGAACGGTTGACCACCTGACTGTCAGATTTGCCGGACCGGTTCACACCATTGCTGATCGTTACGGTTTCTCCCGTACCTTCTGCCCATGGCATGAAGGCTTCGATTAAGCGGGCAAGTGCCGACTTGTCTTCCTTGCTAAGCGGGTGAATTGCATTTTCTTCGTCGTGAACAAACGGTTGCGGTGCACCGTCGCGACGCGCGATTGCATCGGAGCTGGAAAACAGGTCGTAGAGGCTGGAGGTATTGGCATAACTGACATTGAGAGGACGAATGCCTGTTTCCTGAACGGCGGCAGGTGCCACATCGGCGCTGAGGCTGCCCTTGGCTGTCGTGTTGACGGAATTCAAGTCCTCATAGATCAACGAAGCGATGGTTACCGGTCCGAGACTGCCGCGTACAGGCGAGACACTGTCTTCGGAGAAATTCTGTCGTTCCACTGGTGCAGAAGCAGGTTGAATCTGCATATTAGCTGCGGCCAACATAAGAACTTCTATCGGCCTTGGACGGGGTTTCGGAGCCAAATCACGCAACGAGGCTGCAATTGCTTTAGGTGCCGGTGTTGAAGCTACTGCTGCAACAACTGCTTCGGCCATGCTGGCGGGCATCAGGCTTACTGGGCCAGCGGGACTTTTCTGTTGCTGCTTCTTTTTTGATGAAGGCGGCTGAAATGCTGCGTACTGCGTGTTATTCGGCCGGCCTTTACGCGCGGCGACGGTCTTGTAGTACTTGCGAGCAATTTTGGCCTGGCGGCTTGCGCTCATACGTGGCCAGTGACGTACATTGCCATTGTCGATATGGACGAATCCGTACTTTCCGGATCGCGGGTAGTAGCCAACCCCGCCAATTTTGCGCACGAAGGCTGATCCCATAACCTTTTCCACCGGAACATCCGGGAAATAGAAATCAATTGCGCGCCCCCTCATATGCTGAGATCTGCGCGCAACCTTGCGACCAATCCGCTTCAGCATTGCATTGGTGCGCGGCGAGCGATAACCGGAGATAATATGAACCGGTTTTTTCGAGCCAAGATCAGCATGCAATTCCCACAGAAGATCTATTGTTTTCAATGACATCTTGGTCGGCTCATTGCGGCGCCAATCACGCAGGAACCAGTTGATCTTCTTGAGAGCGGCCTTGTCGTATTTGCCGTTTCGCTTGTATGTGACAGTCAGGGATTCTTTGGTATGGGTGAAATACATCGAAAGCGTGCGGGTTTCCGCCGAGGCAGTGGCACAGGTTCCAGCTGCCGCAGCAATGCCGACCGAGGTTGCAAAACAACCGGTCAGAACTTTAAGCCTGGCCTGAGAAACCGCCCCTGCAAACAGAGTGGCCCAAGGAACCCTGCACTTCATAACCACCATTACACGGGTAATCCCCGCATCCCCTAGAATCTGCATCGCAGCAGAATCCCATAAACCTTTGTAACTGAGTTCGCCAGAGACCACAAGAATAAGGCTGCTATTAGGCGTTGTTTTTACTCAGCTAATTGATCATTGCATGGTCTGATTAACACCCGCTTAAGCACATCGGCAAAAATTGGCGTTTATTTGCTGAAAAACTATGGTTTGCGGCTGATTAGATGCCACTTTCCGGCCGGCCGGATTGGGGGAAAACTGCTGCGGCCAAGTCAAAATGCCACACATTTAAGTTTGGCATTTTCAGGCTAACCGGCCACAGATTCTAACGCAGAGCGTTTTTTTCCGCTTTCATCGCACGGGCGAGGTACATATCGCGCTCGTAGACATCCGGGTAGTAGGCCAATCCTCCTGCGTCATCTGTCCAGGCAGTAAAGTATGTCAGGTGGACTGGCAGTTTCTTGTCCAGTTGTACCGGCCTGTTTTTCCGGCCTGCAATGGTTGATGCGATTTCTTCCTGCGACCAACCCAGAACCTGGGTTGCAAGTTGGCGTGGGTTTTGAACCCGCACACAACCGTGACTGTAGGCGCGCTGGTCATTTTCGAAGAGTGAGCGTTTTGGTGTGTCATGCAGGTAAATGGCATGCTTGTTGGGGAACATGAACTTTACTTCGCCCAACGCGTTCTTAGGCCCGGGTTTCTGACGAACACCAATACCGCCCCGGTAGTTCCACCAATCCACATTCCAGCCCGATATCCGCTGCCCGCGGCTGTTGAGCACTTCGTACCCGCGTTGCTCGAAGTACCCGGGATTATTCCGTAACCGGCCCAGATACTCACCCTTGATAATAGATTGCGGCACTCCCCAATAAGGATTGAACTCCACTCGTTCCATCTGATCAGAGAAAAAGTAGGTCTGGTTAGAGGGCTTGCCCACAATGACGCGAGTTGACCATTCCGTCTTGCCCTTGTTGATTATCTGCATCTTGTAGGCGGGCTGGTTGACAAGTATGTACCGCGTGCCGAGATTACGGGGCAGCCAACGGAGACGTTCCATGTTGAGAGCAAGCTGATTGGCTCGATTAACCGGCTTTTTGCCGTTGAGTGCACTAATCGTTAGGCTGCCGGCGATGCCGTCAGGACTGAGACCAGCGCTTTTCTGAAATGCCTTGACTGCAATAACGTCGGTTTCGCTCATTATCCAGGATGAGTCGTCGGCGGCTAGTATCGTGCCGTCAGCGCCAAACAGTGGAGCATCACTCGCCTGGCCATCTGACAAAGCAAGCTCGTCCTTGTTTTTCAACAATTTCAACTGCTTGAGCCGTTCACGAAGAAGTGGTACGCGCTCGTCTTCGACGCCAAGTTTCAACAGCGGACCTGCCGGAATGACAATTTGCTCTATATCGGGACCGCCGGAACCGAGTTTAATCAGTTGCGCTCTCATAGCGGCATAGGCCGGCAGTTTCGGATGCAAGCTCATCAGCCAATCTTGCGGCGCAGGGTGATTTATCAAAGAAGCCATCGCATCCTTGGCTGCAATTTTTGGAGGTGCCAGGTCGTGGTACCCGGATATCTTGTTGGGTGTGACCATGCCGGATGCAGCATGGGCGGAATAGCGCAGTGCCATGGCAGACAATTGGAGCTCAAATTGCGCCAGAGTTTCGGCATCGTTCGACAAGTTGTCGATACCACCAGCGTTCTCGACTGACGACAACTGATAAAGGTTCGGTTCCAGGCCTTCCTTGTGGGCGTTCGCCAACACCTTCAGCACAGCGCGCGCTTTTTTTGAAGGCTTGCTGTCCTCAATCCACAATGGTGAATATCCGCGTTCGGAATACGCCTTGATCAACGCAGTGACCTGGTCCTTGGCAAGCGAAACGCCAGTCGTATTGTGCTTCAATGCCTCAAAGACCGCCTGGGCAACCGCATCAGGCAGCCTGACCACATCGATAAAATCATTTGCATCCACGACGGTACCTGATGCGGAAGCGAATATTGCACCTTTCGGGCGAGGCTGTTTGAGGTTCCTGCCGACCAGGGGCACTGGATAGCTGGCCTCGTAGATATGATATTCTTCGCCGGTTGCTGCTACATCCGGGCCGTCATCGAACGACAGAGTTGCCCGCTCGCGCCAGCGTCTGGAGTTGCGCCAGCGACCCTGTCGACCAAAGAAGTCGCCGGAGCGCGAGAAGAAACCACGGGTCCCATCCAGAAAATTGAACGAAGAACCTCTCTCAACTCTTCTGGCACGCTGTCGTGTGCGTTTTTTCCGTTGCGACCAGAAACTGTCGTCTGACTCTGTGCTGCTTCTACCACCGTTGTTGAAGTTAAACTTATTCTGCCTTATCTGGCTCTCTGCATGGACTGAGACAGTCATCACAGGCAATGCCAGGCAGGACGCCAGCAGAACAGCACTCAAACGGGTCAACATCTCATAAACCTCCGCGGAATCGACCGTGAGTTAAGCCACAGCCGTTCGTCGTTCGCAATAGTTCAACCGAGGGGAATACATAACTTTTCCGTAATTAACCCTTGTGCCGCCAATTGCCTTGTGCCGGTTGCAGGCAAAAATAGGGCCCGATTCCTGCTCGTGTTTGTCAAATGCGACTGGGTAAGCGCATTTTTTGGGCTATCCGGTCGTTTCTTACCTGAAGCATTGCCTCAATTGTTGTTCAAATAATGAAAAAGCAGATACTTTGCATTTGTGCACAAGCCTAATCTTATGCGCGGGCCTCCAAGCCAAGTTCACGCATCTTTCGATATAGTGTTGACCTTCCGATGCCCAGTTTTCGGGCCACCTCGGACATTTTTCCGCGATACCGGTTGAGAGCCAGTCGGATCATGTCTGCCTCAATCTCTTCAAGCCGTCGTATGTGCCCGCCATCGGTGACTGCGGGGATGCCGATTGCAACGCCATCAGCTACCATACTGGCCGAGCTGACTGGTGTCACTGCCTGCTGTCCGGTGATGTGCGTGTTTCCGCCGATCATGGCATCGGCCCCGCTGGCCGTGGGGGCTGCGGCTTCCGGCACAGGTGCAGGGGGGACTTCTACGTCAAAGCCGTCAGTGAGGGCGGCAATCTGCGGAAAATCAGCAATATGCAGAAGATCGCCCTCGCACATAACGATTGCTCGAAAAACGGTATTTTCCAATTGGCGAACATTGCCGGGCCAGGCGTAGGCCTTGAGTAGTTCGAGTGCGTTGGAATCAATACCCTTTACCTTGCGGCCTTCCTCGGCAGCAAAGCGGGTGACAAAATGCGTCACCAGCGGTGCAATGTCCTCGATGCGCTCTCGCAGTGGTGGTGCCATAACCGGAAATACGTTCAGGCGATAGTACAGGTCTTCGCGAAATTGCCCGTTTGTTACCATGTCGATCATGTTGCGATTGGTCGCAGAGATAAGCCTGATGTCAATTTTCACCGGTTTTCGGGAACCGACCGGGTCGATTTCGCCTTCCTGGAGCGCTCGCAGCAGCTTTACCTGGATATCGAGCGGCAATTCGGCCACTTCATCGAGAAACAGGGTTCCACCATCTGCTTCCTGGAACTTTCCGATGTGTTTTCCCACAGCGCCGGTAAAAGAGCCCTTTTCATGACCAAACAGAATGCTTTCAACCAGGTTCTCGGGCAATGCGCCGCAGTTTACCGCCACGAAGGGCTTGCCTGCGCGCTCGCTCTCACCTTGGATTGCCCGCGCAATCATTTCCTTGCCGGAACCGCTTTCGCCCTCGATGAGAACCGGAATGTTTGAGTTGGCTGCGCGCTTGCCAAGCTTTACCACGCTGGACATGGCGGGGCTGGCGATGATCAGGTCATCGAATGACATCGACCCTGATACTTTCTGGTTGAGTCTTTTTACTTCTTCGGTCAGGGCGTTGACCTTGAGAAGGTTCTGTATGGATACTTTGAGGCGTTCCGGATTGACCGGTTTGACCACAAAATCGTCTGCTCCGGCGCGCATGGCCTTGACCACGGTTTCAATTGAGCCCTGCGCGGTTTGCACAATAACCGGGACGGTTGTGCGGTAGGCTGACAGGCGTTCCAAAAACTCAAGCCCGTCAATTTCCGGCATCACCAGGTCAAGGATGATGAGATCAACAGGTTTGGAGCGGCTTGCCTCGAGAATGTCGAGACCCTGGGTCGCGCTGTCGGCGGTAGCGGTTTCGAAACCATAGCGCTTGACCAGCTCTTCCAGGATGCGCCGCTGGGTCGGGTCGTCCTCAACAATCAGAATTTTATGTGCCATGCTGTCTCGTTCTTCTTAGTTTACAGCCGTCTCGATGTAAAAAGCGCACAATGAACGGGCCTGCCTGAATGTCCACACGGGTTCATTTCCTGTGCTTTGCCACTGCACTTTGCCTCACAGGGGTAAATGGCAGCTTAAAATTGGACCACTTTGATACAAGCCGATGAATTTTTGAAAGTATCAGTGAAATCAGCTTGTTTGCGGCCTGTTGAGCCGTCATATGTGCTGTTCACACAATTTTCTGCCGGTTCCGGCTCATGAATCCACGGAGAAAAAATGCAAACGCTGCGAATTAATTTCCAAAAAAACTCACCTGCAAATACGGTCGAGGCGGATGTTGGCGAGCTGCCGGAATGGAATCTGGCTGATCTTTACGCCGGACCGGACTCAGCTGAGTTCAAATCAGATATGGAAAAGGCAGCGTCGCAGGCGAGGGGGTTTGCAGATACCCATAAAGGAAATCTGGAAACCTACCTGGATGGTGGAAAAGGCGGCGATGTCCTGGCCGGCGTGATAAGGGAATACGAGGCCATGTCGGATCTGTTTGGCCGCATCGGTTCTTTCATGATGCTGTTTTATGTGGGCAACACGACCGATCCGGACCGGCAGAAGTTTTATGGTGATGTGTCGCAGAAGCTGAACGCCATGACCACCGGACTGGTGTTTTTTGAGCTTGAGTTTAATCAGCTTGACGGCGACGCGCTCAAGAAAGCAATGGGTGCGTCAGCGAAGCTGGCCCATTATGGTCCATGGATTGCCGATTTGCGCAAGGAAAAGCCTTTTCAGCTCGAAGACCGGGTAGAACAACTTTTTCACGAAAAATCGGTAACGGCCGCTGGTGCCTGGAACAGGTTGTTTGACGAGACCATGGCAGCACTCAGATTTGAGGTCGACGGTGAAGAATTGAATCTCGAACCGACACTCAACCTGTTGATGAGCAAGGATGGCAAGAAACGGAAAGCCGCGGCGCAAGCGTTGGCTGACGTGTTCAGCTCCAATATCTCATTGTTTGCCTCGATCACCAATACTCTGGCCAAGGACAAGGAAATTTCTGACCGGTGGCGCGGATTCCAGGACGTAGCCGACAGCCGTCACCTGTCAAACCGGGTTGAGGGGCCGGTAGTCAAAGCCCTGGTTGCAGCAGTTCGCAGTGCATACCCGACACTATCGCATCGCTACTATGCCATGAAGGCCAGGTGGCTGGGCGTGGACCGTATGATGCATTGGGATCGCAATGCACCCTTGCCAGAGCAGGACGACAGCAAAATTGGCTGGGACGATGCGCAGTCAACCGTACTGAATGCCTATGCCGGTTTTGCGCCAGAAATGGCGGATATCGCCCGTCGCTTCTTTGACGAGCGCTGGATTGACGCACCTGTGCGTCCAGGCAAGTCATCAGGCGCGTTCTCGCATCCGACGGTACCGTCCGCGCACCCGTACGTCATGTTGAACTACCAGGGCAAGACACGCGATGTCATGACGTTGGCTCACGAACTCGGTCATGGCGTCCATCAGGTGCTTGCCGCAGGACAGGGTGCGCTGATGGCATCCACCCCATTGACCTTGGCGGAAACGGCGTCTGTGTTTGGTGAAATGCTCACCTTCCAATCGCTGCTTAACCGGACATCTGATCCAAAAATGCGAAAAATACTCCTGGCGGGCAAGGTTGAGGACATGCTCAATACCGTGGTCCGGCAGATTGCTTTTTACTGTTTTGAACGTGAAGTTCATATTGCGCGCCGTGAAGGTGAACTTACAGCCGAGCAACTGGGTGAAATCTGGATAAAAACCCAGAGAGAAGCGCTTGGTGATGCCATCGAGTTCGGTCCGGGTTACGAGAATTTCTGGGCCTACATTCCGCATTTTATTCATTCGCCGTTTTATGTGTATGCCTATGCCTTCGGCGATTGTCTGGTGAATTCACTGTACGCCAGATACCTGGAAGCAGAAGATGGATTTCAGCAGAAATATTTTGAGATGCTGAAAGCCGGTGGCACAAAGCATCACTCAGAACTGCTGCAGCCATTTGGGCTGGATGCATCCGACCCGGATTTCTGGAGCAAAGGCCTCGGTATGCTGGGAGGTTTTATTGACGAACTGGAACGCATGGACGGTGCAGGCTGATCAGGTGTGCGATGATTGATCTTTCACCCCACTCAGCCTTGAATCCGGAGAAATTGCCCCGGCCGTTCTCGGTTGGTTTGTCGGCACTGGACCCGGAAGACTGGATCCTGCCGGATGTTCACCTTGCTGATCAAGTGCAAAAAAAGGCCGAGTTGTTTGACTCCCGGCGGGAGGCGGTGTTCCAGGTCGAAGACGAAACCCTTGATGCGCAGGCCGAAACACTGACGTTACTGCTGGCCTACCTGCGGCGCACCTATCCAGACGTCTATAGAATGTCCGGTGATGAAGTGACGATTGTTCC